>ENA-ORBV01004371-ORBV01004371.1-microbial-mat-metagenome-genome-assembly--contig:-NODE-4371-length-27210-cov-6.427966_pt1 | contig 27210 bp, 21 predicted proteins | sample MGYA00237777_ERZ505514 | MGnify/ENA primary metagenome ERZ505514 (study PRJEB26160, sample SAMN06269048) | microbial mat metagenome | isolation source: Oligotrophic lake microbial mat | place...
GGAACGACGTCTTGCCGCCCCGCCGCACGCCGATGACTGCGAAGGCTTTGCCGGGAATGCCCGGCAGGCGCAGGTCCCGCCGGGTCAGGGCAGGCGTGGGCGTCGCCAACGATTCGGCGAGCTTGAGGCGAAGGAGGTCCGAGGAGACTGTCATTTATGAAAGGACAGATTAGGCGCTTTTTGTCCTTTCTGCAAGGACAACTCGCGACTGGAGACTCGCGGTCATCGCGGCGGCTCCGCGCGTTCCAACAGGTCGGCGAAATCGTAGTTGACGCTGGTCGCGGAATCTTGCTGTGGGGCAACGATTGTCCAGCATGCCGTCAGCCAGCAGCACGCCACGGGGGACTCGCGGTTCAAGCAAGGCGTGGAATCAGAACTACCGCCAGAGCCTCCTGGGCACGTCCGGAACGGCGGGCAGATTCCTGATGGAGTAGCCCTCCCAGCCACCATTTCGCCGAGCAATGACCGAATCCCGCGCCCGGTACGGCTGGGAGTCAGACTTTCCCGACTTTCAGGCTACGCCCCCCTCGCGGATTTGCGAGCGGCTCTCTGAGTTTGTGACGTATGCCTCGGCCGAACAACGTCGGGCCTGGGCTGACTCGATTCCGCCGCTTCAGCGAGAGGTCGAGGAGGTCATGGTTCGGGACGAGCTCGCAGCTCAGTACTCAGCAATCCTCGAATACGAGTTGCCAATGGAGTCGCGCCGCCCGGCTCACGGCGACACAGCATTCACGGTGCCGATGTTCGATGAGTTCATGCGGCGAGCGATACCTCATTGGAAGCAAGTGATCACCACCAAGACGCCCGCGAAGAAGAAGCGCTCGTGAAGCGCGGGTTGATCTCTCAGCAGAAGAACCGGCCTACGCTTGACCATCCCATTCGTTCGCGGAACGAGGAGATACCGAGGGCGCCTCGACCCGGTACCCCATCGCCCGATACCCACGCTGGCGCTTGTTCCACATCCGCAGCAACGCCGGGTGACCGGCGTCCACGAAATCAATGATCCGCACGTCGGTCTTGGTCGCGTGCTCACGATGCAAACGACCAGCGTACTGCTGCAACGTGCCCTTCCACGAGACCGGCATCGCCAGCACCAGCGTGTCGAGCGGTGGGTGATCAAAGCCCTCCCCGACCAGCTTGCCGGTCGCCAGCAGCACGCGCGGAGCGTCGGGAGGGAGCGCTTCGAGCTCTGTGATCAGGAGCGCGCGCTGCTTCGGCGACATTCGACCGTGCAGCACGAACGGACGAGGCACGCGGAGTTCAAGGGCGCTCAGAATTGCGCTGAGATGCGCGGTACGCTCAGTCAGCACCAGTACCTTGCGCCCTTGGCGATACGCGCATTCGACTTCGAAGGCGATGGCTGCCGTGCGGAGCGGATCGTCGGCAAGATGCCGGAACACATCCTGAATTCCGGAATCCATCGGCACGTCGATGCGCGTGTCACGGGTGAATGGAACCACGTGAAGATCGTGCGGCGATCCAGGAGCTGCCGTTGCCGTGTATCGGATCGGCCCACACTGCATGAAGATGATCGGCTGCTGCCCATCTCGACGGATCGGAGTAGCGGTCAGACCGAGCACGTATCTCGCCTTGGTCCGTTTCAGGATGGCGTCGAACGACACCGCGCCGACATGGTGGCACTCGTCGACGACGACATGCCCGTAGCGCTCGACCAGCGGATCCACCGCGCCCCGCCGCGAAAGCGACTGCATCACCGCAATGTCGACCTTGCCGGTGGCCTTGGTCTTGCCGCCACCGATCGTTCCGATCACACCGATGCCAACTCCGAGGAACGCTTGCAGCCGTTCCTTCCACTGATTGAGCAGCTCTGTTCGATGCACCAGGATCAGGGTGCTCACGGCACGCGTGGCGATCAACGCGGCCGCCGCCACGGTCTTCCCAAACGCGGTCGGAGCGGATAGCACACCGGCGTCGTGGCGCAGCATCGCCGCAACAGCCGCTTCTTGGTCGGGACGGAGCGTGCCGCTGAAGCGCACGTCGAGTCGGTCGCCCGACTGCCGTTCATCGCGCACGTCGCAGCGAATGCCGTGCTCGCTCAGCAGCGCCATCGCATCGTCGAGGCATCCGCGCGGCAGGGCGATGTGCTGCGGATAGTTCTCGGCGCAGCCGATCACGCGAGGCTTGTCCCACACCGACATCCGCATCGCTTGTGCCCTGTAGAACTCGGGATTCTGGAATGCTGCGAGTCGGATCAATCGATTGGCCAACGCCTGCGGCAGCTGCGACTTCTCAAAGTAGAGAAGATTCGCCGCGATCACCGTGAGCGACCTCGGCATCGGCCCCGGCAGTATGCTTCCCGATGGTGCCGCGCGCTTCCACGGCGTCGCAAGATCCTCATCGCCGATGAAGGTCACGTCCAGCGGATGCTTCCCCCCGGTGGCGCGCCCGACCGCGGGTTCGACGTCGTAAGCTGCCATCCGTTGAATCGAGGCCAAGAACGCCCACTGATCGTGATAGGGATGCAGATCGCGATCCACGAACACGCTGCAGTCGCTCTCGCGCGGCTTCTTTTGGAGCGGGAGCGCAATCAAGTTGCCGAAGCCTCCCTTGGGCATCGAATCCTGATTGGGGAAGAGACGGTCGTAGGACCGCAACTGCAGTTGGCGGGAGCGCGCGCAGGTGTGGCTGACGATGGCCGTCCCCAACCGCCGAGCGTCGCGAGCCGACACGCGGTCCGCGAAGAACACCCAGACGTGCGCACCCTGACCGGAGCGCGAGGTCTCGAGAGCGGCGGGAACGCCCAACTCGTCGCACGACTGCACGAAGGCGCGCGCGTCGTCCCGCCACTCGGCCTCATCGAAATCGACCGCGAGGAAGTAGCAAGAGTCGTCCTCGAGCAACGGGTAGATCCCGATCGTATGCTTGCCGGCCAGGTGGTCGTAGATGGCCGCGTCCGACAGCGGAATAAACGCGCGGTGCTGGCACGCGCTGCACTTGATCCGCGGCTTCTCACAGACCCCGGGGCGCCACTCGTTAGCGCACGCTGGCGCGTAGCCCGATCTGCCGGTGGCCGTGCTTTCCCACCGGGTCGCAAACACGTCGGTGCGGCCGCGGAATAGTCGGCGAAAGAGCGTCACCTTCTCGTCGACGGAACGTGGCGACGGTTCCGGCCATGGTCCCGGCGACACCGGTGCCGGTGGCAACTTCCAGACGACGCTGTTCGCTTCCAACAGTGCGATCAGCCGCGCGTTCTCGGCCTGCGCGGCTTCAAGCGACTCGCGGTCAGGCATGCGCGTGGAGTGGCAACACGAGTTCCCTCACCGTTCCTCCAACCGCTGTTTCCACCTCACCCAGCCCGGGGTTGTAGGCCGCAGCGCGTTCAACTTGTCATACTTCTGACTCATCGGGCTCCCCGTCTCAGGCGTGCAGCCACTGTTCCACCGGCTGGGTCAGGAAATCTTCCAGTGCGATGCCGTTCGCGCCGACGATCAGCGAGCGGCTGGGCTTGAGGCCTGGGCGAAGGCAGCGAGCCCGGAGAAGGCATTCGGCGCGCGACCGCTCTTCACCTCGATGGCGACCACGGTGCGGCCGACGCGGACCACGAAATCAACCTCGCGGTTCCGTTCGCGCCAGTAGAAGAGCTCGCACGCACCGGCCGCGGCCGCATTGGCCAGCAGCGCGCCCACCGCGGACTCCGCCAATCGTCCTCGGAACTCGTGATCGGCCTGCGCTTCCTGCGGCGAGAGCCCCGACTGCGTGTGAGACCGCGAGGCAGTCCACCGCGCGGGCTTCGTCCATTCCGTGATCGTCCCACATACTTCCGATGATAGTGCAGCTCGGGCCAGCAACACGGGTTTACCGGAGCCCGGCTCCCCAACCCTTTGGACCGGGCTGGGGCACGACGACAATCTTGCCCGGACGGGCGCGGAAGATCGCCGGTTCATGTGACTGCCCGCTACCTGCAGGCTTTCGCTTTAGTCTGGCTTGGAAGCCGACTCTGCGTCGCATCCAAGAACATCGACTTGATGTGCATGGTCGCCGGGTCTACGATCATCCCGAGTGCCGACCACATAGTGCAGACGACACATCGGACACCATCGTTTCTCCGTCGCGCGGCATCCGACCCGCCTAACGCACCAGATACCAGCTCGTCTGCCGCGGTCGAAAAAACACCCACCCCTCGGGCGTCAGATGCGCATCGTCCTCCATCATTACAAACACCTCCTGACCCTCCCACTCCGGCACGGGGGTTTTGGAGTTGAGCTCGATGGATATGTATGACCCGTTCCGCAACCGCTTCCCCGATGCCCCCAACTCGGGGCGCTGGGCGGACCGAAAGTCGATGGCCGCGCCCAGTCCATGCCCCTGATTGCCGATGGGATGCGAGTACACCTGCGCCGTTATCCCCAGCCGCTTCATCTCGGCCATGGTCGAATCGTACACGTCGGAGACGAGCGCGCCGGGTCGCGAGTACTTCTTCATCACGACGTCCTGCAGCGTGTTGGTGTTGCGCATCGCTTGTTTGAGGCCCGGTGGCACGTCGCGCTCGCCGTCGCGCAGCACGTACGCCATCTTCTGCCAGTCGGTGTCGAAGCCCATCACCGAGATCCCGAAGTCGAGGTGCACCACGTCGCCCTTGCGGATAACGGTGCTTTCCGGCGCGACGGCGAGGAATCCGCGTGAGGTCGCCTTGCTCTGGCCGCGCCGCTGCACGCGCAGGTCCTGCTGGAACCAGGTGCGCACGCCGTTGGCCCACATGGCGTCGTACAGCCAGCGGCGCACGTCACCTACAGTGGTCCGGCCGGGGGTGATGACCTCGTTGGATAGCGCGCGCTTGGCGAGCGACTCCGTCAGTTGCACGGCGCGGGTGTAATACTCCATCTCTTCGGGAATTCTGGTATCGAGATACTCCTCGATGAGGTCGGCCGCACTCACCATGTTCGCTTGCCCCGCAGGCCCGAGCATGGTCTGGATGTCGACGTAGGTGTCGTGAGCGAGCGAGCGCGTCACGCCCCGTTTGCCTCCGTAGCCTAACGCCAGATGTTTGGGCTTGTAACGGTTGAAGAGCTCGGGGAGCACGACGGAAATCGGCTTTGGTTCATCGGGAGACTCGAAGAAGCGTCTGAGGTTGTCTTCGGAATAGCCGGTGACGGCAACCTTCTTGAGTTCGGAACCCCCGGTATCGACGAAGATGAAGAAGTCGCGGTTCCCGGTGTACGGGCGCGGTGGCGCAATGAACTCGGTGAGGGGATCGTTGTGGAACTCCTCGTTCACTACCACCCACATCTGCACGTCATGCTTGCGCATCATGTCGAGCAGCATACGATGACGCTTCACAAGCCACCCCTCACGGATGCTGATTTGCTCCGACCAAGACGGAATGGCCGCAGTGGTAGGATCGCGACGCACGGTCACCGCGCGTCGCTGAGGAACGTCGGTCTGTGCACTCGCCATGGATGGGGTCGCGCACGGGAGCGCGAGTGCGAGTGCGACAAGGGTCGAGCGAATGGCGTTGGGGGCAACGGAGCAATACATCTGCATCGTCTGCGCGTGTGGGAAATGGAACGGGGGAAGGCATCAAGATCGGCAACGATTCGCGATCGCGCGAGCCCGCTTCTCGTTGACGTCCATCTTCTTCTCGTTGACGCCCATCTTCGCACGCCGTACACTCGCTGTCACACCACCCACCGCACCCATCACATGCGCCCTCGACTTATCGTACTCGCCCCCGCTGCCTTCCTGCTGACCCTTGGCGCCACTCTCGCCCACCCACAGGCGCGAAAGCCCGACGCCGGCACCAAGGTTCTTGGCTCTCTCGACGCCAAGGCCGAGCACTACGCCACCGTAGCCAAGCAGATCTGGGGGTTCGCCGAAGTCGGGTATCAGGAGGTGAAATCGAGCGCGCTGTTGCAATCCGAGTTCGAACGGGCGGGTTTCGTGCTCGAGCGGGGCGTCGCCGGCGAACCCACCGCATTCACCGCGACGTTCGGGAGCGGCAAGCCGGTCATCGCCGTGATCGGTGAATTCGATGCGCTGCCCGGCCTCTCGCAAGACGCCACGCCCACCAAGAAACCGATGTTCGAGGGCGGCGCCGGACACGGCTGTGGCCACCATCTCTTTGGCACGGCGTCAACCGCCACGGCCATCGCGGTGAAGGAATGGATGGTCGCCAACAAGATCCCGGGAACGCTCCGTTTTTATGGAACGCCCGCGGAGGAAGGGGGCGCGGGTAAGGTCTACATGGTACGCGCCGGACTCTTCAACGACGTCGACGTGGCGGTCGCATGGCATCCCGGCGACCGGAACGTCGCCGATGCCAACAGCACATTGGCCAACATCTCGGCCAAGTTCCGCTTTCATGGTGTCTCGTCGCACGCGGCGGCGGCGCCCGACAAGGGCCGTTCTGCACTCGACGGCGTGGAAGCGATGACTCACATGGTGAACATGATGCGCGAGCACGTGCCGCAGGATACGCGGATTCACTACGTGATTACAGCCGGCGGACGGGCGCCTAACGTGGTTCCCGATTTCGCCGAGGTGTTCATGTACGCGCGGCAGAGCGACATGCGGGTGCTCGACGCCATTTGGGAACGAATCATCGCCGCCTCCAACGGAGCGGCCATGGGAACCGGAACTACGGTGGACCACGAGACCATTGCCGCCGTCTACAACATCCTCCCTAACGAGTTTCTGGCCCGCGTGCAGCAGTCCAATCTGGAGCGGGTGGGTGGTGTGAACTACACGGCCGAAGATATGGCCTTCGCCACACAGCTGCAAAAGTCGCTCGACGGTCCCGTTCCAGCCCTGGCGAGCGCGGCGCAGGTGATGAAGTGGGAGGGCGTATCGGTGGATCCGGCATCGACCGACATGGGCGATGTGTCGTGGACGGTGCCCACGGTGGCGATGACCGCCGCCACCTGGGTTCCGGGGACGCCGGCGCACTCGTGGCAGGCTGTTGCGGCTGGCGGAACACCGATCGGCGCCAAGGGGATGATGGTGGCAGCCAAGACGATGACGCTGACGGTCATGGACCTCTTTACCGATCGCACGCTCATTCCCAAGGCGCGGGCCGAGTTCGACCGGCGGCGCGGCCCCAACTTCGTATACAGCACGCGTCTCGATCGGGAGAAGCCGGCGCTGGACTATCGGAAGTAACACGCAGAGCACTGACCTTCCGACCTCGCCAAGCGCTGCGCGAAGGGAACGGCGCTCAAGGACCGCGACCGAACTCCGGTTGACGCGAAGGCCACGATTGTCTACTCCTATCGCATCCTCGACTACAGTCCGCTAGTTCATCGTCCCCCCCCCTAACTTTGCCCGCGCCTTGGCCACCAACTCCTTCACCTCTCGCAGTAGCTGCGGCCCGTTATAATTGAAGCCATCGCGAAGCGTCCACTCGACACCGCCTGTGTGAACGATCTTGCCATCGCGCACCGCATCGGTCCCGGTGGGATACAACATCTTGAGATCCTCAAGCGGATTTCCGTTCACCACAATCAGGTCGGCCAGCCAGCCCACGCGCACCCGTCCGATCTGGTTTTCCCGGCCTAGCACCTTGGCGCCATTGCTGGTGGCATGCTGAATGATCTTGAGCGGCGCGAAGCCGGCTTCCTGTTCAAGTTCGAGCTCCCGCACCATGCCGAACCCGTACATCTGATAGATGAAGCCTGCGTCGTCACCCACGGCAATCGTCCCGCCCAATCGTTCGAATTCGCGGAGCGCACGAAACCAGATCTGGTAGTTCTCCTTCCAGTACGCCTCGTCTACCGACGTCCAGCCTATGAAGTACGAGCCATGATTCATCGGGTTCGGCTTGAAGTAGGCCTCAAGGGTCGGATGCAGATAGTCCTTGAACCAGGGCTGCGTCTGCGCCCGCTGCAGATCCCGGCTCGCTTCGTAGATGTCGAGCGTCGGGACCCACGCCACATTCGCCTTGACCATGGCGGCCAGCACTTCCTTCAACTTGTTAGGCTCGGCTTCCCGCCACAGTCGCCCCGCATAACGAAAGCGATGTACTTCGTCGGTAATATTGAAGTCGGCGGGGAAATTCTGCACGCCGTCGGGAATCGCCGCATCGGGAATGCCGTACCAATGTTCGATGCTGGTGGTACCATACTTGATATCGTCCCAGGCGTTGGTCTCGGCTACGGCTGCATGGTGTGCCACGCGCAGCCCGACCTTGTGCGCTTCGTCCAACATGGCCTCCATCACGTCGCGCTGGATGGCCGTAATCTTGATGCCATCGACGCCCAACCGCTTGAGCTCCTGGACACGCGCTCTCGCTTCGGCGGGGGTATTGGGCGCCGTTGGTGCGATAAAAAACGGATAATGAAATAGCCGGGGTCCCATCACTTCGCCCGCGTTGATTCGGTCGCGCAACGGGATAGTCTTCCGCGTATCGCTGCCCACGTCGCGCACACTCGTTATGCCTGACGCGAGCCAGAGCTTGAGCTCGTACTCCAACTCCTGCGGCGTGCCGCCCCGTTCATCCTGCACGTGCGCATGCGCGTTGATCAGGCCCGGAAGCACGTACTTCCCCTTCGCGTCTATCTGCACGTCGCCCGTAGGTCGCGTGCCCATGCCAGTGATGACCGTCGTCACCGCGTCGGCCAGGGGAAACATCTGCGTGATGCGGTTGTTCTCGATCACGATGTCGTAGGGGCCGGAGGCCGGTGTCCCCATGCCGTCGATAACCATCGCGTCGCGGATGACCATGCGCGGATAGCGCTTGCCATGCTGCACGCTGGTTTGCGCGACCGCCGCGCTGTGTGCCGAGCCGATGGCGCAGACAACGAACGCGAAGTGAATGAAGGGTCGTCGTGACATGGATTTGTTTCGTGATCGAGAACGTGGGACGACGCGCGTGAACGGTCGTGAGGAGGGGAGTGGCGTGAATGCTGTCGTCTAACGCGTGGTCACGCCAGTCGTTGTCGCGCCGGTGTATCGGCCGCCGGTTCGCGCCTCGCTATAGCGCGACATGTGCCGACGCGCCGTCTGCAGGCGCTGGATGCTACTGTTCGCCCAGCCTGAAGCCGTTCGCGCTTGACGCTGGGCGAATGGTGACGAGCTTGAAGGCTCGGCGCACGCCTCGCTGTCACGAGCGTCGCGCTGGACACCCCGAGCACCTTGGCAGGCGACCCTCACGGGGATGCAATGCCGACAGCGCGCGCATTCCGGCACGAAACGAGACGACGATTGTAGGTGACTCTGCTGAGGAAGTGGAGTTCCGGAGTGATCGCCTTCGCCACTCGCTACGCACCATCAGCTTCACCATCAGCTTCACCATCAGCTTCACCTTCAGCTTCACCATCAGCTTCACCTTCAGCTTCACCTTCAGCTTCACCTTTATGCACGTTGGCAGCGTCGCGTCGCTCGAAGACGTGGTCGATCACGACGCACGGGGCGGACGGAGCAGCGCGACAGGGCGCCATGCCGGTGCTGGAAACCGACATCAGAACAAGGATGTGCGCCTGACTGGCTTTGTGCTCTCTGCAGAGGAGAAGTCCGACTTGCTCGATTTGCTCGGGAGCCTGAGCGGCTCGTGTCAGGTGAAGAAAGCCAATTCCTCAAATCATTGGATCCGATGACCCTTGTTGAGATGACGAACCGTTGAGAATCGTTGCCGGCAAGTTCGGCGGGCGCGACCTCACCTCGCCGAACGACTTTCGCGTGCGACCCACCGCCGAGCATGTGCGCGCCGAACTACTGGACATGTTGCGTGCCGATGTGCCGAATGCGCGCGTCCTCGACCTGTTCGCAGGCACCGGAGCGTTAGGGCTCGAGGCGATGTCGCGCGGTGCCCTTCGCGCGGACTTCGTGGAAACGCGTCCGGCGAGCCTGCACGCGCTCCGGGCGAATGTCGCGGCACTCAGGCTGCGTGAACGCACGCGCATCTTCAAGCGCGACGCGCTCCCCTTCGCGGCTGCGCTCACTGCGGATATGTACGACATCACCTTTCTCGATCCGCCCTACGGATCGCGCATGCTCGACCGGGTGCTCGAGAGCTGGCGCGCCAATCGATTCTCCCGGATTCTGGCGGTCGAACACGCGCCCACGCACGAGTTGCCGGCGGGTGAGGATTCACGACGCTTCGCAGAGAGCGCGCTCACGATCTACCGCCTCTGAACCACAGCCCATCGCCGTGACAGTGGACGACCACGCTCCACGGCGCTCCCCTCACCACGGAGTCGACGTTCTGCGCGCGAACTTGCGCCTACCGCTCACTCGGTCGCCCCGAACGCCCCCTCGATTTCACCGGATGTTATCGCCCGCGCCAGATTGCCGAACGTCCCTTGCTCGGCGATCTCTTTCGCCGCCCGCATGACTCCCGTCCATGCCGTACGCGCCAGCGCCCCGCCGACGCTGATTCGTCGGACACCCAGTTCCGCGAGTTCCGTCACCGTTGTGAAATCGCTTCCCACCAGCACGTTGACCGGCTTCGGCGCCACCGCCTCTACCACTGCGGCGATGTGTTCACGCGAGCGAATTCCCGGCGCATAGAGGCAGTCGGCGCCCGCCTCGGCGAACGCCGTTAGGCGGCGGATCGTCTCGGCGATATCGGGGCGGCCGGTAATGAAGCCTTCGGAGCGGCCGACGAGCACCACACTTGTCCTTGACTGGTCGATGGCGGCGCGTGCGGCGCGAATGCGCTCCACCGCGAGCGTGAAGTCGAGCAATGGATGCGACGCGTCGCCGGTGGAATCCTCGATCGAGAGTCCGGCGATTCCCGTCTGCACCACGGCGGCCACGTTCAACGCCACTCTCTCGGGCTCCACGGCGAAGCCCCCTTCGAAATCGGCATTGACGGGAACCGATACGCTGGCCGCGAGCTGCTGAAAATGGGCGAGCGCCTCGTCCAGCGAAATGCGATTGTCGGCGCGGCCGAGGGTCCAGGCGAAGCCGGAGCTCGTGGTCGCTAACGCGGGAAAGCCGAGGTGCACCAGCAGTCGCGCGCTGCCGATGTCCCACGGATTGGGGATGACGAAGCAGCCCGCAGTGTGCAGCTGGCGGAAGGTGCGGACGCGGTCGCTCGTCTTCGACATGATGGGCAGGAGGTGAGCGTCAGCGCGACGATGATAGCTGTCGCGCACTACGATGCCATCGGTGATCCCGCATACCAACCCAGGAACGCCGTCCACCATGGTGCGGACGACAGCGGGAACATTAGCGCGTGCAGCGTCACGAAGAATCCCAGCGTGAGTGGGTACGCTAGCCGCCTTTCTCCCATGCGCACGTCTGTGAAGATGAGTGCCAGCAGGATCACCTCGACCGTGACAAAGCTCGCGTGCACGGCGGTGAAAATCTCGATTCCCGGCGCGAAAAGAATCTGGTAGAGCCGAGTGAGCGCCGGAGGGAAGGCGAGCAACACGGTCGCCGCCATGAAGCGCTTGTGCGCCGCCGGTGTGCGGCGATTGATGAGCGCGAGCGAGAAGAGGAGTAAGAGGAAGGCGATTAATGGGAGATCGATGAAGGCAAGCAGGGGCCGAAGGAAGGGCGGAATGGCCGACGATGTCAGCATCACACGCACCACGTACAGCGCGCTTAGACAAAGCACTGGCAGAAGTATTACGGCGAAGCGGGCCACACGCCGGTGCCAGACGACCAAGCCGCGTGACACCAACCAGGACTGCAGCGCCAATGTGACGATCCAGAGCGTGGCGGTGATGCCGTGAATCGTGCGGCCCATATCGCCCGCCCCCAGCGGTCTAAAGAATGATGGCCAGAAACCGGCGACAATGGCGGCGAGGGCAGCCAGGAAGTACCAGTGTGCCCGCGCGTACGACGGTTTCCCGGATACCGGGAGTGCGCTCGACGGCGAAGTGAGTTCTGGTACGGTCGCGGTCATGGTCAGGGGGGAACGGAGGGGATGCGCGCCGAGGGAGGCAATGGCTCGACGAATGAAGAACTTGGGGAGCCCGACGGGTTTCGGGAATGCCTTTCGCGCGACATTTTCCGGGAATTCGACAATCCGACGGCGAGAGACGACCGTCGCATTTCGTCCGTGTCGCGTATTCCCTTACGTGTACATTATCCCGTCATACCAGTCGGGGCCGAGCGCATGTCAATCGAACGCATGTCAATGAAGCACGCCAATCCCGCCGAGCGACTTATTGTTGCCCTCGACGTGTCTACGAAGGCCGAGGCGCAGCGGATTGTTGGATCTTGCGATGGCCTGGTCACATTCTATAAAGTCGGATTTCAGCTGTTCATCGCTGAAGGAATGGCCTACGTTCGCGAGCTTATCGAACGCGGAAACAAGGTATTCCTCGATCTCAAGATGGATGATGTAGAAGAGACCATCACAAGTGCCGTTCGAGAAATCACGCGAAGCAATGTCCACCTGCTTACCCTCCATGGAGGCGGCGCGACGGCTCGTGCAGCAGTTGCGGGGAGAGGCGCTTCTGAGTTCCCGAAGGTGCTGTCGGTGACGTTACTCTCAAGCCTGGACGGCCAGGATCTCATCGATGTTCAGATATTGGGCCCGAAGGGAAGATTTCCGAGCCTCATGGAGTACGTGTTGTGGCGCGCGGATCAAGCGGTGCAAGCAGGATGTGATGGACTCATTGCTTCGGGTGAAACGATTGGCGAAATACGGAAACGTTTGGGCCCCGATCCCCTGATCATCAGTCCCGGCATTCGACCATCAGGCACCACAGCGGACGATCACAAACGCGCGGCGACTCCTGCAGAGGCTATAGCGGCGGGTGCGGACTATCTTGTTGTGGGTCGGCCCATCCGCAACGCCGCTGATCCTGCGGAGATGGCACGTCGAATAATCGGCGACATTGAGCAGGCGTATCAGACTCGTACATAGTTCGGTATTTAGAGAACATCTTCGCAGACGGGTGATGGCACTACGGACTATCGAGCGGTTGCGGCCGGACGATGAGGGGCAGTGGGTTGCGGAGCTCTCGTGCGGTCACGCTCAACACGTGCGTCACGATCCGCCTTGGCAGGTCCGCGAGTGGACGCAGAGTGCGGAGGGTCGCTCATCGCGCATCGGGACGTTACTGGGCTGCCCACTGTGCGATGCGCCGGAGTCCACCTAGCGGCTACCACGTCGGTTTGGACTTGAGATTGCCTTCGCAACTTTTCAGGGAATCCCGTACACTGTGCCTCGCGGCACCCGACACGCGGCGGCCACGGACGCATACTCTCTGCAGTGAGGAACCGGACGTCGCCCATCCACGTTTAGTTGGCCTCATCACCGATCGCCACATCACCACCCGATTCGTCGCACGGGTGTACCACGGTACCTGCCTCGTTCGCGACGTCATGACTCCGCTTCCGTTGGAGACTGTGTTGCCCGACGCCGATGTGTCGGAGATTGTTCGCCTGATGGAGCGCGCGGAGGTTCGGCGCATTCCCGTTGTGAGTGACGACGGCGTGTTGGTAGGCATAGTGGCAGAGGCGGACTTGACTGCGAAACTCTCGCCCGAAGAGTCGCTGCGGCTCAGGAAGCGCGTAAACCAGTACTCCGCAGAGCCGGATATCGCGCTCAGCGTGCGCTAGAACAGTCGCTCGCTGTTACCGTGTTCAGCCGCACACTGGTCCACCGTCGTGCCTCCCCAGCTTCGGAAGGCACGACGACCTGCTCGGCGTGCGCTGCTCGTGGCTTGTCTACGGCGTGATCGCCACTTTCAGCACGCCATCGCGCTGGTTGGCGAAGAGGTCGTACGCCTCCACGATCTGGTCGAGCTTGAAGCGATGCGTCACCAGCGAGCGCAGATCTATGCGACCCCCTTCGAGTGTATTCATCAATCGCCGCATCCGTTCCTTGCCACCCGGGCACAGTGTGGTGACAACTCGGTAATCGCCGAGTCCGGCAGCGAATGCGTCGAGCGGAAGGGTCAGCTTTCCTGAGTAGACACCAAGGCTCGACAGCGTGCCTCCGGGTCGTAGCACGCGCAGCGCGCTCTCGAAGGTCTGCTGCGTGCCTAACGCCTCGATAGCCACGTCCACGCCACGCCCGCTGGTGAGCTTGAGGATCGCCTCCACCGGGTCCTCCTCATGAGCGTTGATCACTACGTCGGCACCCAGTGTGCGCGACACATCGAGACGGCGATCGACCATGTCCACCGTCACGATGGTCGAGGCTCCGCGCAGCCGCGCCCCAGCCGTCGCGCATAAGCCGATCGGACCCTGGGCGAATACGGCGACGACGTCACCGATGCGGATGTTGCCGCTCTCCGCGCCACCGAATCCGGTGCTCATGATGTCGGGACACATCAGAACCTGTTCGTCGGTCAGTCCCACGGGAATGGGTGCCAGGTTGGCCACTGCATTGGGGACGAGAACGAACTCGGCCTGGCAGCCATCGATCGTATTGCCGAACTTCCATCCCCCCATCACCTTGCCGCCACACTGCGAGCGCACGCCGTCGAGACAACTATGGCACTGGCCGCACGGGGTAATGGCTCCGGCGATCACGCGCTGCCCCACAAGGAATCCGGTCACTGCCGAACCGAGGGCGGCTATCACGCCGACCGGTTCGTGGCCGATGGTTAGCCCGGACTGTACCGGATACTCGCCCTTGAGAATGTGTACATCGGTACCGCAAATGGTCGTCATCGTGACGCGCAGCAGCGCATCATTAGGGCCCACAGTCGGGATCGCCTTCTCGCGCAACTCCACCACGCCCTCTTTCACGAACACAAGCGCCTTCATGGTCCGGGAGCTGGGTAGAATGGAGTCGTTGAACTCCGGGGTCGTGTGCACCATGGTAGCCAAACCTCCTCCTTTCCGCACGTGGCGGAGTCTCGCGATCGCGACTGTCGCGCGGTCCGCACGATGCAAGCTATCGGACGACGGCGCATCGCGGCGTCAGCACAGTCCCGCGTCGCACGTAAGGGAAGCGCCGTTAACGCCCACTAGCTTTCTTCTCCGTGCCCGGCAAAGCCCCCTTCGCGACACCGAGCACGACCTATTTCCTCTGTCTGGAGTTGCGGTGCTGCCTCATCCGTTCACCGATTTCTCGCCGAGTCGTTGCCACGCTCGAAGCGTGCTCATGTGCTGCGCGGCACTGCTCGCCGTGGTTGCCTGTGACCGTGGTACAGCCGCGACGACCGAGAAGCGAGCGCCGGAGCGGCCAGTGGTCGACAGCATCTCCGCGTGGCGCGCGAAGTTCGGCAATCGTGTCCCCCGCCCCGATTCCGTGCGCGCACTCTACGTGAACGCCTGGGCCGCCGGCTCGCGCGCGCGCATGGCCAATCTCATTCGAATCGCCGACGCAACGGAGATCAACGCGTTCGTGATCGACATCAAGGAGTCGGACACCTACCTCGCCTACACGAATACGGAGATTCTCCTCGCCAAGGAGATTGGCGCCGACAAGCGTCCTGCCAGTACGTGGCTTCCCGCCCTCATCGACACCCTACAGGCGCATGGCATCTACTCCATTGCGCGTATCGTCGTGTTCAAGGATCGCATGCTCGCCGAACGAAGGACCGAGCTCGCGATCCGGCATGCAAACGGAAGCGTGTGGCGGGACAACAAGGGCGGAGCGTGGGTCAATCCGTACGATCGTCGTGTGTGGGACTACAATGTTGCCATCGCGCGCGAGGCGCTGTCGATGGGATTCTCGGAACTGCAGTGGGACTACGTGCGATTCCCCGACGTGACGGCGAAAGCACGGGCGGTCATGAGCTATCCGGGGAGCAACGGATCGTCACGCGCCGACAACATCCGTGATTTCATCATCTATTCGAAGGAGAAGCTGCGAGACTTCCAGGTGCCGGTGACGGTCGATGTCTTCGGTCTCGTCACGCATCTCGAGGACGACGTCGGAATCGGACAACAGTGGGAGAAGATCGTCACCGCGGCCGACGCCGTGTTGCCGATGGTCTATCCGTCGCACTACTATACGGGGCTGTACGGATTCCAGCGCCCGCACGCCCATCCGTACGAGATCGTGCGCCTCGCCATGACCGACGCGCAGTTGCGGAGCGAGTGGGTGCGCGATTCGGCCAAGGTACAGGTGGGAGAAGTCATGCCCTGGCTCGAGGCCATGAGTATTCGCGGCATGACCTACGGCCCTAACGAGTTGCGCCGGCAGATCCAGGGTGCGTACGACGCGGGACTCAAGAGCTGGGCGCTCTGGAATCCGGCGTCGCGATTTGCCGAGTTCGAGGACGCACTACGGCCCGCGTCGGGTGGACCGTCTCCCCTCGAGCGGCGCGGATGGACCCCGCCGCAGTGGACGGTGCCGCGGGAGCGCCTGAGCCGGTCTATCGTTAGGCGCGATCGACTGGCCCGGGCAGCGGCGGATTCTGCGGGGCGGGCTGCCGGCGTGGAGAAGGCCGCGCGTTCCCCAACGGCGGACAGCAGCCGGCGCTAGTCGTGCGGGGCGCATCGACTGGTGGCCAGATCGATGCAAGAGAAGGTACGGCAAGCACCGTCGGTCAACTTCGAACGCTTGCCCCGTGCCAGGGTGTGTCGCGACGACTATAGGTACGAAACCGGCGCCGAACGCATGAGGTACTCAAGCACGTCGGCGGCCGTGTACGACTCCCGGCCCTTGAGAAAGCGATTCAGCACGATCACGTCGTCGCCCGACGTGACAATGGGAGGCTCGACCGAGCCATCGTCGCGCGCCTGGCCCATCCCGATGCACGCGAAAAGTGCGTTACAGAGGCACTGTCGGTCCACCGTCTCCTCGACCGTGCCTCCCTTCGCCACGAACTGATCAACAGGCTCGGCAGGACATCGGTAGGTGATACCGCCGCGCTCGTTGCGAACAGCAGTGCGCAGATAGCCGAGGTCGCACACCCGGTCGCGTACACCGTGAAGCAACGGCGCATCATCCACCATCGCCACCTTGAACGGGTATCCCGTTGGCGACGCCCGCGGGTCGGTGCGTACGGTAATCCGATCATGCGCGGCTGCCGAGACGACGGCGCGTCGCACCTCGAGCGAGAATCCCGATTCCTCGGCATAGGCAAAGAGGGTTCCCACCTGAATGCCGGTCGCGCCGGCGGTGAGCGCCTCTTCGAGCGCTTCAGGTGACCCCACCCCGCCCGCCAGCCAGAACGGGAGGCCGATGTCGCGCATGGTCGCCAGGTCCACGACGTCGCGTTCGCCGTAAATCGGTTCGCCGCTGGCCGTCAGCTGCAGCTTGCCGCGGGGCGGCGCGTTGTGCCCGCCGGCGGTTGGCCCTTCCACGACGAACCCATCGACCGCACCATTCGACTTCCGCGCCAGCGTCTGCGCAAGCGATGCGGCGGAGACAATCGGAAAAAATCGCGGACGATCCAGAGCGGGTGTTGCGGCGGGCAGGTGGGCGCGAGGGTCGAAGGTCAACTGTTCCGTGAACCCGCTCGGAAGGCCGTCGACGTCGAACTTGAGTGTCGCCGTCTCGTGCCGTGCCAAAAGGTCGAGCGCGCCGGGAATCTCGCGCGGAATGCCGGCGCCCATGATCACCACGTTTACCCCGGCTAACATTGCCCCGTACAATGTGGGGAGTGTCGGCATTTGTACTTTGGTCAAGAGGTTTATGCCGACCATTCCGTCGTGGCCTTCCTTGGCCAGGGCAACCTCGACGAACGCGGCGAGCATGGTGATCTGCTGCCGTAGCGGGCTCACCACCTGCCGGTACATGGGCAGCAACCGATATGGATCGCCCGATCGCCCGTTTGGCTGAAAAAAGCGCCCGAGCACGTACGCCGAGACGTCGGGCAATGGGAAGCGCTCCAGAACGCGCCGCACGCTGCCGCATACGTCGCCATCCTGCAGGCGTCTCACAAGCACAGTGTCGATGGCGGTGCCGGACACCACGCCCAGTTGTCCGGCCGACGAGACGGCACGGGCGAGCCGCCAGTTGGAGACAGCGATACCCATGCCGCCCTGGATAATTTTCGGAAGGCGAGTACTCGAGGTCATATCACGCCGGGGGTAGATAGGGACGCGAGGCAACGGCTTCGCGCCGGGAGGCCCGGAAGTCGGAACGGAATGCCAATACGTGGCGCACCGCCGTCCACTTCACGCTGAAAGACTGGGGAAGAGGTTACCCGGCTCGCGAAGCTCCCACAATTCGCAGATCCCCCTACAACGCTGTGGTGACGTGCCCGACCACCGCAGCGGCGCGCACGTTAGGCGTCGGTGTGAGGCGCGGGCCCTTGGGCGATAACCAACGCTCAGAAGGTTCCGCCGGCTTTGGGAATCGTCGCGCCATGCGGAGACGCGGGTGTCATAGGTGCGGGCGAGCGGGCCGGGTGCTCCTGCATTCCCGGCGCACGCGTGCGCACCATTCGCATCGCGCTATCGGCCAGCACAGTATCGTTGAGCGCGCGCGCCACCATATACGCGCCAAACCATGGTGCGGCGTGCCCAGGCATTTCTGTGGTAGCGCGCCGGTAGAAGGCGAGCGCCTCGGCATGCTTGTTGGCGCGGAACGAGACGTTCCCGCTATCGAGCAGCGCCTTCCCCTTGAGGCTAATCACGCTCCCAGCGGAGTTGGCCGGAATCGGAACGTGCCCGGGAGGAAGCACTTCAGCGATCGTTGTAGTGTCCGTGCCGACCTCCCCTCCCGCGCGCCCGCAAGCCGCTGCCACCAGTGCCATCAGAATTATGCGATTCATGCGTGGAAACTATCGCCCTTTCGTAGGATCGGTGATGTGACATCGGGCGCACATCACGCGTGCGCGCGCGCCTACTCGCTCGGCATCGAAGTCGGGCCCGTGAGGGCTGATCCCCCAGCCCGTGGTGGCGTGGCACTGCATGCAGTCACGCTGCTTGTGACAGGTTACACAACTCTCCAGCCCCTGCCGCGCGGCGCGCCCGTGCTGAAGCAACCAGAGCGGCTGCGCGTTGTGGTACGCGCGGTTGAGCTGCCCCCCCGACGCCAGGCCACTCGCCTGATGGCACGAACGGCAGAAGACTTCGGTGTTGTGGCACGACTGGCAATCCTGATCGCGACCGTACGACTCCGGTGCGTGGCGCACCACGAAGTTGGCGGCGTGAAAGCGTCGTCGCGTCTCGCCCGCGTGACAGTCGCTACAGAAGCGCTGCATGTGGCAACCCTCGCACGTGAGGCGCCCGGCCGACGCCGCACCAGCGTGCGAGCGCTCGAAGCCCGCCGCGTGTACGCGCACGATGGTCCGTACCGTGTCCGCAATGCGCGTGGCAGCGCGAGGTGCCTGAGTCACGAGCACCGCCCCCGCCTGCGGCGCGGCTACGCGGCGTACACCGCCCACAGCGTTCACACCGCCCACAGCGTTCACACCGCCCACGCCCGACACTCGGCGCGGCGCGACGAGTAATACCCCGGGAACGCTCGTGCGCCCGTCGGGGAGACGCCGAATCGCTGACTGCCCCATGGCGCCGGTATGGCAGACCGTGCAACTCGGCCGCGCATGACAGGCGGCACAGCGCTGCACGCCGGACGCCGCCGCGACTCCATGCGACGTCTGCCACGCGGCGGCGCGATGATCGTCAGGCGTGAAGTAGGTTGCCGGCTTTCCGCGCATCAATGCCGCGATTCGCGCGTCGGGGAGGAGCTTGCCGATCGACGGCACGCTTGAGGCGTTCACGTGGCAGCGTGCACAGCTTTCGCGGGCATGACACGTCGCGCACTGCGCAATCTCTGCATCGGTCGACACCGCGTGCTCGCCAATGAAGCGCGCCGCCTCGTGCGAGCGTGGCTTGGGAAAGGCGGCGATGTTTTCAGCCGTTAGCGTTGTGGTGCGAGCGAGCGCGGTGTGGCAGGTCGTGCACCGGCTTTCGGGCCCGAAATGGTCCGAGGTGCGATGGGCGTGACAGCTCTGGCACGAGGCTGGCGTAGCGTGCGCGACCTCCATGCCAGGCGCTGCAGCTTTCGCCCCATGACACGTGGTGCACTCCCGTCCCCGCTTGTCGACCTCCGCGCCATGCTCGACGTGCGAGAAGCGGAGGTAGTCGTGTCGAGTTGCCGGCGCATCGTAGCGCACCCGCTTCGAGTCCACTCCGTTGTGACACTCTGCGCATGACCCGGGGCGAGGCATCATCTGCGCCGGATTGCCGGTGGTGGCCCCTGCATGGCACGCCGTACAGGTGGGAAAGAGCTTGGCGTGCTTCTCGTGCGGAAAGGCGCGACGCTGCCGAAGTGTCGCCTGACCCGGAGCGCGCGACGCGGTCAGCGCGAGCATTCCGAGCAGGGTGAGGGCGACAAGGACAACTCGCTTCATTGCACGACTCCCCGGCCGCCCACCTGGCCGGGATCACTCCCCACCACCCACTCGAGCCGCACCGACGCGCGACGCTGGCTCCAGTCCGTGCCCGGCGCACCGCTCGTCAGGCGGTGCCTGTATACCCCCGCATCTGCGGCCAAGCGCACGTCACCCGTTAGGCGCATGCCTCCCTCGAGCACGATGCCAATCACCCGTCCCGTCCCGACGCGAAATTCGTAGATCGTCTGGAACGCACTCCCGTTCGCACCGAGAAAGACCCCGTCGCGCGGCGTCCAGCGCAATCCGGCGCTTCCATCGCTGCGCGATGAGCCGAAGCCAATGTCCACGTCGTACGAGGCCGAGGCCGCCAGCTGCTCGGATGCGATCCAGGTCGCGCTCGTTCCGGCACGCCATCCGTCGGATCGCAGGGGGAGGAACGTTGTTCCGGCAAAGGACTCGTCGTATGTGCGGTAGGCCCCGTGCACGCCCAGATGCAAGCCGTCACCCTTGCTTCGCCATCGGAGGTCGGCACGCCCCTCGTCGAACCCGACCGGAGCGAACGCTCCCCAGATGGTCCAGAGCTCGAAGAAGGGGCGGTGCCGACGGGCCTCGAGCGCCCCGTCGAATCGCAACACGATGCGGCGCGAGGCACGCAGACGCACCTCGTTCACGTTGTTTGTGGCGATATCGTACGCCAGGCTTCCGTCAAGCGTCGCATTCAGCGCGCGTGTTGTCACATCGAGGGAGGTACGCTCGGAGTAGAGGGCGGCCCTGTCGCTGCGTACCACCCGCTGGTAGACGGCCGAGACCGCACTCGCCGCGTTCGGGCGCAACCGAAGGCGCGCACCAATCAGGTAGCCGTGATCATCCGGCGGGAGATCGTCGATGGCGCCGATTTCGGAGGAGGTGTACCCCTCGTTTAGTCCCTGCACGAGCGCGCGCCCGCCGTACGCCTCCAACGACCCGCCCCATCGGCGGAGCATCAGCGAAGCACCGTCGAAGCTGTACGCCCCCAGTCCATTCATGGCCCAGAGACGTCCGACGCGCGCGCGAGCGCGCGCACGATCGAGCTCGAGATAGGCATCGATCACGTCGAAGCGGTCGCCCATGCGCGGCCAGAGGGTCTCCTTCCCACCTAACGATGATCTGGCCCTTCCCTGCGCGTGAAACGAGACACCCTGCCCCAATCCCCAGGCCACAATCGCGAGATCCTGAAGCAGTGGTGTAGTCGTAGCGCGCGCGCCCGAAGTACTGAAGTGGCAGAAGGGCTGTCCATCGACGCAGCGTACCAACTGCCCGGTGGCCGACGTGCGGTACGCCCCGTCCCCCATCGCATCGGCAATACGCACCGAGTCGTCCCGTAGCGGCCGCAGCTCTATGGACTGGATCCAGGTCGTCCCGGTGATGCGAATGTTCTGTGCCGCCGCGGGCTGCGACCCACCCATCCCGATGCCGAGCGCCATACCGAGCGCGAGCGCCAAGCCGCCAGCTGCACGCTCCGTCATTTGCGGTCCTCCACCGCGTTCACCTCGTTCCAGCTCACGAGGTGGCAGACGACGCACTCCTTGGCCGGCTTGTGCTCCGTCTGCTCCGCATGGCACACCAGGCAGAGTGAACGCCCCGGCTGCAACGCAGCGACGATGGCGTCTGTATGGCATGCGGCGCAGCCGTCGTGCGCTACGCGCTGGTGCTGCTCCCTGGGCGATTGGTGACAGGTCGCGCAGGTGCGCTCGAGCGTATGGTGAGTTTCATGACACCCGGTGCACGTCTTGACGACGCGGCGCCCGACCGAATCGTCGTGGCACTCCGCGCACGCGCTCTTTGCATGCACCGTGTGATCGAAGGTGAGCGGGCGCGTAAGGTCTTCCTTCCGCGTCGAGACGCGAAGGGTCACGTCCACGCCCCTGGCCTTCAGCTCTTCGCTGGCGTGACAGGTCTCACACTTTCCCGAACGTTCGTCTTTCGCATGGTGACAGCTCTGGCACCCCGACGGCGTCTTCACGAACACGGCACCGTGCTGCTCGTTGCTGTTGTGGCACGACTCGCAATTCACCTTTCGGTGACGCGCGTGCGAGAAGGGGGCGGTAGTGCGCTGCGAATCGGCCACCGCCTGCTGCGGCGCTCGTCTCGCCGCCGCAGGCGCTGTAGCATTCCATGTGTAGGTCCGGGGCTCCTCGATCTCTCCATCGGGCGAGGGACCACCCGGTGACGACCGGTGGCCGGCGCTCCCGGCCATCGGCGCCGCGCGTTGCGGACGGTCGATCACCGGACGGTGTGCCCCCGGTGGCAGCGACAAATCCTCTGGGACAATAGCGCGCGACGACGGCGCAATCGAAGCCGAGCGCTGCGGTCTCGCTCGGCGCTCGTCGAAGATGTTCTTGTGGCAGCCGATGCACTCGGTCGACTCGACCTTCCACGAATGTGCCGTATGGCACGCGGAGCAGTTGTCGATCACATGTGTGCCGAGTCCGCGATGAAAGGCGGTGAGTGTATCGGCGTTCGCGTGACACTCCGAGGTCGCACAGCTCTTGAGGGCGCCTGCTGCCTTCTCCTGCACGTGCGGGTTGTGACAGATGCCGCACGCGGCTTTGTGCGGATCCTTATCAAGTCCCCGCTTCGCCAACTGCTCCCGCATCTCGTGACACGAGAAGCATTGCAGCTTTGCCGGCACCAGCGCAGCCTTCGTCGAATCGACGGAGATGGTCTCCGAGACGGGGCGCGCGAACTCGTGGCACGTGATGCAGTGGAGCGAGGACTGGTTCGCCATCGCCCCGAGCTTGATCTTCTGATTCTCGTGGCACCCCGACTCCCCGCACGAGAGATCAGTAGCCCTGAAGGCGTGTACTTCCGTTGCGTGGCAGCTCAGGCACGTCACGTCTCGCAGCGCAGACGAATCGGACTTGAGGTGCACTTGGTGCCCCGATGTTGCACTGATACGCTGCCACACGCTGTCGCGCTTTGGTGTGATGTGACAATCGGTGCAGATCCCGTTTGGGACCTTGCGGTGTACCGGAATCTTGTCCGGGCGGTCGAGCACCCAGTAGTAGAGCTCCTTCGTGCTGGCGAAAATCGATTGCTGGTGGCAGTCATGGCACTTGAGCTTGGTGTGCTCTGACGACTGGAATTTTCCGAACGCCGACTTCATGACGTGGCAGCTCGAGCAGAAGTCGTTCTCGTTCATCATGTAGTTGTAGCTCCACCCCCCCACGAGTGCGGCGGCGAGCACTGTGCCGCCTACGCCGGCGCCGAGCGCGATCTTGAAGCCGCGGGACTTGACGCCCAGCCAGGCGAGGATGGCCACGCGATGTCGAATCGCGAGCACGATCACTGCGATGACGACTATCGTCCCGAGAATCACGCCGCCGATCTGGATCCACTGCGGCACGCCTGAGAACAGGAATCGGAACGCTTCTACCACCGTCCCCATCGGAAGCGGGGGGGTGTCCATACGGATTGAATCCACGCTCACGGAGTCGTGGATTCGTTGTGTAGCCTGCAGCGGGGCCGCCGTCTGCAGCACAATCGCCAGACCGGGTGTCAGAACGCACCTCTGACGAGGGAAAGTCCGTCGGGATTTCGCATCATGTCGCCAGCCGCAAAGCGGGTGAACGCCGGACGTTCACCCGCTTGGGGAGCTTCCTCAATACTGCACCGTCAGTTACCGCGCGCCAGTATCAGCTTGTCGTAGGGTGCAAGCTTGAGCCCGGGAGGCGGGATCAGGCCATAGTCTTTGGCCATCTGCGCGATGCTTGCGCGCAGGAGTGCCTTGGCGAGGAACGGGTTATGGACTTCGGAGCCAGGGTGCCGCGCGAGATTGTAGTTGAACGTCGACCCGCGCCACGTCGAAACCTTGCCCGACAACTTGTCGCTGGCGGGGATCTTGGGATCCTTGAGCATGACGTCGAGCGCTGCGGCGAGGAAGTTGATGTCCGCCTCGGCACTCGCCATGATTGTGCGAGCGGTGGTCTCCGTGTGGCACCCGGAACCGGCGCATGACTTGAAAGAGCGCTGCGTGATCGTACAGGTCTGACTCGACGTCGGTAGGCCGTTGGCATCGACGCAGGGGATCGCCTTGAAGCGGTGCCCGGTGACGGTTTGAACGAACTTGCCGGTCGCCTTGTCAGTGACATCGTAACGATTGACGTGGCATGAGGCGCAGAGCTTTGGATTTCTCTCCGTCCCGTGCGAGGCCACGAGATCACCGTCAACGGCGATTCCCGGAGGCCACCACCCCGCAGTCCCGAGAAGCATTGGCCCCTGCGGCGAGTGCGGCGCGATTCCATAGTTGCTGCTGAAGTCGGGTACCGCGCGGCGCAGGTGACACTTCATGCACAGGTTGTTGTCGGGGTCACGTGAATCGACCGCGAAGCGCAGCTGCTTCGAGTTGGTCGAGCCGTGCGGATCGTGGCAGACCGCGCACGTCACGCCCATGGCAGTCGCATTGGTCTGACCCTGCGATTTTTCGACGTAGTTGGTGTTGACTCCCCACGACTCGAGCGCCTTCTGCCCAATGTGGCACGACTGGCAGGCCGCGCGCGGACCGCCGGGAATTTCCGGCGCAGTAGCGGTCGCCCCGTTGTACGCACGAGTGTACGACGTGGCATGGCGCGAGGTTCGCCACTCTTCCGTGAACGGATTGTGAATGCCCGAGTGACACTCGGAGCAGCCGTTGGTGATCGCCCTTCCCGTGTCGGCCTTGATCGACGGCAGCATCTGCCCACGCGCGGGTGTCTGCACATGCTGCAGGCCGGCTCCATGGCAGCTCTCGCATTGCACGTCGTGATACCGCTTGTCCTTCGTGGTACGCCACCCAGCCGACGTGTCGGTGGCGATATTGCCGAGGTTGTTCACGGTGTGGCAGGCTTGACAGAATCCTTGCATCTGCCCGCTTTTCTCGAGCGTGTTGAAGGCGCCGGCGTGCTTCGTCGACTTCCACTTGGCCTGCTGGCTCACGTGGCAACTGCCGCAGACGGTGGCCTTCGACGTCGCGTCGGAGTAGCCAAGGAAGCTGGCGGCCGCGGTCGCCGGCGCCGCGAAATTCGGACCATCGCGATAGACGATCTTTTCGTCAACACACCCAGCCAGTGATGCCATGAAGATCAAAACCGCGCCCCGAACAATCGGTCGAACTCGACGTTCCCGAGTCATAAACCCACGCCTCCGCTAATGTCCCTCTCCACTTCCCCCTGCACCATCACGGCTCTCGCACTCCGGCCCATCCAGCGCTCGCCATTTCATGGCGCCGACCGTAATAGTACGTACGTGAATCGTTCGCGCCATTAGGGGAATCCCTGACAGTTGTACCATTCCTGACACTCCCAAACTGAATGCGACGCCGCTCGATCCCACTCGCCTTCTCCGGCGCTCCTCCTCTGGAGCAGCTGCACGCGATCCGGCACAGCTATGGCATTGCCGCGGTTGGCGAGAAATTGGCGCTCGTCGCGCACCTCGAGCGACACCCGCCGCGCTCGGGGCGGGGACTCGGCGCCTACCACGACGACCTGCTCTTTCTGCGCGCCTTTCCCGATGATGTCGGCGTACTCAGCGCGGCGGTCACCGCGCTCGCCCGCATGGAACACCGCGTACGAACGCTCCCCCCTTTGCAGCGTCGACAGCTCGACGACCAGGGCGTGGCTGGCAGCACGACCCGCTACGCCTTTGCCTTCGGTACGGTGTTATGGATGGTGAACGTGGGCGAGAATGCGGACATCGACTGGGCGGCGTTCGACGCGCCCGAGCGCCTCGACCCACTCCTCCGGCTCACGCTTACGCAGGCAGAAGCAGACGCCTTCGATTCGGGAGTCATCTCGACGCGCGAATGGATGGCGATGGCCGGCGGCGGGACCACGCACGGGGGGAGTATGCGCAGCGTGACTAGGCGCGGCGCGCTGGTGTGGTTGCTGCAGGGGCGAGAGCCGAGCGTTGTCCCGCTGGCAGGCGCTCCGGACGCCGCCGTCACCCGTCTCCTGTACGAGAGTCTCGAGGTGCCGATACGTTGGCGCCTAACGAGCGCACGCTCCACTTCCGGCAACGCGGTCACTGGCGTCCCGTTCCACGCCCGCACCATGATGCGCCATGCGCCCGCCGATGCGGCGGCGCTCATTAACACTCCCCTTCCATCCATCAAGCGCCTAACGCGCACACGTGCGGCCGCATGGGTCGATGTCGCCCGTGCGGCGCTGGCCACGCGCTGCCGCGAGGTGCATGCCATTACCTACGCCAATGTCGATGAGGTGTACCTCGCCGACCTGGGCGAGGGAACGGCACTCTGTCTCATCGGCGCCGCCCGCGAGGAACGGCTCAGCCTCGAGGCGAACTACGGGTATGTCCTCTTCTCCAACGGCGTCCCGGTGGGCTATGGCGGGGTGACGCCGCTGGCGGCGCAGGCGAACACCGGCATCAACATCTTCGATGCCTTCCGTCACTCCGAGGCATCGGTGCTCTTTGCCCAGGCGCTCCGGGCCTTTCGCACCCTGTTCGGCGTCACCCGTTTTGTCGTCAACCCCTACCAGTTTGGAGCCGACAACGACGAGGCGCTGGCCAGCGGCGCCTACTGGTTCTACGACCGCTTTGGCTTCCGTCAGTTGGACCACCAGATGCGGACGCTCGCCGACCGCGAGCGCGCGCGTCGGATCGCCAGCCGCGATCACCGTTCGAGTCCCGCTACGTTGCGACGGCTGGCGGCGGGTGATCTGGTGCTGCAGCTGCCGGGTGCCGGACGGATGCCGCTCTTCGAGGAGCGCTGGCTGGTGACGCTCGCCCGCGCGGTGACCGAGACGCTGGCCGCCCCCGACGTACCCGCGCGCCTGGCCATCTGCGATGCGCGTATCGACGCGGTAGCCCACGCCCTCGGCGTTAGGCGCTGGCGCCTCTCGGGGAGCGGGACGCGGTTCGGCATGGAGCGTCTGGCCCCGGTCGTGGCGCTCGTCCTCGGCGAGGTGGCGCAATGGCCGGAGCGTGATCGCCGGGCACTTGTGAATCTGTTCCGTGCCAAAGGCGCGGTGCAGGAACGCGGCTTCGCCGTCGCGTCGCGAGAGCATCGTCGGCTGTGGGCCGCACTGCGTCGGCGTTGCCTCGAGCTTGAACGGGCACAGGACTAGTCCCTGCC
>ENA-ORBV01004373-ORBV01004373.1-microbial-mat-metagenome-genome-assembly--contig:-NODE-4373-length-27201-cov-7.522379_pt1 | contig 27201 bp, 19 predicted proteins | sample MGYA00237777_ERZ505514 | MGnify/ENA primary metagenome ERZ505514 (study PRJEB26160, sample SAMN06269048) | microbial mat metagenome | isolation source: Oligotrophic lake microbial mat | place...
AGGTTGAAGGCCTCCGCGCGGAATTCGAGGCGAGACCGGTCGGTTAGCTTCAAGGCGAAGTTGCGCTGCAGCGAGAGATCTGTCGAGAGGAAGCCCGGGCCGGTCATGATGTTGCGGCCGGCGTTGCCAAACGTAAATGGGGCGGGAAAGGCGAACGCGGCGGTGTCGATCCAGTTGTTGATGCTTTGGTTGGCGGGTACGCCGCGGCCGACCCGGTTCGGCCAGTTCGTCGTTCCGGTGTTGGCGTTGTCGAAATTCAGCGTCAACGTGATCGGCTGGCCCGTTTGCATCGTCGAGATACCGCTCAGCGCCCAGCCGCGCACTAAGTGTCCCGCCAAGCCGGGCGCCCCAAAGGGCAACTCATAGAGGCCGCTCATGACAAAGCGATGGGCAATGTGATGATCGGCGAGCCCGTAATTGAGACGGCGGTTACGCGTGTCCGGTACCGAGCCGAAACCGCTGGAGCCGACGCAATCCTGACATAGGTCCAGGTTCGATTGAGTGTCGAGCGCCCGGCCAAAGGTGTACACGGCGAGAAAGCTGAGCCCCTGGGCGAAGCGCTTTTCGAGGCGCGACGACATTCCGTGGTAGGTCGCATTCACCCAAGGCTCCACGCGCAGCAGCGAGGCGCGGGTCAAGGCGGCCAGCGGTCGGCGGTCGTTCACGGAACCCGTGCCGGGGAAGGGTTGGTTGCCTTCGTAACCGCCGAATAACTTCACGCCCCGGTTGCCCACATAGTTGATTTCCCACACTAAGGTCTTCGTTATTTCCTTTTGGATACTCAGGTTCCATTGAGCCACGTAAGGCAGCGTAAATCGGCTGGACCAACTGCGTAATTGCACCGTGCTGCGCGGATCGAGCTTGAAGTTACTCGGATCCGCCGCCGCCGGACGCGCCGGCAGCGGCGAACTCAACGGAATGGTCGAGGAGATATTTACTTGGTCACTCACTAAGCCGAGACCACCGAACCCGACAAAAGGCGGGTTATTGGTAATGCGCTGACTCACTCCCACCGCTTCGTCCTGCGCAAAGAAGATCCCGGCTCCGCCACGAACCACCATGCCCTTCACCGGCGGCCGCCAAGCGAAACCCAACCGGGGCGCGATGTTATTCTTGTCCGTCTCCATCAGCGACCGCGGCAGCCGCGAGTCGCCCGCCAGCACATACTGGCCGTAAAGCGGATGGCCGGCGTCGAGCACCAGGTTCGCCAGCCGGTTGTTCTTATCCCAGAAGGGCCGGGTTAATTCGTAGCGGATGCCCACGTTCAAGGTCAAAGTGGGCGTCACCGTCCAATCGTCCTGGAAGTAGAAATAGAGGTTATTTGCGCGCTCATTCGCTTCGGAGGGGGTACCGGTGGTGATGGAGTTTGGCAGACCCAGGAGTAAGTCAGCCACGCCGGAGCCGGAGCCCGGCCGCCGCTGAGGATTCTGAGTAAATACGCCCGTGAAACCGAAGCTGCCGCGGCCGTTCAGTGTGGCGAAGGTCGGAATATCGAGAATCTGGAAGTCCACCCCCATTTTCATCGTGTGCTTCCGGCGCACGAGTGACAAGTTATCGGAGAAATTCCAGACTTTTGAGCTCTTATAGAGCGGCACGTTGCTAAAACCCGCCGGTTGATCGCCCAGGGTCGCATAGCCGGCGAGCCCAAAAGTGGGAAAGGCCGAAGTGACTTTCGGATCGAGCGACCCGGGGATCAAATTCTCGAGCGGCTGCGTGCCGTCCTGATTCACCGCGACAAAGTTATAAGCGAAACGGACTTCATTCACCGCCGCCGGACTCAGAATGCGCGTGTAACCCACGCCATAGGACCGGGCCGGCGTATCCCGGTTCGTCCCCGTCTGCGCGCCCAAAGGAAGCGCGGGTAAGCGCCGGTAATGGCCGTCGTCGAGCGAGAAGCGAAAGAAGACCGAGTCCTTGTCGGACACCCGCAGATCGGCCCGGCCGGTAGCGTTGTTGGATCGCGTAGCTTGCAAGGGGTTACTTACATAGTTACGGGCCACGCCGGGTAAATTGGGAGCCGGGTAGCGATCGACCAGCGGTTTTCCCAGGCGGTCCATTCGTGCAGCCGGAATAGTATTCGCTGGAAAGAGGTCGCGAATCGACCCGGCGCCGTCGGGGTTGGCGCGCGTGGTGGCGGGGTCGTAAATGGGCACCGCATAGATGCCGGCCTTCTCCAAAGCGAGGGGGACGGTGGAAATCGTGGTCTCGCCTTCACTAATGTGGGTGCGCTGAAACGCACCCTGCCACCAGGCACGGTTCTTAATGAACGGACCGCCCAGGGAACCGCCAAATTGATGCTGAATATACAGCGGCTGCTTCGCCGTGGCCGGCAGAAAGAAGTCGCGGGCATCCATCTTGTTATTGCGCAGAAACTCGAAGGCCGAACCGTGAATCTCGTTCGAACCCGACTTAGTCACCACATTAATGATCGAACCCGCCGAAGCGCCGTACTCAGCCGAGTAATTCGACGTCTGAACCTTGAACTCGGCGATCGCCTCTAATTGCGGACGCATGGCATCGCGCTGGCGATTGTCGAGGCCGCGCAAGTAACTCTGGTTCCGCGCGCCATCCAGCAGGAAGGCATTTTGCAAGCCCCGGTTCCCGTAGGCCGAAATCGTCCGGTCGCGCGACCGGCTGGGCACCGCGCCGGCGGCGAGCGACCCCAGTTGTAGATAATTACGGCCATTTAATGGCAGTTGTTGCATCGTCTTTTCGTCGATTACTTGCCCCACCGCATTCGAGCGCTCTTCGAGCAGTTCCGCCGAAGCCGCTACGTTGATGGAATCCGTCGTCGCGCCCGGATCGAGCGTCAGCCGCAGCGATAAAGTATCGTCCACCCGTAGGACGATGCTCGTGCGGCGCAGCGTCCTGAATCCCTGCGCCGACGCTTCGATCGTGTAAGTGCTGGGCCGTAGTAAGGGCGCAGCGAAGCTGCCCGTGCCATCGGTCGTCAGTGTGCGCACCAGGTCGCCGGTCTCCGTACCCAGCAGGCGGATCTTCGCCCCGGGGATCACCGCCCCGGAGGGGTCGAGCACGGTGCCCGATAGCGAGCCGGAGGACGTCTGTGCGAAAGCGGCCACTGCCGTTAGAAGAGAAAGAGCGAAAAGACCATTCATGGCCAATGATTCTATATCAGAGGGCGAGAGTCGCGCCTGAATTCGGGCGAGTCAAAGCGTCCTGGCGACTAAGAAAGCTTCTCGCGTTTCAATAGCGCCGCACATTTTGCTTGCCCTGCAACACTGGCCGGAGTCGCTACATAGTAGATGCGGATAGCATCCAAACCGGTCACTAGCCAAGATCGCAATCCGGTGATCGAGCCCTGGAAGACCGTGCCGAGGTAGGGGTTAAGCTTCAATCCCTCTACGCTGGTCTAACGGCGCATCCTGAGTTACCAGATAGTAGCGGAACTGATGGAGGATGTCGGCCTCCGCACGCGGGAGAATCTCAACCTGCACGAAAGTTACTTATGTACCACGTGAGTCGGCTGCCATCTGGCCGGTTTCTCTCCTCAAGGTCTCCCAGAAGAGCTCGCCTGCCGCCACCGCAGCTTCAATCGCCTCGCCGGTCGAACGGGGCGCTCCCGTCGCAACGATCGCCTGGATGCGCTGCTCTTGTTCTAATGTGAGTTGGATAGCCATGTGATCGGTTACGCTCTCATCTCAGTACCCGATCCGAGAACCGCTGCCACGGGTTGGCGATCCGCGCAGCAACTCGGAGATGTTGGCGCAAAGACGAACCCGCCCGCCCTTAACCCGCCCGCTGCGTGTACTCGATCTCGGGTTTCAGTTCGCCCTTCTCGAGATGGCGGATCGTGGTGGCGTACTCGGCTGCGTGGCGGTCGTGCGTCACCATGATGATCGTTTTGCCGAAGTCCTGATTGAGCTTCTGCAACATCACCATGACGTCCTTGGCGGACTGGGCGTCGAGGTTGCCGGTGGGCTCGTCGGCGATGATCAGGTCAGGGTCGGTGGCGATGGCGCGGGCGATGGCGACGCGCTGCTCCTGCCCGCCGGATAGCTGGCGGGGGAAGTGCGTCAAGCGGTCGCCGAGGCCGACGAGCTTGAGCGCCGTCTCGGCTTGCTTCTGCCGCTCACTCGACTTCAGATTCGTCAGCTTCAGCGGCAACTCGACATTCTCGAGCGCGGTGAGCACCGGGATCAGGTTGAACTGCTGGAAGATGAAGCCGATGTGGCGATTGCGCCAGCGGGCGAGTTCGGCGTCGTCGAGTTTCGAGAGGTCCTCGCCAAGGACGGCGATCTTGCCCGAAGTAGCCCGGTCCATGGCGGCGATCAGGTGCATCAGGGTCGACTTGCCGGAGCCCGACGGACCCATCAGCGCCACGAAGTCGCCTTTGTTGATCTCGATATCGCAGTTGTCGAGCGCCCGCACCTCGAACTCGTCCCGCTTGTATACCTTGCTCAGCTTGCGCGCTTCAATCACCACTTCGCTCATCACTTACTCCTTACCGGCGCGCCGGTCTTCAAGTCGGCGGGCGGCTCGATAATCAACGTTTCGCCGCCGGTGAGGCCTTCGAGACGCACGCCGGCCGAGTTCTCACCCTTGGCGCGCACCATCCGCTGTTGGGCTTTGCCGTTTTCGATAATCCAGACGACCCCATTGCGGAGGGCGGCTTTGGGCACCACGACGATAGGCAGGCCCGCCGGGGCGCCGTCCGTAGCGCCCTCGCGCTTGGCATCGTCTTCAAACTGCACCGTGGCGTTCATCTCCGGACGCAGGTAGTCGTCCGGGTTCAGGATCTTCACCTTCACCTGCACGGTGGCCTTTTGGCGGTTGGCCTCGGGCGAGATCTCGGTGATGGAGCCTTTATACTTGCGATCCGGATAGGCGTCGGTAAAGACGATGGCTTTGTGACCGAAGTGCAGCTTGGCGAAGTCGGACTGGTTGATGTCGAGCTCCACTTCGATGTCACTGAGATCCGCTAGCGAAACCACGAAGCCCTTGGGACCATTGGCGCCCGAAAAGCCAGTCGTCACAAACTCGCCCTTTTCGACATTGCGTTCCAGGATGGTGCCGGTCACCGGGGCGCGGATCACCGTGTTGTTCAACTGCGTCTGCGCATATTCCAGGCGGCCCTGGGACTCGCGGATGCTGCCCTGTATCGCGGCGATGGCCTCTGGGCGCGGACCCAGCGTCGCCAGCTTCAGCGTGCGGTCAAGGCTTTTGACGCGGCCTTCGAAGCTGTCCATGCGCGCCACGGCGTCGTCGAGGGCTTGCCGGGCGAGCACGCCTTGCTCCACCAACTGGCGCGTGCGGTTGAGGCTGATCTGGGCGTTCTGACGGTCGGCCTTGGCCTGGTCAAGGTCGGCTTGCGCGCGCTGCACCTCTTCGGGGCGGGAGCCGTTTTGCGCCTCAAGCAGCCGGGCTTTGAGCGATTCGAGTTGGCCCAAGGCCTGATTCAGACTGGCCCGGTACTCTTCGTCTTCCAGGCGTACGATGGTCTGGCCTTCCTTCACACGGTTGCCCTTGTCGACGCCGATCCAGGCCACTTTACCGATCACCTTGGAGGCGACTTCGATCTTGTGGGCGGCGACAATGTAGCCGGTGGCGTCGAGCACGCTGCCGACGCCAGCACCGGCACCAGCAGCGAGCGGCGGCGGCGCGAGCACAGTGCTTACCACCACGGGGGCGTTCAATAGCTGGTAGCCGAAGTTGGCGGCACCTGCCAAAGCGAACAGCAGCACGCCCCCGATGATCCAGCGTTTGGCCCAGTTGCCGCCCTTTGTGGTCTGGTTGCGGTCAATCTTGAGGCTCTTGAGTTCGGCGTCCATGCTCACGGTGTTTTAGATGTCCCTCACGTCAGATGTCCCTGAGTGCGTCAAGTATCTGTTTTCTGGCGGCGGAAGCGGCGGGCAGCAAGCCGCCCAGCGCGCCCATGAAGAGCGCGAAGAGCAGGCCGGAGAGCATCACCTCCGGAGTGATCTTGAAGCTGAAAGCGACCTCGGAAAACGTGGTGAGGCTGCCAATGCCGGTGGTGAAGCCGTTGAGCGGCAGCACCAGCAGGCAACCCAGCACGCCGCCGATTGAGGCCAGCACCAGGCTTTCGAGGAAGAAGCTCAACAGCACGCTTAACTTCGAGAAGCCGAGGACGCGCAAGGTGCCGATTTCGCGCGACCGCCTCGCCACCGCCGCGTACATCGTGTTCATCGCCGCAAACGAGCTACCCACGGCCATCACAATGGCGATGAAGATGCCCAAGAACTGAATCGGCGCAGCGGAACTGGTCTGCTGCTCGTAGTACCTCTTTTCGGTCATCGCGCCCAGCGACAGTCGCTGATCGTCCTTAAGGCCTTTGATGAACGGCTCCACATTCGAGATGGGCTCGACGCGGACCAGCGCGGAACTCAGCGTGTCGCAGCGATTGTCGTCGGAGCAGATCTGGTCGAGATCGCCCCAGATCTCGCTGTTGGCGGCGGACTCGCCCGCGTCGAAGATACCGACCACGCGCCAAGTAGCTTTGCCGAAGCTGAGGTCCTGGCCGAGGGCAGCTTCGGGATTCCGCTTGGCGACGTTCTTGCCAACGGTGACCTCGCGCTTGCCCGCCGCGAACCAACGCCCCGCCGCAAGCTTGATCTCCGACCGCAGCTTCAAGCCGGGGTCCGGCTTCAGGCCGCGGATGGAGATGTTGATGCCAGAGTCATAATCGATGCTCTTGAGCTGCACGGTGCTCACCACCTCGAGCGATGCCAAGGGCTGCCCGGACGCGTCTCGCTTGATGCCGGGGCGGAGTTTCAAGTCCTGAAACTGGGTGCGGGTGAGGTTGCTGCTCAATTCGGACTCGGCGCTCTGCCGCATCACCAACACGTTGCCTTCGACGCCGGTGCTCGAGAAGGCGGACTGGAGGCCGGTCACCAAGGCGAGAATCGACAGCAGCACGGCCACCGTCAAGGCGATGCCCAGCGCGGTCATCAAGGTGGTCGTCTTGCGGACCCACAGGTTGCGCAGGTTGTAAGAGAAGGGGAGCTTCATGGGGTTAACCGGAGTACCGCATGGCGTCGATGATGTTGGTGCGCGAAGCGCCGAACGCGGGCAGGATGGCGGCGATGGTACCCATCACCACGGCCGCGCCGATCACCGCGGCCCACATCCATGGCACCAGTGCCATGCCCTCCAGATTCGCGAATCCGCCAGAGGCACTGGCAACGCCACGGCACAGTACCCAGGCAATACAGCAGCCGAGGATCCCACCGAGGAACGAAATGACGGTGGCTTCGCCCAGAATCATGCCCAGCACTTCGCTATTGGTGAAGCCGAGCGTCTTCATGATGCCCACCTCGCGCACGCGTTCGCGGACACTCATCGCGATCGTATTGCCGCATACCAGCATGATGGTGAAGGTGATGGCCGCCGAGATCGCGAACAGATAGAGCTTCACGTTGCCCAGGAAATTGACGAAGCTGGCGGCGAAGGCGCTCTCGCTTTCGGTCTTCGTCTTCACTTGCGCGTTGCGGAAGAGGCTGTCCACCTGTTGGGCGATCGCTGGGGCGGCTTCGGGCGTTTGGGCCAGCATCAGGTAGGTGCCGGCAAAGTCGCGGCGATCGGCGGGCAGGCTCTTCCACAGGTAGTCGATGTTGAACCACATGGTCTCTTCGTTCTTGGGCGCGTCGAAGAGGCCGCGGACGTTGAACTCGAGGTCGACGGGAAAGATGTCGCCCTTGAGCGTGATCTTGTCGCCGACCTTGATCTTGAACTTATTGGCTAAGTCCCGGCCAAGGATGGTACCGGCGCGGTCGGCGATAAAGGCCTTCTTCTCGGCGTCGCTCAGCTCATAGTCGGGGTAGATCTTGAAGAGCTGTTCGGGCTCGCAAGCGAAGCGGGCGAAGAAGTTCTTGGGTTCCTTGTAAACGCCGCCGAACCATTGGTAGGCCATGATGGACTCGACACCGGGTACCTGCCGGATCTTGGCCTCATAGCTGATCGGCATCACTTGGGTAAGCGAAATGCGATTGCGCGTTACCAGGCGGCGGGCGCCGGCGGGGCTGTCGTCAGTGCTAAGGAACAGGGCGACATAAATGGCCAGCAGCACACCCAGTAAGCAGAAAGACGCGGCAATGCTGAATACTGTCAACAAGCTCCTGCGCTTATTACGGATGGCGTTTTTCCAAACCAACGAACCGAATTTCCCCATGCAAATCTCCGTTTGGATGTACCGGCCCAAAGCGCGCGGCAACCTATTACTAGGTTAACCCGGATTCATGAGCGGCCCGCCTGAGCAAGCATGATAATTTGGCCGGCCCCCCCGCCCTCAACCGATCGATCAATCTTTATAAGACTGACAATCAATCGTAACTCCTTATTAACCTGGACTTCCCACAATGGAGCTATGTGGTCTCTCGCGCTTCTCTTCACCAGTTCTCTCCTTGCACAATCCACTCCGGCAGTGCCGCCCTGCGGGGTTCCGTGCTGGATGCCAGTACTAGCGGCGTGCCCTCGGCACTTGTGAAGGCGACCCAGCAGGAGACCGGCTATCAGCGTACGGTGACCGCGGGCGCCGATGGGCGGTACTTCATTCCGGTGCTCCCAGTGGGCCCTTTCCAGGTGGAGGTGACCGCCAAGGGCTCTCAAACGGCTATCTATGAGCCGGTGAACCTGGTGGTGGGCGATGCGACGAAACTCAATGTCCGCCTGAAAGTGGCCGAGACCTCCGAGGCGGTCACCGTCACTGCCGACGCGTCCGCCGTGGACCCGGAAACGACCGCCACCGCGACGACCATCAACGAGAAGGCTATCGACTCGCTACCCTTACGCGGACGGAACTTTGTCGAGTTCGTCCAACTGACGCCGGGTGTGATGCAGGAGTCGGACCGCTCTGGCCTGGTGATCGCCGGGCAGCGCTCCATCAACAGCAACGTGTCAATCGACGGCGCGGACTTTAACGATCCGCTGCAAGGCAACCAACGTGGCGGCAACCAGTCGACGTTCTTCTTCCCGCAGTCGGCCGTGCGCGAGTTTCAGGTGGTGCGCTCCGGCGCCAGCGCCGAGATCGGCCGCACCAGCGCGGGCTTTGTGAACGTCGTCACTTCTGTTTACAGTCTGGTCGGGAGCGATGACGGAATGTCGAGGCTAAGGTAAATGGTGTCTATCACTTACGGGGAAACCCAGGGATGCGCGTGGATGCCCCCGATTGGGAGTAAGTCTTTTATTTTGTTAATCTTATAGACATGGGGTCAACATGGGGTCGACATGGGGTCGACATGGGGTCAAATGGCGTCAAAGAGGAAGAGCCACAACATCGCTCCCGCCTGGCCGATCGTCGCGCTTGGCTTCAACTTACCCGCTAACTGATGATTTCTCATAGACCTCGTTTTCCACCGTCACCCTCCGGCCCATGGCCCGGTCGACACCGCCAAAATGCTTCCGCGCGAAGCCCTCGGAAATGACGGCGAGCGGTGTCTTCTCGGCGGCGCCGAGCCAGCGCCCGGCCAGAGGCGCCGCGGTGATCACGCGGCCATACTCGCCCCGCACCAGCGACACGCCGGTGAACTCCACCTGCCCAGCCACCTGCACCCCGATGTTGCCACCGGCGGGCATCATCCACGCCTCGAGCGATGTGGTGGACTACTCGAGATCCAGCCAATCGCCGCCAATCGCTTCTCCGCGATTGGCTGTCCGCTTGCGGGACGAGGGTGAACACGGGCGAACACCTAACGGAACAACAGCGGCGTCAAAGCGGTAAGGTTCCGGCGCCAGACGGGCCAAGTGTGGGCGCCTTCGGTTTCGTTCCAGGAGTAAGTTACTTTCTTATCCTTCAGCATGTTCAGGAAGGCCAGATTTCGCTTGAAAAGAAAGTCATCCTTGCCGCAGGCGATCCAGAGTAACTTCACCTTCTTATTGACGCCCTCGTCCAGGCCGGCGAGCAACTCGGTCTCTGGCGTAGCGCCGGAGAAGCTGGCGACGTAGGAAAAGGCGTAGGGGGCAGTAAGTCCGGAGTAAAGGCTTTCGCCGCCGCCCATCGAAAGGCCGGCGATCGCCCGATTGGCGGGGTCGGTCTTGACGCGATAGGCTTTTTCCACCTGAGGAATCACTTCCTGCAACAAGGTGTCTTTATGCTTGGTGACATTGAGGCGATTCATGCCGGGGTCGCGCGCGCCGCGCAGGACGGCGGGTTCGCCATAACCTAAGGGCATCACCACCAGCATCGGGACGGCCTTCTGGTCAGCGATGAGGTTATCGAGGATCACATGGGCACGGCCCACGATGCTCCAACCATCGGAACCGTCACTGAAGCCGTGCAGCAGGTAGAGGACCGGATACTTCTTACCGGCGCGTGCATCGTAACCGGGCGGCGTGTAGACAAAGAAGCTGCGGCGGTCGCTGGCGACCTTCGATTCATAGAAGTGCTCGGTGAGGGTGCCATGAGCCACGTCGCGCGGGTCCCAGCTTTGCTGGCCAGGTACATGGACGGCGCTGGTGGGACCCAGGAGGTTGGTCTTCATCATGGGGTTCACCGGATCCATCATGCCGACGCCGTCGACGAAGAAGCGGTAGCCGTAGATGTCGGGCGTGAGCGGGTCGGTGGTGAGGGTCCAAACGCCGTCATCGCCTTTCACCATGGGAGTGCGTTTGCTGGTCTCGCGGTCCACAAAGACCTCGGCCGCTTTCGGAGCGCGGAGGCGGAAGGTGACCCGTTGATCGGCGAGCACCTCCGGCGAACGAATGGGAGCCGGTGGAGGGGTGGGCGGAGCTTGGGCATACAGAACCGCGGTGAGCAGGAACGTGAGGGTAAGTTGCATACGCGTTCGCTAGTCTATCGAATATAATGGGCCGCAGCTATGAACCTAAGAGCGCTGTCCACTTTTCTTTTCCTCGGTTTTGCCGTGCAGGCCCAAAACCCAACCCAGGCCGGTAAGTTCACGGTGGAGCATCCGACGCTCCAGAATCTGGGCTTTGAATGGGCCCTTGCGGGCGATGAGAACCGCAATGCCACGGTGGCGGTGCAATACCGGCCGGTGGGTGAATCGGCTTGGCGCATTGCGCTGCCCCTGTTGCGGATTGGCGGTGAGAACGTCTACCGGCGCCGCGAAAACCTGGACTACACCGTGCCGCAAGGCTTTGCCGGCAGCATTCTCAACTTACAACCGGGCACGGAGTATGAGTGCCAATTCAAGCTGACCGATCCCGATGGCACCACGGGCCAAACCGACTATACCGTGAAGGTCCGCACGCGCACCGAGCCCATGGCCTCAAAGGAAGGGCGCACCTTGCACGTCTACGCGCCGGACTATCAGGGCCCCAAGCAGGAGCCGAGTTTTTCGAGCATTCTGCAGGCTTACTACGGCGCCGGGCTCGGCGATTGGAGTGTGGTGTGGGAGCGACGGGCGCGGCCGGGCGATACGATCCTGGTGCACGTCGGCCTGTACCGGCCGGAGCGGCTGAACTATGTGGATCCGATGATGACGCCCTTCGATGGCATGGCCTCACTGACTTTGAAGGGCACCCAGGAGTTACCGATTACGATCAAGTCAGCGGGCGACGGCGAGGTGATCTTCGATGGCGCCGGCAATCATACGCTCTTCGACGTCAGCGCTTCCGCCCACCATATCTTCGAAGGACTTACTTTTCGTAACACCGATATCGCCATTATGGCTGGGCAGAAAGAAGTGATCGGCGCCGTGGCGTTAACCGTGAAGGATTGCCGCTTTGAGAACATCGGTTTTGGCGTGTGGACCGAGTGGGCCGGCTCAAGCGACTTCTATATCGCCCATAATTTATTCCTGGGTCGCGACGATCGTTTCCGTTTGGTTGGCTGGACCGGCTTTATGTGGGCCAGCGCCGGCCCCTTCGGGTCGCACTTACTGACGAGTTACTACGCCGTGAAGATCTATGGGCCGGGGCATGTGATCGCGCATAATTCGATTGCTTATTTTCACGATGCCATCGGAATCTCCACTTACGGCACTCCGGAGAAGGATCCCGATCGGCGAGCCTCATCGATCGATATTCACAACAATGATTTCCATATGCTGAACGACGACTTTGTCGAAACCGACGGCGGCGTACACAACGTGCGGGTATTTAATAACCGCGGCGTGAATGCGGCGCAGGGTGGATATAGCTCGCAGCCAGTGTTTGGCGGGCCCGTGTACTTTATCCGGAACATCCTCTATCACGTACCCAGCGGGGTAGCCTTTAAGTTCTCCGCTAAGCCTGCGGGCCTGGTCGTCTATCACAATACGATTCTTGGCGAGTGTGTCATCTCGGACCCTTCGTCGAATATGCATTTCCGGAATAACTTATTCCTGGGCCGTGACACTCCGGACCGCGGCATTATGACCTGGGCCAATGCGACCGACGCTTACAGCACCGATTACAATGGCTTCCGGCCTAATAAAGGCGCTGGCGCGCAGTATCGATGGCTGGGTCCGCGGAAGGGGCAGCGACTTTATGAGCCGAAGCCGGACGACTGGAAGTCGTTCGGTACGCTGGCGGAACTGAAAGCGGCCACGGGACAAGAGGCGCATGGGATCGAGGTCGATTTCGATATCTTTGAAAAGATGATTCCGCCGGACCATACCAAGCGGCACGCCGTTTATCATGCGATGGACCTGAATTTTCATCTGAAGGCCGGCAGCAAAGCCGTCGACGCGGGCATCGTAATTCCCACCGTCAACGAAGGCTTTGCGGGCCGCGCGCCCGACTTGGGGGCGCTTGAGGTGGGTAAGCCGGATCTGAAGTATGGTCCACGCTGGTTAACATGGCAACCTTTTTATCGCTAATACCCCTTGCATTTGGAGCGCAGAGGGCATATATAAAAGGGCCAGGAGGCACTAAGCCTATGTTGTATGGTTTCTTGCTCTGGATCGCCCTTACCCTGGTGGTATTGGGCATGGTTGCTTATCGTTACATGGTCTCGCGCCGCGAAGACGATGTACTGCATCTGGCGGATTCCGAAGCGCCGATGATCGCGGAACAGCAGATGCTGTCGATGCGGTTAAGCCGGCTGGACGAGTGGAAGCGACGCCTGACGTGGGTGGATGTCGTCTTCGGCCTGGGCTTGGGGCTGCTGTTCGCCCGCGACGCGCTCAAAACTTCTGGCCTGCTCTAATCCATTCATGGAATACTGGGGAGCGTGATTCGACTTATCGCGCCTCTCCTCACTTCCCTGCTACTGGCCCAAAACAATTGGACCGAGCCCTTCGCCCCGCATCGCGTGGTGGATAATGTCTACTATGTCGGCAGCGCTGGCTTGGCGTCGTATCTGATTACTTCGCCGCAAGGCCATATCCTCATCAATAGCAGCCTGGAATCGTCGGTGCCGCTGATCAAAGCCAGCATCGAAAAACTGGGCTTTCAGTACCGTGACGTGAAGATCCTACTGATTAGTCACGCCCATTGGGACCATTGCGCCGGCAGTTGGCTGATTAAGGAACAGACCGGCGCCAGGTACATGGTGATGGATGCCGACTTGCCTGAAATCGAGAATGGCGGCAAGACGAATTTCCAATATGGCGCGGACGCGCAGTCGCATTACAAGCCGCTGAAGGTTGACCGTATGCTCCACGATGGCGACCAGGTGAAGCTTGGGGGCAATGTCCTTACCGCGCACCTGACGCCGGGACACACCAAGGGATGCACGACTTGGACTTGGAAGACGAAGGAAAACGGCAAGGAGCTGAACGTGGTGGTGGTAGGAAGCCCGAATGTGAACACCGGTTACCAGCTGGTCAAAAACGCGGCGTACCCGACAATCGCCGAAGATTACGAGCGAACGTTCCGGACCTTGAAGCAGTTGCCCTGCGACATCTTCCTCGGGGCGCACGGCGACTATTACGGCATGGCGGGCAAAGTGAAAAAGGGCGGCCCGAATCAGTTCCTGGATCCGGACGGTTACCAGGCTTACATTGCCGACCGCGAGCGGGCTTTCCGAACGGAGTTGGCAAAGCAGCGGCGCTAGGTAGAGCTGCGACCGCGCGAGAAAGTACTAATTTACCCCACAGCTTACTCTGTGGGCTAGCGAAAGGCCGGGACACACGTGGTCAGAACGCTAGTGCCCTAACCGCTTGATTTAGTACTTATGACGAATCAATTGAAACTAGCCCATCGCGTAAGCGATGGGTCACCCAGGCCCTCTAGAAAAGAAGTAAACGCTGGAGTTTGCTGCCACCTAGTGCACATCTGTCCTACCCGGACGATTCTAGATTCTGAAGCAGGCTAAAGAGCCGGGAGCCATCCGCGTGGTCATTGCCGTAGCGGACCTGGTAGTACAAGCGCGTGAGTTCAGAGACCGGACCTGCGTAGGGCGTTTCGCGCAGCATGTCGGCGAACTCCTCGGGAGTTACCCAGGCCGGCTTTTCGTAGCCGCGTTGGCGCAGATAGTCGAGCATGCGGACGTAGACAATGGTGGCGTCGCGCCCTTTGCTTTTCCCCGCCCCAAAACGGCGCGCCTGCGTGCGCGTATGCCACCACCAGGCGAGGCGCGGCACCCAGTAATTGCCGGTGATGGCGACGAAGGCCAGAAAGCCCATCACGGCGAAGTAGCGCGCATCGAGATTAGTCGCCCAGCGGATCCAGGCTTTCAGCGTCTCGGCCCATTCGCGGAGCCAATCGAGGTGGATGCCACGACGGGCCTGGTCGGCCTGGAGGGCGAGGCCCACTTGCTGCTCCATGTCGTAGGAGAGCACCCAGTCCTGCCAGAAGGTTTCGAGGGCGTCGAAGTACTGGCTGGCCTTGTTCATTAAGGTGGCGATGTCGTTGGACTCGGTGGCGGCAGGAGTAGGGTCGAGCGTGATCCAGCCTTTACCCTCAATAAAGGCCTCCACCCAACTATGGGCATCGGAGGCGCGGACGACGTAGAGGCCGCTAATGGGGTTCAACTGCCCGGTTTGAAAGCCGGTGATGACGCGCGACGGGATGCCATCCACCCGCAGCATGACGGCGAGTGCGGAGGCGAAGTACTCGCAGTGGCCTTTGCCGCGGTCGAAGAGGAAGTAGGCGAGCGGATCGGGCACTTCGCGCTCCAGCAGGTCGATCGAGTACTTGTAGGAGCTGCGCAAACGGCGGTCGAGTTCATGCGCGCGCACCTCGTCGGTGGCGCCTTCTTCCGCCGAGCCCACGGCATCGGCCCACTCGTGGGCGAGGGCCGTGATGCGGGGGTCGAGCGAAGGAAGTTGCAGATAGACGCGGCTATCGGCGGGGGCGTCGCCCGGGGCGAGGTCGCCTTTGAGGTAACTGCGAGCGCTATAGCGGACCACGCGGGAGGCAAGCGAAGAGCTGAAGAGGCTGGCGGTGGCGGTGCGATAGATGGGTCCGTTGAACTCGAGGAACTCAGGCTGCCCGGCGACAAAGACCGTGTCGGCGCCGGTGGGCCGAAGCTGGACCTCATAGGCGATGCGGCGGCCGAGACGGCGGAGTTGGCTCGAGTCAGCCAACTGCGCGACGCCGTTTGAGGTGGGGAGTCGCTTACGATCGTTACCCTTGGTTTGCCAAGCCCGGCCGTTAAATTCCACCAGGGCCGCGCCCCGCCACTTAATGCCTTCGAGCGAGTCGTTGCCCTCGACGCGGACGTGCATCACCGGCTCATGGCGCAATCGGATTTCGCCGATCTGGCCGAGCACCACTTGGTTGGAAAAGCCGCTCAGGTGATAGCGCGGATCGATCCAGGCTTGGAGCGCCGCCCGCGTGGTGCGCGGCAGGACGAAGAACAGCGCCACGGCTAAAAGCAGCACGCTCGCGGCAACCAGGAGCGTGGCGCGGGTAAGCCGCCAACCGAAACCGCTAAGCGCGCTGCGCACCAATTGTTTCTCCCCTTGCGCCGAGCGCCGCACCTCCGAGGTGGCAAAAGTGGCAATACCAAAGAGCAGGAAGATGGCGAGCCAGAAGAAGAAGTTGAGGCTGACGCTCATCACGGCGGCGGCCAGCAGTTCGAGGAAGGCCAGCACCTTCAGGTAAAGGTAGTCGCGTTCCGTAGAGGCGGTAAGGATCTTGATGACGGCCAGGAAGAAGACCAGATGGATGGTGGCTTTGACGAAGTCGCGTTGGGAGAAGTAGAGGTAGTCGACCGGATAGAGCAGGATGTAGCCGAAGGTGGCCCAGCTGATCCAGCGGGCGGGGATGGTCCAGCGGAGGCCGCCAAGCACTTGTAGCAGGCGCCACAGCAGGCCGGCGGCGGTGAGGCTGGCCGTGAGTGGGTCGAGCGTGCCGGAGCCGGCCACGGCGAAGTAGCCGCTGGCGATCATGCCGAGCAGGCTGATCTCGAAGACGCGCTCAAGCGTAGGGATGGTGCTCATGGCAGTTGTTTCTCGAAGGCGGTGAGGAAAGCGTTGAGCGCGGCGGGGTCCAGCTTTTCGCTTTGGGCGACGATGAAGTAGCGGCCCGCGTGGGTGGCTAACTTCCCGTCCTGGGCGCGCAATTGCTGCAAGGCTTCGAAGGCGACCGAGGATCCCGTCGTTTCGCAGACCACCACTTGGATCGGGTTAGAGCCCTGGTAGGTCAGTTGCACGGCGCGTACCAGGCCCGGTACCGGGACGTAGGTCGTACTCGTCAGCACTTGTTCGCTTTGCAGCGTGAGCCCGCCCACCGATCGCGGGTAGACCGGAACGGCCGGAGAGCCGCCGCAACCCGCCATAAGCAGGACCGCCAAGATCAATCGCCGCATCTTCTTCAGTTTGACACTCTCTTGCGACCGATGCTGTACTAGAAGCAAGGCCGGTGTAGCTCAGTTGGTAGAGCTCCCGATTTGTAATCGGAAGGTCCTCGGTTCGATCCCGAGCGCCGGCTCCAGTGTTTCTTGACGTTTGCGGCTCCATTTTGTGTCGCTCTGGGCCTACTTTGCTAAATTTCTTTGCTAATTTGCGCGATTCTGCTTCTGCGCCGGCCTCGTAGCCGCCGCCCTCGCTCCTACGCAGTGCCGGGCACCCATATTTACCCCGGGCCGCATATTTCCCTGGAGATGGGCCTAGAACAACCGGCGGTCGCTGAATGATTTGCGCTTGGTCAGGCCACCTTTGGTTCAAGGCTTCTCACGTCAGCAGCTTGGCCAGGTGGTCGCGCGTGCCGCACAGTCTTCACCAGCTCTAATACCAACATCGGAATGGCGCCAATGGCGAGCAGAACGAAGCAATCACTCAGTGGTATAAACGGTGTCTTCAGGAAACCGCCTAACGTCGAGTTGTTTTGACTCCATACTTGGAGACCGAAGGAGCAGGCGACCACGATGACGAGGCCGCGATTGGAAAAGAAGGGTATCTGCCAGATCGGCTTCGTTTCGCTGCGAACGCCAAAGGATCGTAACAGTTCGGCAAACACCAACACGGTGAAGGCGTAAGCCCGGGCCATTTCCAGGTTTAGCGTCTGTAGGATATAGAAGTAGACCGCGAACGAAACGGCAGCGGTCAGGAAACCTGTTAGAAACATTTCGCGAAGAAAGGCCCCGTCCGTAATGCTGTCGGAACGCCGACGCGGGAGGCGTTTCATTACGTCGGGGTCGATAGGGTCGCCGGCCAGGCACAGGGCGGGAATGCCGTCGGTGACCAGATTGATCCAAAGAAGATGGATCGGCAGGAGCGGCGAGGGTAAGCCGACGGCGACGGCGACCGTCATCAGCAGCAACTCCCCGGTGTTTCCCGCCAGCAGGAACGCTAGAGTTTTTCGAATGTTGCTGTAGATTCCCCGGCCTTCCTCCACTGCGGCGACGATGGTGGCGAAGTTGTCATCGGTGATGATCATGTCCGCCGCCTGCTTGGTGACTTCGGTTCCCGTTTTCCCCATCGCTATGCCGATGTCGGCCCCTTTAATGGCCGGGGCGTCGTTGACTCCATCGCCGGTCATCGCAACTACGGCGTCATTACCTTTCAAGGCGCGCACAATGCGGAGTTTGTGCTCGGCGGTGACGCGGGCGTAGACTGCGATTTCGGGAGCGCGCCGCTGTAGTTCCGCATCGTCAATCTTTTCCAGTTCCAGTCCGGTTACCGCGGGTGCGCCCGACCCGATCGCTAGCTCCTTTGCAATGGCCACCGCGGTGTGAGGATGGTCGCCGGTAATCATCACGACACGGATACCGGCGGAATGGCAGGTTTCGATCGCCGCCTTGACCTCGGGCCGTGGCGGATCGTACATTCCAGTCAACCCTACAAACACCAGATCACGCTCTACGGTATCCGCGGTGAAGTGGGCCGACGATTGATCCAAGTCACGATAGGCCGAGCCGAGTACCCGCAGCGCCTGAGTTGCCATCGCGGAAGTTTGCGTCAGGATATTCTGCCTGTCTTCATCCGCAATCGGTTGGATTCCTGTACTCGTGTGTACATGAGTGCAACGCTCCAACAGCGAGTCAGGCGCGCCATTGATGAAGGCCCGCAAGTTTCCCACCGGCATTCTGCGGATGACGGTACTGCGCTTGCGATCGGAGTCGAAAGGAAGTTCCTGGTGTTTCGGCCATTCTTTCTCAATCCGCGTTCGGTCTCCGCCCGCTTTGGCCGCCGCCGACAATAAGGCACCCTCGGTGGGGTCTCCCAGCACCTTCCACTTCCCATCTTCCTCAACCACGTGCGCGTTGTTGCAGCTTATCAGGACGCTCGCCAGTTCGAGTAGGGGCGCGGCGTGCGGCCCTTCGGCTTTGCTGCCTTCGATTCTTACTTCGCCATGCGGAGCGTATCCCTCACCCGTTACCTCATAGCTGCGGCCAGCGACAAAGAGGGCGCGAGCTGTCATCTCGCCGGCCGTTAAGGTGCCGGTTTTGTCGGTGCAGATGACGCTGGTGGAGCCTAGCGTCTCGACAGCGGCGAGCTTCCTAATTAGCGCACTGCGGCGCGCCATTCGCGAAACGCCAAGGGAAAGGGAGACGGTGACCGCTGCGGGAAGCCCTTCCGGCACGGCCGCCACTGCCAGGCTCACCGAGGTCATGAATAGTTCGAACAGTTCGGTTCCGCGAAGCAACCCCAGCACGAAGACCAGTGCAACCATTCCCAACGCGGCCCAAACCAGGTTCCGCCCCACCGCGTTGAGTTTCTGCTGAAGTGGCGTATCCTGATCTGTCGATGCCTTCTCAATCAGTCCCGCAATTCGGCCCAACTCCGTCCTCATCCCTGTGGCGACGACCACCGCCTGTCCTGTGCCAGCGGCAACGGCCGTACCAGTGAAGACCATGTTCTCGCGGTCGCCGAGGGGGACATCGGTTTGACCCAATGTGCCGGCATTCTTCGAGACGGCCTCTGACTCACCGGTGAGTGAAGCCTCCATGCACTTCAACGCGGCTGCCTCCAGAATCCGCGCATCCGCGGCAACCAGATCGCCAGTTTCGAGAACCAGGATGTCGCCCGCGACGACTTCGGAAGCTGGAATCGAACCGATCTGCCCGTCGCGTCTTACCTTCGCATGCGGCGCGGTCATTTTCTTAAGGGCGGCGATCGATTCCTCCGCGCGAAATTCCTGATAGAACCCAATGACAGCGTTGAGCAGGACAACTGCGAAAATGGCTACTGCGTCCACCACATCGCCTAGCGCGCCCGAGAGTACTCCAGCGGCGATAAGAATCCAGACGATGAGACTTTTGAATTGGCCGAGGAAGACCCAAAGCAGGCTGATACGCCCGCTTTCCTGCAACTCGTTTGGGCCGTCGGCTTTGATACGCTGCTGTGCATCCTGCGTGGTCAGTCCGGTGGCTGAGGAACTGAGTTGAGCCAGCACCTCAATTGCGGAACGATTGTGCCACTGAGTGTCGCTGGCGATCGCCGTCGGTTTGGTTTCCGGAATCAAACCGTCACCTCACCGGCCACTGGGACGAACGACTTTCGCCGGTTGCGCGCGCCCTGAATGATCAGGAACTCACCGAGATTCTCAGCGGTCAGCAGTCCGACCAGCTTCCGATCCCGGAGTACGGGGAGCGTCGGACAAGCGGACGTCTGAAGCTGTTGGAGGGCTTTTTCCAGCATGTCGGAAGCATCGGTGAGAATGACATCCCGGTGCATGATCTCACTTACTACTGGATCATCTTTTTGCGCAAGGGCTTTTAGAAGAGCGTCTCGAGTGACAACGCCAACGACCTGGTCGCCGTTCAGGACTGGAAAATCCTGTTGGGCGCCGTTCAGAACTAAGCGCGACACGTGTTCCAAGGTATCTCCGGGCGTGACGGTTTCGAATGCCGTCATCATTGCCGCACTCACCGGTATTCCGCCCAAGGCGGATTTCATCAGCACCATACTCGATTCCTGGGCGGCGCCGATCCACACGAAGAGAGCGATGAACATCAGCATGGGATTGTAGAAAAATCCGACGAGGCCAAATAGGAGCGCCATGCCCTGTCCCAGGTTCGCCGCAATCTGAGTGGCGCGCGCGTATTCCATGCGAGTCGCCAGGAGTGCTCGTACCACCCTGCCGCCATCCATGGGAAATGCCGGCAACATATTGAACACGACGAGCGAGATGTTTACCAATAGGATGCGCTCAGCGAAGGAACCCCTGGCGACATCGATTCCCGACAAGTTCATCCCGCCACGAGTGAAGTACAACCAGGTATAGAGGCCCGCTGCGATCACAACATTTACCGCCGGGCCAGCCAACGCAACCCAAAGTTCCTGGCGCGGGTCATCCGGCATCCTTTCCAGGCGTGCCACGCCGCCGATAGGGAGAAGGGTGATGTCTTTCGTGAGAATCCCATAGTGCTTGGCCGTTAGTGCATGTCCGAACTCATGCAGCACGACGCAGCTGAAAAGTCCCAACATGAAGAGTGCATTCGCCAAGACGACCTGTTGCGTGTTGCCCGCGATTAACCCTGAGAGCACGATCCAGGCCATGAAAATCAAAAACGTGAAATGCACCTGCACTCGGATGCCAGCAACTTTACCCAATCCTAGCGACCAGCCCATGGCAGTCACCTCCGTTCTTCCCATATTTAGAGTTGCAATTTGAGCGCCATCGGCACGCTGGGCTTACTGCCAGGCACTTTTTCGGGGGACGGAAATGGAACAGTTGCTGCATCTGGAAGTGACTGATGTTTCGAAATGAATGAGAATTCAACCAGTATCCATGTAAGTGGAAGAAAACAAGCGATGGCCCGCAGTGTGCAATCAGAGAAAAGCGGATCATTGTTTTGACCCCGATTTTTAAACCCTCAGATCCCGATCTAGATAGTCGTTGCCGTAAAGCCAGGCAAAATGTGGGGATATGTCCGATCCTGCGGCATCGGGAAAGAGTACCCCGATGCGAGGGGTGCTATTCCTGCTGATAGAGGCAAGTTCGGCTCATGCAGGTGAATGTCACCGAAACCCTACCGTGGCCGAGCGTTTCGGGCACGAACGCTAATCATGGATCAGGATCGGCCCGGCGTGACGTCTTTTTGAAATGGATCGATGTGAGCCACATGTGCCGGGCGGGCCCCACCTCAGGCCGACGATGCTCATACAGGTAACCGAAATCGAGCTGTAGCGCCGGGAGTGGACTCCACCGGATGCCGGCGGAGTGGCGGTTGCTCCGCCAACCCAAGCCGTCGAAGAAGAACTCGTGACTCGTGTAGGGCGCGACCACGCCCTTGGCGCTCAACCGGCTTCGCAGGCGGTAGCGGTTGAAGTCGGGGGCGGCGGCCGATAGAAAGCGCTCGATCAGGACACGCTGATCGAGCGAAAAGCGGCGGGTCGCCAGGACAGCGAATTCAGGGCCGCCAAAGAAACGGTGCCCGCCGATGAAATCCCGGTCGATGCGCCGCTCCTGCTGGGCATAGTAGTAACCGCCCAGAAGGACGATGCGCGGCGTGGCGTCCCAGGACAAAATGGGGCCGCCGCGCATTTGATAATAGCCCAAGCCGCCAGGTTGCGTGCGGATTCGGGAATGGAGAAGAAGTTCGAGCCTTGGGGACAAAGGGAGGTTGAAGTCAAGCGCATGTTGTGTTTCCACGCTCGCCGCCCCGAGAGGAAATCCCATCGCTACAGAGAGGACTAACGCATAAAAATCGTGAGGGGACCAGCACGAAGCATCCTGTTTCATTTGAACCGGGGTCTTATTTCCATTGGGAACACGCCGAGGCGACTCCCCCGCTAAGCTATCGCTATTGTAACCAAATGCGCGTCGGCGGGAGCGCTATCCACCCATTACCTACCCAGCGTCGCCCGCCTCTTTCGCCGACACCATCACCGAAACGCGCCCGGCTCAAACACCGACGGCCAGTATAGTGGCTCCGCACCCGCCGTCAGGTGCCTGCCAGCCGCCACCCCATATAAAGCAGGTAGACAACCAGAAGGAAGGCCCCCTCGGTTCGGGTTATCGTCAATCCGCTCCGAATGGCAACTGGGAGCAGAACGGCGGAGAGGAATGCCATGAACAGTAGATCCAGGTGACCGCCGGCTGGAACGGCGACCGGTTGTATGGTTGAAACGACTCCGCCAACGGCGAGGATGTTGAATAAGTTGGACCCGACGACATTACCCAAGGCAATCTCGGCGTTTCCGCGGCGGGCGGCGACGATGCAGGTGACAAGCTCGGGGAGAGTTGTGCCGAAGGAAACGATGGTCAATCCGATAAGGTTCTCACTCATACCGATCAGCCGCGCCACGCCGGTTGCCCCGTCCACCGTCCAGCTTGCGCCAAGCGACACAGCAATCAGGCCGAGCACCGCGGCAATTGTTTGGCGGCCGAGGGCCTTGCGCGGCTGCCTCGTGGCTTTTTCGGTTACCTTCACCATAAAGGGGTCTGCTGAAACACCCGTTAGCTTATTCTTCACGATCGAAAGGATTGCCGTGTAATAAACGAAAATGCCGAACAGTAACAGGAGAATCAGGCCATCGCCGCGTGTGAACAGATCCGGACCCGCTCCGCCCAGGCGCAAATCGCTGCCAAGAATGAGCAGCGCCCCCACTGCGACGCATAACATGGGAATCTCGCGGGTGATGAGCGAGGGTTCCACTTTCAGCGGGCGAATGAGCGCAGTGACGGCAAGCACGAACCCGATGTTCAAGGTAGAGGAGCCCACGATGTTCCCAAAGGCCAGCGCTGTTTCCCCGCGATAGGCGGAAAGCGCATTGATTACCAGTTCCGGCGTCGATGTGCCGAAGGCGACCACGGTCATGCCGACGATCAAAGGTGACATGCCAAACGCCTTCGCCAGCGCGGCCATCCCCTCAACGAAATACTTTGCCCCGAGCAAGAGGACAGACAGGCCAACTGCCAGCAGACCGAAAGTGACAGCCATATCTTGCGGACTCAAGTTCTTAGTCTCCCCAGACATCCGAGAGATCCGTGGCCTAGACCGTGTATGTCACCGAACCTCGCTCGGGACACAATCGGCGGCGGGGGTGGGTCGTGCCAGAGTTCGTGCCAGAGTCGACCCTCAGCGCGGGCTCGCCTGCGCCGATGACGGCCTGATGTACCAAAACTTACGTCGTTGCCCCATCGCGGTGTGGATCGCTCTGTTAACACAATCACCCACCCGCCCGATTGGATTGCAGAGCGGTCAACACAGCTTCGCCCAAACGCCGGCCCACTTCGCGTTCTTCCTCCACCACAAAATCCGCCCCCGCATCCCGCAAATCCTGCGCGAAACGCTGATAGCGGCTTCTGGCAATCAGCGGCACTCCCGGCGCATAACGGCGCACCTGCGCCACCAGCAATCGCGCAATTGCCGGATCCGGCACCGTACTGATAATGGCCCGGGCATGCGACGCGCCCAAATGGTGCAGCATCTCGGTCTGCGTGGCATCACCAAACTCGATCGGCATGTTGGAGCGGAACTCATCCACACGCGCCGAGTTCAAGTCCACCACCAGATAAGGAACCTTGGCTTCGTTCAAGACCTCAATGATCTCCTCGCCCGCCGGACCAAAACCCACAATCAGCACGCGGTCATAGTGGCCACCCCGGTGAGTCTCCTGCTCCAGCATCTTGCGTTCCGTCTGCTTCATGCGGCGCAGTATCAGCGTGGCCGCCGCCGGCGCCCATCCGATCAGATAAGGCGTCAGGATCAGGCTGGCGATGGAGATTCCCAACAAGGTCTGGAACTGCGGCAGCGTTACCAAACCACCGCGGAAACCGGCATCGGCGATCACGAAGGTGAACTCACCCACTTGGCAAAGCGTGAAGGCCGTGGCCACCGCCGTCCGCAGGGATCGCTGCAAATACCAGACAATACCGCCCAGAATCACCGCCTTAATCAGCAGCAAGAGCATTCCTAGCGGCAACAGGATCAGCATGTCCCAGCCCACCGGCAGTTTCGTAATCGTCCCGATACTGGCAAAGAAGATGGTGATGAACACCGCCGAAAGAGGCGTAATGTCCGCCCGGATCTGCTCCGCAAAGGGCGATTCCGCCAACAGTAAGCCCGCTACGAACGCCCCCAGCACCGGCGATAATCCGGCCGAATGCGCGGCCCAGGCCGCCCCCAGGCTCGAAACCACGGCCAGCACCACCGGCAATTCGCGGGACCCCGTCGCCGCCACTCGCGTCAATAGGCCCGGCATCACGAATTTCACCAGCACCAGCAACCCGAACCCCAGCAAAACACCCAGGCCCACCTTCAGCAACAGCGCCTTCACCGCCCCCGCCCCGCCTGCGCCTTCGGCCATGGTCTCGGTGATGATCAGCAACGGCACCACGGCGAGGTCCTGCAAGAGCAAAATGCCGATCGCATTCTTGCCGTGTTGGCTGTCGAGTTCGCTCCGGTCCGCCAGCACTCGCAGTACCACGGCCGTACTGCTCATCGCCACGCCCGCCGCCACCACGAAGGCTTCCGACAGCGGTGAGCCTAGCGCGAGATACAGGCCCAGCACCGCCGCAATCGTCAACGCCACCTGCAACGTGCCTCCCACCGAGGCAATCGAGCCGATCTGCCGCAATCTCGCGTAGGAGAACTCAAGGCCGATTGCGAACAGCAACAGGGCCACGCCCAGTTCGCTCAGGTCGCGCAACTGGCCGTTGTTGCCGATCAGCCCCATCCCCGTCGGCCCCAGCAGCATCCCGGCCGCCAAGTATCCCACCACCGGATTCTGCTTCAATCGGCGCGCAATAACTCCACAAATTACGGCCGTGGCCAGCAAAAGGACCACACTGCCGAGGAAACTCCAACTCTCCAGTGGATGATTATTAGGCAAACTTAATTGTACTCTTTAAGCGCGATGTCAGGTGGTACCGGACACTAGGCCTTCCCGCGCCCAGGCTCGCAACCTATCGAGTAGAAACGCTGCGCGGCAACCTAAGTCTGCTTCCTCCCCGAACAGGCAGCTAAAAGCGATACGTGGCCGCCAGACCCGTCGTGGCCGGCATGTCGGCTGCCGGAACGGTGACTACTTTCCCCCCACGTCGTATCACCAACTCCGCAATATCATCGAGCAGGTCGTCCACTTGAGGATCTTCTGCACTGTCGCGCTTCATATGGCCGGTGTCCGAGTCCAAAATGCCGGGAATTCGACGCTCTGCTTCCACCATTAGAGAGGCCACTCGCGATTGCGCAGCAGCTTCTGCCGCCAACGCCAGATCGTCCGTGCCGAGACCCTTGGACTTAGCTTCGCCAAACTCCTCCGCTAACTGGGCCAGCCGGGCGCGATAGCTGGGCGCGATGAGAGTCCAGGCCCGCTGTCGGAGATCCTCGATGTCGATCGCGCCGGGATCGATCTCAATGCCACTCTTAAGCAGAAAGGGATTGTGGCTCACTTGGTGAAAAGGAGTGTGGTATTGGGTGAGCGCAACCAGGATGAGCGGCAGGCCAGAGGGCTTCGAATGGTGGGCAAGGATGGCCCGGTCCACGGCCCGGAAGAACCGCGGCTCATCAATGTCGACTTCGTCCTTCTTCCCGCCGTGGCTGTGACGCATCGCCGAGCCCATCGAAGTTCCTCCGTGGGAGGTAACTGTCTGATGAGGCTCAGTGAATTCGTCGCCGAGCGCCTCGGTGATGGTGGCGGGCACGCCCTCGGCCAATGCGATCTCTGCAACTTCATCGCGGTTGCCCTCGAACAGGCGAATCTCGCGCCGGTTGAGACTGAGGATCTGGTAACGGTCAGCGGATTGAACCATACGGAGCAGCGGCTTCATGTGGAAGCTAGCCGCCACTGCCGCCAACCCGGGCACCTTGCGTTGAAACTGGAAAAGGCGAAAGAAGCCTGGCGCGCCGAATACGGCGAGCCCGTCGCCCGTGTGGTTCCAGAAATCGCGGTCTGCGCCGAGTTTGCGAAAGGGCGCAAGAAGCTCTTCGGTCTGCGGGGAAGGATACTGGCGCAGAAGTGCTTCTTCCAGTGTTTTGACTAGATTGGCATAACGGATCGGATCCTGTTGATTTTCGGGATGACGGCGCGATGTGGGTTGGTAAAGCGAAAGGCAGGGGCCCTCGCGTTCCGCCAGGATCGTGGCCAGATCATCGGGAGTAAACGAGGGGCCATTCATGAACGGTTTCCCAGGCGAGCAAAGAAACTGGTGAGCAAACTCTGCATTTTTTGCGCTGCTCCATGTACAGATGCTTCCGGCGTTGCCGCGTCTTCAGTCGCCACGACCGGATTATGTCCTGCCGGACGGACTTCAATCAGGCAACGATGATCGTTAGGGCCAGATCGCAAGCCATTCACATCACTCAGGTGAACTTCCACCCGGGTCAGTTTGGATTCAAACCGTTGCAGAGCATTCTGAATGGTAGAAGTCACGATTTCAGCTCGTGTGCTGTCGACCGCTACACTCTGGTCGCTATTAATTTGGATTTGCATCATTAACTCACACAGCAATCCGATTGCCAAACTCTGACCCCGCACCAGTTTTCCAAGTCTCTGGTGTGCCAACTGATATGGCTGGGACCGATGGTGCCAGGGGACCGATGTTAGAGGGGACCGATGGTGCCGACCGATGGTGCGACCGATGGTGCCAGGCTGACAGATGGTGGTGAGACAGATGGTGCCAGGCTTGATTTGGAAGAGAGCATGTAGAGAAACGCGACATAGACCGAATTACCAGGAGGGAGCAAGGCAGCCGGAGGGCCACTAAGGCGGGACACAAAACTGAGGGATAACGGGGAGATCTAGAGGGCTACGGGGCAACTACACAGGGTTCCGGACCTTACCCCGACATCGGCGCAGGCGAGGAACCCGCACTTATTGTCGACTCCGGCGCCACCCAACCCCGCGGCCGATTGTGCACCGACCCCGTCCAAGTCCGAATCCGCAATGCATTGGCCTTCTCCTCGACGATCGGCCCGTTCAAGTACTCCCGCCAAACCTCCTCGATCTTCGACGGCGCCCCAAATAGCTCGCGCCACCGGTCGAGGCACAAGAGGCCTTCCTCGTC
>ENA-ORBV01004374-ORBV01004374.1-microbial-mat-metagenome-genome-assembly--contig:-NODE-4374-length-27199-cov-7.128309_pt1 | contig 27199 bp, 25 predicted proteins | sample MGYA00237777_ERZ505514 | MGnify/ENA primary metagenome ERZ505514 (study PRJEB26160, sample SAMN06269048) | microbial mat metagenome | isolation source: Oligotrophic lake microbial mat | place...
GAATAGCACTTCCCCGTCCACCCCCGCGCACCCAACAGCTTCAACAAGATTTTACCCAAGACCGCTAAGAACTGCACCCGCAGGAGAACCCAACATGACTCAGGTTGTTACCATCACTGCCGATAAAAAAGTCCACCTGCCCATGACCGGCAAGGCCCAGAAGGCGCAAAGCTTTGACATCGATACAGAGCTCAAAGCGTTTGAAATTGAAGAACGCGAACGGCTCGGCATTCAGGCTGAAACCCAGTGGCTGGAAACCATGGCGGATCTGAGCTTCACCAAATCCGAGAAGAGCAAAATCACGCTGCTCATCGGTGGGCTCACCATGGCTCACGATTACTTGGTGCAGGGAGCGTTCAGCCACCTGGGCTACAACGTCATCGCATTGGACGCACCGGACTTCGATGCTTTGCGTGTGGGCAAAGAATTCGGCAACCGAGCGCAGTGCAACCCAACCTATTTTACCGTCGGAAACCTGGTAAAATACCTGATCCACATGCGCGACGAAAAGGGGCTTACGACCGAAGAAATCGTGGACAAATTCGTGTTTCTCACGGCGGGCGCTTGTGGCCCGTGCCGCTTCGGCATGTACGTCACTGAGTACCGGAAGGCTCTCCGCGACGCGGGATTCGATGGCTTCCGCGTCATGCTGTTTCAGCAACAAGGTGGCCTCAGTCAAGCCACCGGGGAAGCGAGCGGCCTAGAGCTCAATCCCAAGTTCTTCCTCGGTCTCTTGAAGTCACTGATCGCTGGCGACGTGATCAACGGCATGGGTTACCGCCTACGCCCCTATGAAGTGGTGCCGGGCTCCACGGATATTGCGCTCGAGCAAGCGAAGAAGCTGTGCCACACGGCACTCTCAAACGGCAAGAGTGTGCTCTGGGCGCTTCACCACGCAAAGCAGCTGTTTCGCAAGATCGAGGTCGATCGCACCCGCGCCAAGCCCAAGTGCGCCATCATCGGTGAATTCTGGGCCATGACGACCGAAGGCGATGGCAACTACAAGCTTCAAAGGTTTGTGGAACAGGAAGGCGCCGAGGCAGACATCCAATTCGTGACGGCCTGGATCTTGTACAACATCTGGGAAGTGACCAACGACACCGCGAATCGCGCGCTCTTGCGCGGACAAGACGGCGGACAATATGGCCTGAAGGCAGCCGGCGAATATGGGGCTTTTGTGCGCAAAATAGGGCTTTGGGCAGGCGGGCACGCACTTCGCGGCGCGTTTCAAACCTTCGCCCACGCGGCTGGCTTCTATGGCTACGCGCTGCCCGACATGAAGGCGATCGCCGATCTCGCTCAGAATTTCTACAATACCGATCTGCGCGGCGGCGAAGGCCACATGGAAGTGGGCAAGCTGATCCTGAACGTGGCCAAGCACAAGGCCACCATGACGCTCAGCGTGAAGCCCTTTGGCTGCATGCCGAGCTCAGGCGTGAGCGACGGCGTGCAAACCATCATCACTGAAAAATACCCGGGAACGATCTTTTGCCCGGTAGAGACCAGCGGTGATGGCGCCGTCAATTTCCAGAGCCGCGTCCAAATGTACATGTTCAAAGCTCGTGCCGCCGCTCAGGCCGAGTTCGACCAAGCACTCACCGAGACCGGGATGACGCTCGAAAACTTCCGCAGCTTCCTCAAGCAGAATCCACGCTTCAGCTCACCACTGCACCATCCGCCACACGCCGCCGCCGCAACCGCAAGCGATCTGGTCTATCAGGCGGCAGAATACCGAAACTCAACCCGTGCCGAACGCGCACTCAAGAACGCCAAGAAAGCAGCCAGCATAGCGCAACAATTTGCCGAGACCGCGGTAGCCGAGGGGCCCCAAAAGCTGGCACACGCTGCCAAAATGATCCCAATCGGGGCCGGCGAGCTGTTGACGTTAGCACGGGAGAAAGGGCCTGGGCTGGCACAGGCTGCAGCAACTGCTGCGAAGAGCCGAGTCTCGAGTGCGTTGGGTCGTGGCAGCCAGCATGTTGGTGCGCAAGCTCACGCTTAACGGCTTTCTTAGGGTGTTCTGCCCCCACTCACCACCCACCCGTTTGGTGCTCAACCGAACCGGGCATTTCGTTGGCTCAGGGATAGTAAGCATGCTTACTATCTGATCTTCCTAAATGAGCCGGCTCGCAGACTTCTCAACTCCTCACGTGCTAGGGACTTCAGCATGAGTCGGCTCTGGGCTGGGCCACGCGCGCCCGGCTTTCCTAACCCGTCGCACTCGGCCAAAGTTCTGGAAAGCAGGGGCCTTCGAAAGGCTGACCAGCGCGGGGATTGGGTCCAAGAAATACGACGTTGGGGTGCCACTGTGCGGAGCCGCTGAACCGCGTATCGGCCGGCATCATGTGAGCAACGACGGAAAGTCGCGGGGCGTTGCTGAGGTTGGGCCCTGAGCCGTGGAGCGTGAGCGCGTGGTGGAAGGTCACTTGTCCAGCGCGGAGCACACACGGCTCGTCGATCCACTCTCCCTTCGCTTGATACTGCTCTCTCAAGCCATCCAGATCCTGCTCCCAAAATGTATCGCTCCCCGGGATGATGCCCCAGCGATGAGAGCCCACGATGGTGCGCATGCCGCCGTTGCCGAGGTCGGTGTCCTGGAGTGCGACCCATGCCGTACAAAGGTTGGTGGTGTCGGAGGCTTGCCAGTAGCCGTAGTCCTGATGCCAGCCGACATTGCCGGCCAAGCTGGTTCCGTCGGAACCCTGCCCGGGCTTGTAGATGGCTTGATCGTGCCAGAGGCGTACACGCGGCACACGCATCAAACGAGCGGCAATCGCTCCCACGAGCGGGCTTTGAACCGCAGTGCCGATTTCAGTGTTGAGCCAGAACGCATTGCACTGTTGGCGCACCTGGAGGGCGTTCTCGAGAACCTTGGGCTGCCCATATTGTGACGCGGGCCCATCGAAATCTCCACGCCAAAGTCGCTCGTGAGCTGCTCTAAGACGCGCGATCTGTTCGTCATCGAACAGCTTGGGGCTCACCCAATAGCCGCGCTCCCAGTACTCGTGCACTCCAAGAGCGCTCAGGTAGTTTTCCGAGGGGTCATCACATATGTCAATTTTGTCTGTCCGCATGGTTCTTGAGTTGCATAATAGCTGGCTATTATTCGCGTACCATGGCGGCTTTGATATACTGCATGGCAATTATGACCCGCCGTCCGAGCACTACGATCGCTGCCGAACCGTTGCTATCTCCGGGACTCGTGCGGGATGTGCGCGTCGCCACCGCCGGACACCTTGCGACCAAGCGAGCGTGGATCCATCACCGTTTCGGGGTCCATGCGGTGGGTCTCGTGGTGCGGGGCCATGGGAGCTATGCGGTTGGAAAAGAGGCCCCTCAAAGAATCGGTCCTGGGAGTTTATTCTGTGTTTATCCTGGCCCTGTTTTTCACTACGGCCCCGATGACGGCACGGCCTGGGAAGAGTACTACGTGACGGCTATGGGCACTGGTGTCCGCCGGTGGCTTCAGAATGGGTGGCTGTTCGTGGATGGGAGCGTCCGCAATATCGTGGCCAAGGAACCGCTCATCGAGCTCTGGCGGGAGCTTCTAGCGACGCTGCAGCGCGGTGCGACCGGGGACTCGGATCGCTCGGTGGTGATCGCAGAGCGGCTGCTCGTTGAGGCTTATTATGGCCAGGCGGAGCATGCTGAGCCTGAGGAAGATATCAGTCGGCGCGCGCGTGAGTACTGCCAGGCCCACTTCGCGGAGGACATCGATTTCGAGCGACTGGCACGCTCCTTCGGGGTGAGCTACTCGCTCTTGCGTAGGAAAATGAAGCAAGCAACCGGTGAGGGCCCAGCCCATTATTTGACGCGGGTTCGCTGCGACCGCGCGCGCTCGCTGCTGTTGCGACGGCAACTCTCAATCCAAGAGATCGCCAGAGCCGTAGGTATTCCTGACCCATTTTCTTTTAGTAGAGCTTTCAAGCGATCAATCGGCGTCGCTCCTCATCATTATCGCGAACAGATGGTAGGTCGATAGGATGCGGCTCCCGCACCACCTCAGCTATGCTGCTGGCGTGCAGAAATGGCTAACGCTGGGGTGTGCGCTCTTGGTGTGCGCACTTCCTTCAGGCGCGAACGCCGACAACGACAACCAAAGATCAGAGCGCTCAGTCGCTACCAAGCAGCAGCGCGTTCGCGTCGAGATAGCCGTTTGGGGAAAGCTGCTAAGCTAAGCCCCGCCAGTCCGAGGAACAGCTCGAGGCCCTGATCGACGGCTGCCAGCTCGGAGTTCGTGACGCGGCCAAACACCCGTCGAATACGGCGCTTGTCAAGCGAGCGTTGGTGGTCGATGAGCGCATACGAGATTTTCGTTAACCCGCTCGTCCCAGCAGACAACTCCGGATAGAGCGCACCCACGCCAGGCGTACCTGTAACCGGCACGACCGCAATGAGCGGAAAGCATTGATCGGCGTTCACGGCTGGGTCGCTCACGGCGATGCACGGCCGAACGCCGCGCTGCTCGTGGCCAACTCCTCAAGCCAGCCCCGACCCTCGACCCACCGAACGGCTCTGCCGGCGGTCTCGTCGACCAGCCCTCGGTCCTCAGCAGGCAAGCTTGCGACCCAATCGGCAAGGCCAGTCTCCTCCAGCTCGGCTGCATCAGGATGCGGGCTGTGGAGTGAGCGGCTCAGCTCGTGGCGACGGCGGCGGACCAGTTCGTGCTCGACCGCCTCCGTAATGAATCGGCTGCGGTTCCGCTCGCGCCGATCAATCCCCTCGATCAACTCAACAGGCAGGGTCACAGTAACGCGCTCGGTCGTGGGCATGGGCTCCTCGGATATGATCTAAGATATGATCATACCGTTAATTCCGCAAGCCGAGGCCCGACGCGATAGGGCCTGCACCGCTCGAACCGGTGGGAAAGTCGTAGTGAGCGCGTTGACATGAGGGCACCGATTGCTCGCTGAACAAGCTGCTGCTGGTTACGGTCTTCGCCGCCGGGGTGCTGGTAAGGCGCATCAGTCGGAAAAGGACTGAGCGCGCGACTTTTTGGCCAAGCTGAGCGCAAACCAGTCGTTCGGAGCCGGCAGCCATTCTAGAAGCTCAAGACCACCCGTCCCCAACATGCTCTCCACGCTTGAACGCGTGAATTTACGACTGATCTCAGTCCGGAGTCGTTCGTCTCGTTCGAACTGTATCTCCATCCCAAGGCTCGAGATCGAGACCGTGTGCTCACGGCACGCCCGCAGATGCATTTCGATCTGCTGTTCCTTTTCGTTGAAGAATGCCTCGTGTGCGAAGTCCTCTAAATCGAAACCCGCACCCAGCTCACGATTGAGCACGGAAAGCAAATTCTTGTTGAACGCGGCGGTCACCCCGGAAGCATCATTGTAGGCACTATGAAGAACGGTGCGATCCTTCACCGTGTCGGTACCGAGGAGCAGAAAATCTCCATCTTGCATGATGCAAGAGATCCCCCGAAGGAAGCTCTGCGTGGCCGCGACGTCGTAGTTACCAATCGTGCTACCGAGAAACACGAACAGGCGACGTGAGCCTGTCGGGAGCATCGCCAGGTGACGCTCGTAATCTCCAACTATGCCGTGAATCTGCAGCCACGCGTAGCGCTGCAAGAGCCCGAGCGAGCTCTTTTTCAGCATGGGCAGAGTCACATCGAAGGGAATATAGCGGCATCTTCTTCCGCTCTGCTCAACGGCATCCAACAACACCCTGGTCTTTCGCGCCGCACCACTTCCAAGCTCGACGATATCCCGCGGACGTGCGATTTCGAGCACTTGCTGACTCACGCTCTGCAAAAGCGCGTATTCCGTCCGCGTCGGGTAATACTCCTCCGTGTTGCAAATCAGATCGAAAAGCTCAGCTCCACGCTCGTCGTAGAAATACTTGGCGGGTACTGACTTCGGCCTTCTGCCCAATCCACGCCGCGTGTCCTCCGCCAACTCCGCCACACGGGACGCTTCAGAGACCACCTGGATGCGAAGCCGATCGGCCATCGTGGCTGGAACGGAACTCTCACTACTCATTCTCATGCCATTTCCTCCTCTTAAACGGTCCGCTTATGATCCATAGGTCCCACATGCTTTCGACGCAACCACGAGCGCCCAAATCGGCTCCGATTCTCAGACGCCCCGCCCCCGAGCGAGACGCACATCAACGATCGTGTTACGAATCGATGAATGTGCCGCATGGTGGCTTACCTGGGCCCTTCCCTTCCGATTTCAACTTGGCTCGACGCGGCGCCACACTCGCTTGAACGCCAAAGCTACGCGGCGAGGGAACTCACCAGCGCGACGGTGTGCGCTGATGGTTGGGGTTTCGGGTTTTACACGGATACGGGTCCCATCGTGTACCGCTATCGTTCGACGCTTCCGATCTGGGCAGACGTCAATCGCACGGAGCTTGGTGCCGCTATTTCTACACGCGGCTTCCTGGCAGCCGTAAGGAGCGCCACCGATCCGCTCTCAGTATCCGCAGCGAACACTCAACCCTTCGCATCAGGAAAGCTGTGCTTTCTTCACAACGGATTCATCCGAGATTTCAGTCGCAAACTGCTGCGCACCCTGCGACGTGATCTCAGTGATCGAAGCTACGCCGAGATCCAAGGCAGCTCAGACTCGGAGCATGTGTTTGCCCTCTTCCGAGATGAGTACGACCAAGCAGCTGCATCGGATCCCGGACGCCTCATGCAAGCCACAAGAAGCACTCTCACGAAGCTACGAGCTCTCGCCACCGAAGCTCAATGTGAAGCGCTGTTTACCCTTATTGTGAGCGACGGCGAGACGTTGATTGCCACGCGCTCGGCAGTCACGGGCAGCGCGCCCAGCTTGTACTTTCTGAGCGGCAAGGAATCGCCCTTCGAAGGTCATGTGATCGCGTCAGAGCCGATCAATGAGCAGCCTGGGTGGAAGCCAGTTCCTGACGAGAGCATCGTTCAGTTCGCTTTTGGGAGTGAGCCTGATATTCAGCAATGACTGGGCTTACTCAAGCATTGGACTCCCTTTCACGGGCGCGCAGAAAGACGCTGCTTCTCTGCCAAGATCTCAGTGAAAACGCGCTTCGCGAACAAGTCGATCAAGAATTTTCACCGATCGGTTGGCACCTCGGTCACATCGCCTGGCAAGAAGAGTGTTGGCTCCAGCGCAACCTGGGGAAAATGCCACCTCTAGATCCCGAGCGTGATTCACTTTGGAATTCCTTTGCCAGCGAAAAAAATCAACGCGGCCCCGGCTTGCCTTCGAAAGACGAGCTTTGGTCGTACCTTCACGCCGTGCGCGAACGCACGCTCAGCCTGTGTCAGGTCTTGGACGTAAGCCTACGGACCATTGAACTCTTTCACTTCATCGCCAACCACGAACGCCAACACACCGAAATCATGGGCACCGTCCGCTGGCTGGGAAAGCTCCCACTCGAGCCTCAAACATCTAGAGCGCAGCCTAAAGAAGACACTCAACCACAGGAGTTCGATACTCAATTCTGTGCGATGCCCGGCGGAGAGTTCCTGATGGGAAGCGCTCCCGATGATCTGGACGCATGGGACAACGAGCGACCTCTTCAGCGTGTTAAGGTTGCAGATTTCGAGCTCATGCGGTTCCCGGTTTCAAACCGGAGTTGGCTTGAATTCATGCTGCACGGTGGTTATCGCGAACGCGCGCTTTGGGACGAAGCGGGTTGGGCGTGGCGGTGCTCTCACGACGTCAAATGCCCACTTGGATGGCTTGAGGATAAGGATGGTGGCTGGCAGCTGTGGACGCTCCACGGGTTCGAAAGGGTCGAGCCAAGGAAGCCGGTGTGTCACGTGAGTTGGTTCGAGGCGAGGGCGTATGCACGCTTCATGGGAGCACGCCTGCCAAGCGAGGCTGAGTGGGAATTCGCGGCTTCCCATTCACCGGCAGGCAAACGTCGCACTCCGTGGGGTGACAACGCCAACGGCAACCATGTGGCCAATTGGGATCTCCAGCACTGGGACGTGACGAAACTTGGAACCCTGCCCGCTTCCGCCAGCTATTTTGGTGCCGAACAGCTGATAGGTGACGTTTGGGAGTGGACCTGTGACGAGTTCTCTGCGTACCCAGGCTTCACTCCACAGGCCTACGCGGGATACAGTGCCCCCTTTTTCGATGGTCGACACCAAGTGGCGCGCGGCGGCAGCTTTCTAACCCAACCCGAGATCGCACGACCTTCGTTTCGCACTTGGTACACGCCGGATCAACGCCAACCGGTACTTGGCGTTCGCTTGGCAAGAGGCTGACGGGCTTGAGCGCGGACCGCCTCCGAAATGGGAGTGCCCATGGTATCTCCTAGCCCAGAGGTTGCCCGGACGTCCATGCGTTCCATCGAAAATTGAAGCTCCAAGTGGTGCTCCAAGCGAAGCTGGGCTTCCGATGAAACAGCATCCTTCATGCTGTGTTCTTGGAGCGGGAGAAGGGATTCGAACGCTCGACGTCGACCTTGGCAAGGTCGATCAAAGGCCTTTCGTCTCGTGACTACGAGTGTTTGGATCACTTCGTGATCTTCGGGGACCGGTTGAGCCATCGCTTTCGGTGGTGCAAAGTCAGGCGGTGGCGGTTCGATGAGCGTGGGCGGCTCCCAGGTTGGCGGAGCGTCTGCAGTTGATGGCGACGCCAACGGCACTGGCGGAGTAGGTGGCTCCGCCAGCGGTGGCATCGGAGCGGCATTGGCAGGGGCAGGCGGCAGTGCGACGGGAGGCAGGAGCGGTGGCCGCGGAACCGGTGGCGGCGCACGGTGGGCATCCCGTACGCGCGGCCAAGAGCAGTTCTTCCGCCCCCTATTGCGTCACCGAAACCACATCCACCTGCGCAAATTGGTCCATCCCGTTCGAAGCGACGTTAGGGATCATAATAGGAGCAGTGACCCCCGGTGAAACAAAGCCGGCTGCGTTGGGAACGGCGTTGCAGTTCGAGTCTTGGCTGAAGAGATGCAGCGTGGCACCTCCAGCAATCTGAATTGTGACCGTGTAGTCCATGGCGAACACCAGGTCATCGCCGATCACCTCGAGCTCAGCATTGTTGAGGTAGTAGGTTTGCATCGGTGCGGAGACCGTAAAGCCCACGGTGTTGTAGTTTGCCCAGGGGTCGGTCGTTCCGGGCATCCCTCCGGTGTAGAACTGCAGGCCTTGGCCTTGCGCGGTTCCGCCCAGGTATTCCTTGCCCTCGAGAACGCCGCGAAAACGCAGGGTAACGTTGTAAACTGTCCCAGGCGCTCCGCCGAACTGTACGTCCATGTCCTTCAAGACGCAGTATTCTTTGCCAGGGGCCTGCATTGGCACATGCGGCGTATCCCAGCGTTGACCATTGAGGGCGGCGCCAGGATCTCCGCTCACGGGTTGGCCGTTTGTTCCACCGGCTGCAGTCGAATTGCCGCCGCCGCTTGCGCTTGTGCCGCCACTTTCGTCGGTCGTCCCTCCGCTCGCTTCGCTCGAACCACCCGACGCAGAGTTTACCGTGCCGCCGCTCGCCACAACGCCGGAAGCGCCGCCTGTCTTGGGGGCGTTCAGGCCTCCAGTATTGGCATTGGGAGCCGCGCTCGAACCACCACTGCCGTTCGCCCCGCCAAGGCTTGACGAGTTAGGTACGCCTTGGCCAGCGGGTGTGTTCATCCTTGGCTCTGAGGAGCAGGAAAGAGCGAGCAAGATGGTGAGCGCTGGGGTGAGGGTCAACGTCTTCATAGATCTTCCTTCAAATGGGGTTCATGCCACCACCCGCGACACGCCCGCTCCGGTGACTAGATGGGAAACTGTGTGGGCCTGCTACCGTGGCTGCAGCCGACTCGGACAACAGGCTGGGATTTTGCGAAACTAAGCCAGTTTGTGCCACGCAGTTTTGCGCCAATCTATGGCAGATCTGCGTGGGGGCAGGAAGGCGCTGCGATCGCATAATGGTCCTCGCGCCATGACCGAAACCTACATGGTCTGTGTCCAGGCTTTCCATTGCAATCGGCCTTCGCTCACAGCCTCCTCAGGCTTTCGGCCCTTCGGCTTCGCTTCGCAACATGGCAAGCAAATCCGTAACACCGGGATTGTGCCCGGCCTGCATGAGCAAAGTCGTCACTTGTCCGCGATGGTGAGTTTGATGATTGAACAAGTGGGCAACCGACCACCAAAGGGGAAACCCGGACACGACTCCTTGCCGAACATAGCGCAGCGGCGCCGCAAGCTGTTCTGGGCCAAGCGTCCCCACCCAATGCGTGATCTCGTCGTCCATCTTTCTGCGCGCAACCCAAAGCTCGTCGAAATCTCGATAGAGCTCCTGATCAAGCGAGCGAATGGCACCCGGTCCGAGCCAATCGGGTTCAAGGGGTACGCCTGTGAACCGACCCATCAATACGCGGTCGGCTAAGAGCAAATGGTTCAACGTCGCGTGAATTGATCTAAAGAACGCGCCACGGTCTTCCTTGCGCTGCTCATCCGTCAGCCTTGCCGACACAGCATACAGCTTTTCGTTCATCCAGCGGTTGTAACGGGCCAGGAGTTGGTAATGCTCGTGAGTCAAAATGAGGGGCGCACTTGTACCATGCGTCGCTTGCGGGCGGGCATCACGGGGCATTGCGGCAACAAGAGAGCCTGATGTTGTGGTATCTTCTCGTACCATGAAGACAATCTTTTCTGAGCCACTCGATACACCGGAGTTAAAAATAGGCGCGATGGTGGGTCATGCGACCATCCGCGACACACCCGGTCCGGTGGCTACATAGGAACCTATGTGAGAAGCTGAGCCAGCTTGTCGCACGCAGTTTTGGGCCGATCGTAGGAAAGTGACCGAAATATACATGGCCAGTGTCCACGCTTTCCATTGAGGATTCCGAAGGCAGCGTCATACTGAATTCAGTTCGTGATTGCGAATTGAGTCCTCGGATTTCCGTAGGTGATATGATGTTTCGATCCAGACACGTGAGCGCTATTCTTGTTGTCATTCCGTGCGTGGCGGCGAGCATTGGGGGCTGTAGCACTGCCCTCCCCGACGGCACAGCGCGTGGTGAACGAAACGCAGCAGCGCCGGTTGGCTCCGATGGCCTGCCGATCAATTCGAGTTCTACGGTGCCATCGTCACCGGGAACGGCACCGAGCGGCACAGGCATGCCTGGGGGGCCCATCAACGCGCAAGCTTGCAGCGTGCCTGTGGCCCCAAGTGCGCCGCTGCGCCGCCTGACACGCTTCGAATACAATAACACGCTTCGCGATCTAGCCAGCATCACGGATAACCCGGCTAACGCCTTTCCGTCGGAGGAATCCGGCAACGGCTTTGGGAACGACGCGGCCGCGCAGTCGGTCCCGGACATCCTCGCAGAAAAGTACATTTCCACGGCAGCTAACATCGCTAGCACCCTCACCCAGCCTGCCAACGTCGGCAACCTGGCTGCGTGCGCGTCTGCCCCTGCCGTGAGCGATGAACTGACATGCGTGCGCAGTGTGATCGACGGCTTCGTAGCACGGGCTTATCGTCGCACAGTTCAGCCTGCGGAAGCTGATGGCTTGGCGCAACTGTTTCAGAAGGTGCGCGTCAAAGAAACCTTCACGTCGAGTCTGGCTGCGGTGTTGGAAGCGGTCCTTCAGGGACCAGATTTTCTCTATAAGCCCGAGTTCGGTGAGCCGGTACCTGGACGCACGGATGTCCTGCGCCCCACGGGCGACGAAATGGCAGTGCGGCTTTCGTATCTCTTCTTTGGCTCAATGCCGGACCCTGTGCTGAAGCAGGCGGCTGCAAGCGGCGAACTACAAACACCCGCAGGCGTTCAAACTCAGGCTCGACGCCTCTTGGCCGATCCGCGCGCGCGTCAGGTAACGGCATTCTTCTTTGATAACCTGTTGCCGATCGCGGCACTGTCCGCTTTGGAACGCGACAAGACCCTGTTTCCCGCTTGGAATGCCAAGATCGGTAGCCTGCTGCGCCAGGAGACGCAAACCTTCCTCGATCGCGAGATCTTCGAAGGCCCGGGAACCTGGCCCGGCATGTTCACGGCCAAGTACACGTACATGAATGACGAGCTCGCAGCCTACTACGGAGTGGCCGGTGTGAGTGGTTCGTCATTCCAACAAGTGGCCTTGGATGGCTTAAAGCGCGGCGGGTTATTGACCCAGGGCGGCATGGTCTCGGGCCCCATCCATTCGAATCAGACCAATCCCGTGACGCGCGGAGCCCTGATCGTAAAGAAGCTGCTCTGCCAAAGCATTCCACTTCCGACTGGCGGCGTGCTGGCCCAAGTCAAAGTGCCCGAGCCCACTTCGGCGCCAACAGCCCGCGAGCGTTTTAGCGCACACAGCTCTCAGGCCGCGTGCGCTCCCTGCCACTCGAACCTGGACCCAGCGGGCTTCGCACTTGAGAATTTCGATGCCGTGGGTCAGTGGCGCGATCAGGAAAACGGCGTAACAATCGATGCGAGCGGGAATTTACCGCTGGTGGGTGCTTTTAGCGGGCCCGTTGAGTTGGGTCAGAGAATGGCAGAATCTCCCGAGGCCGCGCAGTGCTTCTCGCGACGCTGGATGGAGTTTGGTTACGGGCGGGTAGCGGGTGAGCGGGACGCTTGCGCGCTCAAGAGCACCGGGGAAAAGTTCAAGGCGGGCGGCTACAACATCAAGGAGCTGCTCGTCGAACTCACGCAAACAGACACCTTCAACTACTTGCCGGCGGTGCGCGAATGAACATCCTCGGGAAAAATAAAATGCATCGACGGACTCTCCTCACAGGCGCAGGCAGCATCGCCATTGCATTGCCCTGGCTTGAGTGTATGGGTGAAAAGAAGCTCGCGCACGCTCAAGCCGGTACGGTGGCCAAGCGTTTCCTCTCGGTTTATCAACCCGGTGGCACCATCGCCGATCAGTTCTGGCCGAGCGGTACTCCGGATGCGCCAGTCCTGAGTCCCATTTTAAAGCCCCTTGAGTCCGTGAAGAGCAAGCTTCTGGTGTTGCGCGGTTTGGACATGGCGTGTGCCGTGGGCGAACAGCACCAAGCGGGCATCATCGGGTTTCTCACCGGGAGCACTCAAGGGGCCGAGAAGCCGGGGCTAACCGATGGCGGCTACTCTTATTACCCGTCCATCGATCAGGTCATTGCCACCAAGATCTCCAAGAACATCAAAGCCAAGGCAAGCCTGCAGATGGCTGTGCGTTGGGCCACCGGGGTCAGCCACGGCCTCCTTCACCCGATCAACGCAGCCAACTTCGAGGACAGCGCACAGTTGTCTCCCATCCCACCGCGACTCGATCCGCAACAGATCTTCGACGACCTCTTCGGCACCTTAACGCCTGCTGTCGCGCCCACCCCGGCCGCCAACAGTGCGCCGCTTGAGCGCAGAAAATCGATCCTCGATTTCGTCATCGGTCGTTACGCCGAGGTCTCGACGCGCCTTGGCCCGATCGACCGGGCAAAGCTTGAGCAGCATCTGACCAAGATCCGTGAGATCGAGCTTGGCTTAAGCAGGGGTCCGGTCGGAAGTGCCACGTGCCGCGCACCCGTCCGAGTGGATACTGCAGGGTACAATCCCGCGACCGGGCTCAACTCGAACGAAGAGGGTTCGATTGTCGACATCTCGACGGACAGCTTAATTCCGACCGTTGGCAAGTTCATGATGGACATGATGGTGATGGCATTGGCCTGCGACATCACAGCCGTAGGCTCACTCCAATGGTCTGACACCGAAGCCAAGCACACCTTCCCTTGGCTGAACCTGACCACTCACCATCACGCGTACCAGCACGACGACAGTCCGGAGGGCATAGCGGCGTGTGCTAAGATTGGCACCTGGTACTCCGAGATGCACAACTACCTGTTGAGTGCGATGGATCTGGTGGATATGGGCGGTCACACGTTGCTCGACGAAAGCGTCGTCTTCTTTGGTTCCGAGCTCTCTGTGTCACCCACCCACGCGAAGAACAATATGCCCTTTCTGCTGGCAGGTCGGGGCGGAGGCTTACGAGGCGGGCGCCTGGCCGTCTTCAATAGCACCTCCCACAATAACCTCCTGGTTTCGATCTTGAATCTATTCGGTGATCCCCGAACTAGCTACGGCGACCCCCAATTCTGCACGGGCGCGCTGAGTGGAATAGCCTAAATGGGTAGGCCACTGCATGCTACTCTTAGAGTCGCATGCGCCAGGTCAACGTCCGATACGGGGGCTTCTTTAGGAAGTCCGGTGTAGTCAATGGAGCCGGCTACATCTACGATAAGGAAGGTGACTTCGAGCGCTGGTGCGAAAACCGAACGATCAGTGCTTACGTTTTTGTGTACTTATTGGAAGGCAGCGGGTTCTATAAAGACGATCTTACAGGGGAGCACCTAGTAGAAACGGGCGACGTGATCTTGCTCTTTCCAGGCCTGACGCACAGCTATGGCCGTCTCGATCCGGAGGCGGCCTGGTCGGAGTGCTTCATTGAACTGCAGGGGGACACGATTGAGGCTCTTGAAAAGGATGGGGTCATCAGCCGGAACACGCCAATCTTGCGGCTGGGACTCCAGCCCGCGTTGGTCGCTGGCTGCGACGAGATCATCCGCGATTACCAAACGGCAAAGCCTGGCGAAGAAGCGCTATTCGCGGCACGTGCGCTCTTGATGTTGGTGCGCCTGGCGGAGGCCCACCGGCAAAAGGACCAGAGCGACGTAGAGAAATCATTTATGGTTGACGCTTGCGCGCGATTGCAGGCGACGCTGGATGTGGACATCCAGCTTTCGGAAGTGGCTCGCACATTTGGTATGAGTGAACGCACTTTTCGGCGTCGTTTTGTGGCTCAGATGGGCGTGGCGCCGGCACGTTATCGGCTGCTGCAGCGCATCGCAGCGGCGCGGACGCTGCTGCATGGATCAGGTCTGTCCCTGAGAGCGATTGCCGAAAAGCTCGGCTACTGTGACGTGCACTTCTTTTCGAAGCAATTCAAGGAAGTGACGGGGATCACACCGACGCAGTTTCGTGAGGAACCGGTGCCGGCAGGGACTTGAGCTGCTTCCATCTTCTGGCGGGTCTAGCCTGAGCTTTTGACTGGCCACTCATCCCCAGCGTAGGCCGCATAGAGCGAAAACGCCCCTAACAGACCTTAGGATCGCGCCGCCTCAGGGCCGTCGGAAGGCACGGTCCGCCGGGTGCATGGCGCGGAGCACCGTTCTCCGCTAGGTTCGCCCCGTTTAAGATGGCACACGCCTGCACTGCGCGGCAACTTTTGGCGTTAACTGGAATTTCAATCCTTGTTCACGCTTGCGGAGCCGACCCCGACACGCGCAGTCCGAGGGCACCAGAGGCGAGCCCAGCCTCAAAAAAGCACGACGTGCCCGAAAGGAGCTACTGTCAAAGGCTGCAGCCACAACTGAATCTGGCCGTGCGCGCCGCCCACATTGGCACTGAGATGTCGTGTCTGGATATTCCTGGGGTCACCGAGCTCGGTCGCTTTGGGACCGCCAACGCCGGCGAAGAGGGCACTCTTTCGGGCTGCTTCGACAACGAAGGCGATTACCAGAAGTTGCTCGAGACCTCCGAATCCGATTTCAATCTGGATATCGACCAACAATTCTCGGCGGAGGTGGGCGTCGAGGGTGAGGCGGGTCTGAGCAAGCTCTTGCCTTGGCTCCCGAGCGTCAAGCTCGACGCATCACGCGCCCGGCACATCACTGCACGAGTTTCGCTGAAACATGCGCGCTTTGTGACCCTTTTGGGGGTCGCCAGCAGGCTGCAAGGTCAACCGCGTGAGCTGCAGTGTCTCGAAGCATTATGTCGACCGGGCTATTCCTACGTGCACAAGGTTCTGATCGGAATTCCCACGCTAACCCTGCGCGCAGAGGACGATCTCGGCAGCACAGTGCGCGTGGGGGCACCCTTGTTCTCTTCGGGCTTCAGGGCGCGAGAGGCGACGGGCGGCATGCAAGAAATCAGCGCCAAAGCGCCCGTCACGCTCGCCATGGCGAGGAGCGTTTTTCGCACGCCGCAGACCGAGCGGCTTTGTCAGTTTTGCGGGCGAGGTGGTCAAAAGTGTTGTTCGGAAGGGCCGAGCTGTAACGGCGGACTCGGCTGCTTCGAGAACACTTGCGTTGATGTGGGGGGGCCCGATCAGCCCTGCGACGGCGAGCGCTGCTCCACCGGTTCGTGCGTGAGCGGCCGCTGCAGAACCGCGTGCGGTCAGGTCGGACAGCCCTGCTGCCGTGATCGGGTGTGCTCAGGCGCTCTGCGCTGCACGCCTGATCCCAAGAACGAAATCGAACCCCGCCTTTCCTCCGAGGAAGTCACGATCGGCGGTGGGCTCTTCGGGACGAACGAAGATCGCATCTTCGGCAGCTCGAGCTGCGGACCTCTTTTGACTCGCGGCCGATTTGCTCTGACTAAGCTTGGAACCGGCCGTGGCGAGTGCGAAAAAGCTTGGTGGTTCGATCCAGAAAACCAGAAAGACTGCCGCGTCGCAACGCACTTCCAAGTTTCGTTCCTGGGATCGATTTTCTGCAGAATTGAAGTATTCGCGGCGCCCGACAAGAAGCCCGATCACTGCGAGCCGTGAACCTGGCTGGCCGTCGCCTGCCAAGATGAAAGATGACGTAATATTACTTGACGCCCCTTTTCCAGGAATTCCCGGCAACTTTCCGTACCCCACAAGCCAATTGCTCCATCTTGTACGATAGCACCCCACACGCGCGCTTCGACTTTTACTACCGGCAACGGCGCAAATACCGATTAGCTAATCGTCGTCTGCCGTGGCATCCTCCCGACATGATCTCGCCGCGCTTAGATGCAGAAGAGCCGGCGATTGCCCGGGCGCTCGACCAGAGCGAGCGCGTACGGGAAACGGTGGAGCAGGCGGCGGCCGATCTTTCCTCTGTCAACGGTGTGCTGAAGGACGAGATTGCCGACGGTGTGCCGCTGGCGAAGGTCGAACTCGCCCTGAATCAGAGCGAGGCCATTGAGGTGCACATCCAGCAGGCAGCAGAGGAGATGGGGGCGATCAACGACGCTTTGGCGGAAGAGATCGACGAGCGCCGCGATCTGGAACGGCGGCTGTCGAGGAGTGACGCCGCCCTGACTGAGAGCCGTGCGGAGGCGAGAAGATCGCGTCACAGCGCGCTCCACGACGGCATCACCGGCCTGCCGAATCTGGAGCTCTTCAACGACCGGCTCGGCAACGCGCTGGCCCAGGCGGAGCGCCACACGCGCCGACTCGCCGTGATGTTCATCGATCTCAACGGGTTCAAGAACATCAACGATACCCACGGCCACGACACGGGCGATCGGGTGCTGCAGATGGTTGCCGAGCGGCTGCAAGAGGGCATCCGCGCCGGCGACACGGTCAGCCGACGCAGCGGCGACGAGTTCCTCTTCCTGATGCTGGAAGTCAAGGATGAATCGAACGCGGGGGAGCTTGCCGCACGGATCGTCGACAAGATCGCGGGCCCAGCCGACATCGACGGCGTGAGCTTCACGGTGAGGTCCAGCCTGGGCATTGCCCTCTACCCCGAGGACGGTCGCTCAGCGCAGGAGTTGCTCAAGAACGCAGATGCCGCGATGTACGTCGCCAAGCAACAGAAGCAGGGCCCGGCGTTCTACAGCCAGATCCCACCAGCTCCCCAGGTAGGTTGATCACTCTTACCTGGGGGCTAGCGCTGGGTATCGCCCAGATCGCATGGGTGGTCGGCACCGCCTGCTTCATCATGCTCGAGCGGCGGTCCCCGACGGCGACCCTGGCCTGGATCATGATGCTGGCGGCGTTGCCGCTGGTGGGTGTGCCGATCTACCTGCTCGTCGGCCCACGCCGGCTGCGGCGCCAGAAGCTGCGCCTCGTCCTGGCCCGCGACCGTGTCGTCCGGTTGCTGCGTCCGTGGAAGACCGCGCGCGGAGAGCTGCTGTCGTCGCAGGGGCAGTTGATGCGCGCCGGCGCGCTGCTGGGCCACCTTCCTCCCGAGACTGCTCGCGACGTCCAGCTGTTCTTCGACGGGGACGCCTGCTACGACGCGATCGTCACCGCGATCGGCGGCGCGCGCCAGCACGTTCACATCGAGTACTATATCTTCCGCGACGATCAGGCGGGTATGCGCATCGTGAACGCACTGATCGAGCGCGCCAAGGCCGGCGTCGAGGTGCGGTTGCTGGTCGACGCCGTCGGGGTCAGCCTGGGACACCACGTGACGCGAGACCTGCGCAGCGCCGGTGTCGACGTCCAGCTGTTCAACGGCGTCCGTCCGCTGCGCCTCTGGCGGCGCGTGATGAACTTTCGCACGCATCGGAAGATCGTCGTCATCGACGGCGTGGTGGGCTTCACCGGCGGCATGAACGTCACCGACGATCAGAGCGCCCGAGCGCGCGGCAAGGCCGCCTGGCGCGACACACACGTTTGCCTGGTGGGGCCCGCCGTCCACGGTCTGCAGGCCACCTTCCTCGAGAACTGGGTCTTCACCACCGGCGACGATCTGGGCTGCGAGGCGCAGCCGCGGTTCATCCAGTTGTTTCCGCCAACGCCCTCGGGAGCCGAGCTTTCAGCGTTCGCCGGCGCCGGCGCCGGGGGCGACGAGCAAGAGCCTGCGGCCGACGCCGCCCGCGCCGAGCAGCACCAGATCGCACAGATCCTGGCCTCCGGTCCAGACGCCGACGGGTATGCGATAGAGGCCTTCTACTTCGCGGCCATCACCAGCGCCAACGAGCGACTCTGGCTCGCCACGCCCTACTTCGTGCCCGGAGAGGGGATCCTAGCCGCGATCACCGGTGCCGCCCACCGGGGCGTCGACGTGCGGCTGCTGTTTCCGCGCAAGACCGACTCTCGGTGGGTCGACGCCGCCAGCCGCACCTTCCACGACGAGCTGCTGGCGGCCGGCGCGAAGATCTTCCTCTACGAACCGGCGATGCTGCACGCGAAGACTGCCGTCATCGACGACGAGCTGGCCATCGTGGGGACGGCCAACCTGGACAACCGCAGCTTTCGCCTGAACTTCGAGGTGATTGCAGCGCTTTACGGCGGGCCGTGCGTTGCCGAGCTGGCCCGCGCCTTCGAGACGGACCTGACCCACGCCACCCGCGAAGAGCACCGCGAGGCCAGATCGCCTTTCCTGCAACGGCTGGTGGCCTCGGCCGCCCGCCTGCTAGCGCCGCAGCTCTGACCGAACGCTTCCGACAGTTACTTCGGCGCCTGCTTCATCATCTTGCCGTGACCGACAGCCGGGCTACTGTGTTACCGAAACCACATCCATCTGAGCAAACTGGCCCACGTCTCCAGTGGAGTTAGAAGCGACGCCAGGCGCGCTGATGGGCGCCGTCATGCCAGGCAACACAAAGTCGGTCGCGTTGGGGATGATGCTGCAGTTCGAATCAGTTTGCGTCAAGTGCACCGTGGCGCCGCCGGCGATCTGGATCGTGGCCGTGTAGTCGATAGCGAATACAGTGTCATCCGGCGTACAGCTCATCACGCCGTTTAGGTAATAGGATTGCATCGGTGCAGATACCGTGAAACCCACCACGTTGTAGGCTGACCAATGGCTATCCGGGGCACCCACTCCTCCCGTGTAGAATTGCAGGCTGTCGTGGCCAGGCGCGGGCAGATCACACCCAGGGCTATTGGCGACGGGATCGCCTTGCACTGATCCCCCTGCGTACTCCTTGGCCTCGAGCACGCCACGAAAGCGGAGCGTAACGTTGTAAATGGCTCCTGGCGTGCCACCAAATTGCACGGTCTTGTCCGTGTGAATGCACGAACCCTGGGCGTCTTGTGGAGCGTTGGCCGCGGTTTCCCAACGTTGGCCGTTCAACACCGCTCCAGGGTCTCCGCTTACAGATTGGCCATTGGCTCCGCCGGTGTTCGTTCCCGCGCCAGCGTTCATTCCCCCGGTCGCGTTGGTTCCTCCGCTCGTGCTCGTTCCCCCGGTTGGGTAGGTCGCGCCTCCACTAGCTGGACCGCCCCCGGCCAGCGTGTTCCCTGCGCCACCACTTCCCGGGAGGCTCGATGCACCACCTGTTTTGAGTGTTCTGGCACCGCCGCCGCTATTAGGACCCGCGCTCGAACCCCCGCTGCCGTTCGCCGGCGCTCCGCTAATGCTGGTTGAGCCACTCACATTTTGCTCAGAAAGTCTGCCAGTAGCAGGCTCTGAAGAGCAGGCGAGCGCGAACAATAGGGTCAAGGTTAAGGCGGAAGTTTTCATAGTCTGTCTCCGATGAAGGAAGTTGTGAGGCCTAGGCGTAGAGCCCTGGCAGAGCTCCGCGATTCCAATCCGGGGCGCCCCATTGGGTCGTGTTCAAGTTAAGGCGTCGGAAAGTTTCCACCCAGACATCTGCAAACGTCCGCCCCGTGAATTGTAGGAAACTCCCGCCCTGCAGACCCAGGAATTTCCCACCGAATAGCAATACCGGATTATCTTCAATGCTGTGGGCAGACCCAATCATGACATCACTGAAGTACACCACCAGCGTGTTATCCAGCATGTTGCCTCCGCCTTCGGGCGTGTTCTTCAGGTCCAAGAGCAACTTGGCGGTGGTGTCACAGTAGAACTTGTCGGCCGCTTCCTGAATACGGTGCGCTTCAGGATCATCACCATGCGAAACGCTGTGCAAGCCATCCGCATTTGCCCCAACGTTCGGAAACTGACTCACTGCTTCTTCAGAATTCCCCTGCCCGAAGGTCATCGTGATCACTCGAGTGAGATCGCAGGCGAACGTTGCTTTGATGAGAGCCATCTGTTGTTGCGAGGCGAGCACATGACGATCTCCCTGATCGGGGAGAGCACTTAACCCGGGCTGTTCGCAGCCCACCGTGGTACTCACCATGCCGATCTCCAGTGCGCGAATCGCCGTTAGATGGGAATCCAGCTTGGCAAACTGTGAGGCGGGAAGGCGCGTTCGGAGGTCGCTCAGATCCTGTATCGCGAAGTCGAGCACGCTCTTATTGCGAAGTCGAATTCGCTCTGCCAGGGCGGCGTCCACGCCACCGGTCATGACACCGCCAAAGAGATTCGTGAAGGCGACGTCGGGACGACTTTCCGGCCAAAGGGGCAGATGCGCGCCCGAAAATGAAAGACACGCGCGAGCCTCGGGGGAATTCCCCTGCATCGAACCCAAAGATGACCCCAACTGGACGGACGGAAAGCGAGCACCTCCGAATGCAGCTACGTTCGCTTGAAGTTCCTGATCCACGGAGCGAGCTCCTGACGTGAACCAACAGGCGTCGCTTTGCTTCGACTGGCCTGGTAAAGCCTGATTGTCAAAACCAATCGCGAGCGATGGGGGCGGTGTCACGATAGACAGGAGCCCGGCGGCGTGTTCGTCTCCGGGCCAATCGCCGCTGCGCGGGGTGTCAATCCCCTTCATCACCACCATGTCCTGTCTGACGGCATCGAAGGGACTGAGGAGCGGAGTTGTTTGCCAATCCTTCAATCCCCCGACGGTCGGAAACCAGTGTTCTGGGCGTGTCCCCACTGGACGGTGGATGATCAGCAATCGCTGTGGGGTGACGCCTTGAGCTTCGCTCAAGAGCGGGCGTGCCAACACGCCGAGTCCGAGAACGCCAAGACCGTTTAGAACGTGTCGACGTGGTAGTAGGTACTTCACAGATTCTCTCCTCTCACTTGAGTTCGATATCCCGATTGAGGAACCCGGGTGCCGTCACCAAAGCACGGAAAAGATCCGTAAAATTCCCGGACATTGCAAAGGTATCTCGCGCCTGCATGACGTCACAGGATGGTGTGGCAGACGTGTAGCCAAGAACGTAGGAAGCCAGGGTCCCGCTTGCGCAGTCCAGCGTCCCGCGACTCGACGCAAGGCGTTGCCCAATCTCCGCGATGCCGCTTACCGGGCCATCGAGAATCGGACCGAGCCCTTTGAGAACAGAGGAGCTATCTATCGCCGAGCCATCTACGTCCACGCTGCGAAAGCGTCCAAGCGGATCGAACTGTTCCAACGGGAGACCCAATGGATCAAACAGCGAGTGGCAACCAGCGCAAGCGGGGGTCCCACCCCGTGCGACTGCGATTTGACGCTCGGTTCCTGTCATGGTGTCCGCCACTGCAAGAGCGCCCGGGGGCGGATCTGGGATCTTGCCCCCGCAGACAAACGATTTGTAAAGATAAAGACCCCGATGAATGGGATCACTCCGCGACGGTCGTTTGTTCGTAGCCGCTAGGATCCCAGGATGGGTGAGCAGGCCGACATTCGGTCGACCCGCGGGAATGTCGATGGGGACGAGAGCGGAACCGGTGGCGGCTGAAAGCGCGGGGAAATCATAAACCGACGCCATTTCGGCGTTGGCGAGAATCTTTTTCGGAGCGAACAGATCGCCGAACTTGCCGGTCCAGGCCACGTCCTCAACAAGTGCCTTGGCGCTTGAATAGAGGCTCGATTTCAAGGTGTCTGTATAATTGGGGAAGGTTAAGCGGTCTTTGGTTCGTACCGGTATTTGCTCAATCCCAGCCCAATATCCAATAAGGCTCGACACTGTGCGACGCACCTCCGGGAGTGTGAGCAATCTATCGACCTCTGCAGCGAGAACGCTCGGCTGAGCGAGTGTGCCGTCGTTAGCTTTGGCCCAAAGCTCCGCATCGGGGACTGAATCGAAGAAGAGGAAACCAAGTGCACTCGCCAGTTCATGGGGCGTGAGCGAAACCGGTTGAGTGGCGGTAGCCGCATTAGTTCCAATTTCACTGCGATACAGGAAGGAGCCGGTTTGGAGCGCCGCCTGCACCACCAACGCGAGTGCGCCGTCTTTCCCCTCAACTGGAGAGAAATTTCGGAACACGGCCATGAGGTTCGTGACCTCTGACTCGTTGAGCGGTCGTCGCCAAGCTCGGGCGACCCCATTGCGAACGAATTGTTCAACGCACGTGTCCGTTATTTCAGACGCGATGCCACACGGATGGACGAGCTCAGAAACTTTGACGGCCGCTCGCTGGTAGCCTTGAACTGCCGGTCCACTCACCGAAAAAGCCTCTGAAAGGTTGGTGTACGCGCCAGAGCCCGACGTCGTTGTCGTGATCTCCGCATCTTTCCCCGAGAGCGCCACCCCGAAGGCGTCACGCACGACGTTGACGTACTCTTGATCGGTAAGAACCCAGATCCGAGCGGGAGCTACGGGCGCGCCCATCACGCAGGCCGCTCCAGTACCCGTTGTCGGGCCTCCCGGAATCACCGTGCCATCCGGCAGCGTTGTGCTTGGAGCCGCAGTCGATCCGGGGGCCATTGTCGACGGGGTAGAGCTTCCATCGGTTGGCGAACCTGTCGCCTTCGGTCCACTCTGACCGGCGCCAAGAGAACTCTGGCAGCCAAAAGTTCCTCCAAGAATAAGAACGGCTGTCGATAGTTGACTACAGAACTTAGGCATGGCGAAACGTCCTTCCGTGCGGCAGTCGCACAGGGCGCGATGGCTGCTACCGTCACCGGCGCGCGGCAGCTCCAACGTCGGGTTTTAATCTACGAGGACGAACTGTTTCAGGCCACCAGTTTTGCGCCAATCCGTAGCAGATTCGCGTAAAAGTGACCGAAACATGCATCGCTCGTGTCCACGGTCTCCATTGAAGATTCTGAGAGGGATTGAGGTAAACCTAGGATGATAACGCCAAAATACCTGCAGCTTAGACAAGGATCCCCGGCAAAGGACCGTCGCCGAATCCAGAATCTCCGAAACTGGTAGCGGGAACTCCCATGGCATTGAGGAACGTGACGTGTAACTTATTGTGCGCTGCTCTCGCAAAATCGAGATGCTGCCCGGTCTTGATCTTACCGCCCGCCGTGCCAAACAAGAATGCCCGAATGTTCTTGAAAGTATGAGTGGCAGCGTACGAGACCTCCGAACACCAGAATGCCAGCGAATTATCAAGCAACGTGGTGCTGCCCTCATTGACTGCGTCCAACCTTCCAACCAGATAGGCAACCTGTTCGGCATACCAACGGTTCATCACGGCCATCTGCGCGTTCGACATGCTGTCCTCGGTGTGCGAAATAGTGTGATGATCCAGCTCAATGGTTCCGCAGTTCATCGAGCCTTCCGTTGCGCTATCACCCTACGAGATGGTGGAGTGGCTCAGCCTGACACCTGCTGAACGACTTCAAAGAAGCTGGGGCCCTCCGAGAACGACTCGTTGACCCTCAGGCTGTTCATGATCGCAAACTTTTTCCGTCACCTTGAACAGCGTGGCGTTCGATACCTGCTGATCAGCGGTCAAGCGACAATTCTGTACGGTGCCGCGACCTTCTCAGAGGATATTGACATCTGGGTTGAGCCGAACGATGAGAACTTGCGACGGCTTCTTGATAGTCTGCGAGCGTGCGCTGCTGTTTACTACAAGCTAACTCCACCGGTCACGCACAAGCACGCTGAGCGCGGTCATGCCTTTCACTTTCTGACAAGGAACCCAGCACTTTCCTCAACATGATGGGGCGCCCCTCACGCTTTACGTCATTTGTAGAAGCCACTCAGTCAGGCCGAGTCTTTGAGACCGCCTGGGGCAGCATCCCCGTCATTCGAAACCCACGCCAATACCATCACATCACTAGGCCCCCACCCCGTAAAACCGTTGGGTTTTGGTTACCCGAACAGCTCGCCGATTTCCTGCGCGCTGAGCGACGTGTGTTTGAGAAGCTGTTCGGGCTTCGCTGCATAAGACAATCGAACTGCCTATGCGCCAGGCGAAGCTTGGGTGAGGAGGAAACGGATGTCCTCTCCGCCGAACGCCGGAGTGTCTGACGATATCGATGCAAGCGGTGTTGATCTGTGAACGCCGCACCCTTGCGTTAGGGCCGAGCCCGCCGTCGGTATTCAGTGGGCGTCACTCCGAGCGCACGCTTGAAGTTACTCGAAAGCCCCCGAGAGTCAGGAAATCCGCACAAATCAGCGATGAGCTCCACCGTGAGGTCCGTTTCCATCAGGAGCCGTTGAGCCTCCTGTACGCGGAAATGTGTCCACATTGAAGCCGGACTCATGCCCGTTGCCAGCTGAAACCTCCGTTCGAGACTGCGTCGCGAACAGGCCAGCGCCTTACAGAGGGTATCCACTCCGTGTTCCTCCCTCAGCTTTTCGCGCATGTAGCGCTGAGCTTGGACAACGATGCTATCGGTCGCGATCAAGGTGTCCGTCGAGCGGCGCTCGACCACGCGAAGCGGAGGTACTTCCACGTGGGCCGGCACAGGGGAGCGTCCAGCTAAGAGTTCGGCGAGACGCTGTGCAGCCAGATAACCGATCTGCTCGGCAGAGGTTTGAATGCTGCTCAAAGCCGGCTCCGTCAAAGCGCACACGGTCACATCATTGTCCACGCCAAGTAACGCTACCTGGCCGGGGATTGCGATATTGAGCCGGCGACAATGCTCGGCCACAAGCCAGCCCCGCTCATCGCAATCACAGAACAATGCCACAGGTTTCGGCAGATCCCAAAGCCAGGCTCCGAGTGCGTCATCGCGTTTTTGCGGATTCTGTTGCCCGTCTGGTTCATCGAAGATGGAGCAGGTATGGTGGCTTTCCGTGAGCGCGCGCTCGAAGCCCACTAGCCGTTGATCATTCTGTTTTCCAGTGCGTGCAGCGTAGGCGAAATGTTGAAACTGGCGAGCTAAGAAGTACGTCGCTCCAAGTTCTCCGATGGCAATGTCATCGTGTGTAATCGTGGACAAGCAGGGTGCTGGGTAGGGTGCGCCAACGCTGACGCCAGGCAAAGTGAGAGCTGTTGCCGCGCCGAGAACCTCGCGGTCAATTGTGCCGAGCAAAAATCCGCTACATTGGGATGCCGTTAGCTGCGCCAGCCCGTTGTGAGTGGCGTCGTAGCGGTCAAGCCACCAGTTCTTGTCCGTTCTGGCAAATTCGGCGATGCCGCGCAGTGCGCCTCGGAAGTTCTCGATACTTGAGTCGATCACCAGCCCGATGCGCATGGAGTGAGGGTATCACCTCCGCGGGCGGCTGGAAGGTCGCACTTCCGTCTACGCCAAGCTAAGCGGGCTTGTATTTGAACTTCTCGTCGCCCCATCCACTCGAAACCTGGCAGGTGGTCGCCCCATGACAGCCACTGAATCCCCATCACGCGCGTGAGGTCACAGTTGATGGCTTTGGAAGACGATGTAATTGCTGCGCCTCGCTCTTGGCGAGAGCGTCAGGTTGGCGATCAAACCACTGCGTTATGCCGAATCGCTTCAGCGAACCACTTGGCGCTGGCCTTGGGGGTGCGCTTCTGCGTTTCGTAATTTACGTGGATGAGTCCAAAACGCCGATCGTAGCCGGACGACCATTCAAAATTGTCGAGCAAACTCCACGCAAAATAGCCTTTGTACGGCTCGCCGCTTAAGACGGCCCGCTGCAGAGAACGTAGGTATTCTCGGAGGTACAGAATGCGATCAGTATCGAGGATTTCGCCGTCCTCGGTTAACTGATCTTGGCACGCGGCGCCGTTTTCTGTGATGAAGAGGTCGAGGTCTCGATTGCCGCGAAGCGAGGCCACACCGCGCGCGGCCCAGAGCATCGAGTCGGGAACGAAGCGCAGCCATGGCATATTCATGGTTGGGTACATCCGCGGGAAGGGCAGTTCTTCAAAGCCCCGGGGATGGCGGGAAGCCCGCACGCAATTTGCCGTGTAAAGGTTGATACCCAAAAAATCGAGCGGCTGAGCGATGTTCTTGAGATCTTCGACCGAAAAAACGGGAGCCTCCGCACCGCAGTCCTCAAGAAACCCAGAGTCGTACTCGCCGGTCAGGATCGGAACCAAAACCCCACCATTTCCACGTCGGAAGGCGCGGAGCGTTGCCTCGGTGTGCTCCGGAGTCTCGGCGAAGGGCACAAAAGTGGCCGGATTGTCGGCGATGCCCACCCTGCACGGTCCAGGGCTAGCGGCTCGGATTGCCTGCGCTCCCTTGCCATGGGCCAGGAGGGCATGATGCACCGTTTGGTTAACCAGCTGTTGATTGGGCAGGATCGTGCCGGGGGCGCTGTAAGGAACGCGGCCCACGGCGTAGCTTGAGCGAGTGAAGCAAACGATCTCGTTGACCGTCATCCAGTTCTGAATGCGGCCCCCCAAAGCACGCACGACCACCTGGCAGTACTCGGCAAAGGCATTCGCCATTTCGGGGCTTTGCCAGGAGCCGAATCGATCCTCGAGTGCCTGCGGACTGTCCCAGTGGAACAACGTTGCGTAGGGTGTGATGCCGTGCCGTTCAAGCGCGTCGAGCAGCCGTTTGTAAAAATCCAGTCCAGCTTCGTTCACACGGCCGGTGCCTTCTGGCATAATGCGCGGCCACGCAATGGAGAACCGATAGCCTTTGAGGCCCATCTCGGCCATCAGCTTCACGTCTTCTTCGAACCGATGGTAGT
>ENA-ORBV01004375-ORBV01004375.1-microbial-mat-metagenome-genome-assembly--contig:-NODE-4375-length-27197-cov-41.940302_pt1 | contig 27197 bp, 25 predicted proteins | sample MGYA00237777_ERZ505514 | MGnify/ENA primary metagenome ERZ505514 (study PRJEB26160, sample SAMN06269048) | microbial mat metagenome | isolation source: Oligotrophic lake microbial mat | place...
GCAAAGATGTAGGATGTGTTAAAAAAAATGAAATTTATTTTGGCTGTTCCTTTGCGTCTTTGCGCCTTTGCGTGAAACCTTTTTTATTTTTTTCTCGCAAAGCCGCAAAGTCGCAAAGATGTAGGATGTGTTAAAAAAAATGAAATTTATTTTGGCTGTTCCTTTGCGTCTTTGCGCCTTTGCGTGAAATCTTTTTTATTTTTTTTTCTCGCAAAGCCGCAAAGACGCAAAGATGTAGGATGTGTTAAAAAAAAAATAAATTTATTTCGGCTGTTCCTTTGCGTGAAATTTTCCCGTCTATAATGCTTCACGCATATTCCCCCATCCACAATTTTAAACAGTACATCTCCGAAACGATTAGGGTAAACGCATTAAAACTTTCTTGCACGCGGCCTTTTAAGAGGTAACAATTTTTGCCTTTAAAACGATATTGTTTTGCGGAGGCAGGAAAATGTGCGGTGTCGAGCCAGTTTCCTTCTGCATCAATAAAGGTTCCGAGATACATGAGTTCTCCGCTTTTTGTGCTGGTAGATTTTGTGGTGATGAGATATCCTGTTATCTCCACATTGCGCCCTACCAGTTTTGGAAAATCTTTTACCAAAACTTGTTTAAAAGGGTTATGCAAAACATCATCAATCATTGTAAAAGGACTGCACAACGGGAAACCCAGTAATTTAATTTCATCCCAAGCATCCTCGCGTTTTTCAAAATGGAGTTCAGGAAATTGATAGGGGACAGGTTTTTCTTTTTCAAATAATTCTTTTACCGGATTTGTTTTTTTAGTTTTATTTAATCGGCAATAGGCTTCAATTAATAATTCCCGTTTCGAAATTCCGGTAAAACGCAATGCATTTATCGTAATTAATATTTCCAGTTGTTCGAGGTTGATGTAAATACGTTTTAAAAGATCATCCATGTCGGTATATACGCCATTTTTTTCTCTTTCCAGAATTAAATTTTCCACCAAAGTTGACTCCATTCCCTTCACATGTACAAATCCCAGATAAATAGTTTTATCATAAAGACAAGTGTTCATAAAACTTTTATTGATACAAGGCCCCTCAATTATTGCACCTGACCTGCGTGCTTCGTGTACATAAAGATCGGTGCTGTAATATCCTCCGAAATTATTAATTACCGCAACCATAAATTCGATGGGATAATATGTTTTTAAATACAAACTCTGATAACTCTCCACTGCATACGATGCTGAATGTCCTTTGGCAAACGAATATCCCGCAAAACTTTCTATCTGAAACCATATATCATTTGCGAGTTTTTCATCGTAACCCAATTCTTTGCAATTGGAAAAATATTTTTCTTTAATGAGTTGAAATTCATTTTTGCTGCGCGATTTTCCACTCATTCCTCTGCGCAAAACATCAGCTTCCGACAAAGTGAGTTTCGCAAAATAATGCGCTACTTTAATTACGTCTTCCTGATATACCATTACCCCATAAGTATCGGGCATAATTTCACCCATAACGGGATGTATATCTTTTCGGTGTTCGGGAAACCGATGTCGTTTGATATAGGCATCCATCATTCCCGACTGTGCAACCCCTGGGCGAATAATGGAACTTGCCGCAACCAATGTCAGATAATCGTCGCACAGTAATTTATTTAGCAAACTCCGCATTGCAGGTGATTCAATATAAAAACATCCTATCGTATTTCCCGATTTTAACTGGTGATTGAGATTTTCATCTTTTATAAATTTTTTGGTTTGATGAATATCGATATCAATTCCGCGGTTGCTTTTAACTAATTCCACAGCTTCTTTAATATGCCCTAAACCCCGCTGACTCAAAATATCAAATTTGTATAATCCTATATCTTCCGCTACGTGCATGTCGAATTGTGTAGTGGAAAATCCTTTGGGGGGAAGATGTGTTGCGGTGTAATAATAAATGGGTTTCTCCGAAATTAAAATACCGCCTGCATGAATACTCAAATGATTGGGATGCCCGTGCAGATATCCTCCGAAGGAATAAATACTGCGCGCAATTTTATCGGGAATACGCACATCATCACCAAATTTTCTCTCCCCGTAATTCTTCACCATAGCAGAAATTTCATGATCCGGCAGGCCGAATGTTTTTGCCACTTCGCGAATAAAGGAACGGTCTTTAAAAGTAGTGTAGGTTGCAAGTAACGAAGTATGGTCTTCTCCGTATTTATTAAAAATATAATGCGTAACATCATCGCGATCTTTCCACGAAAAATCGAGATCGAAATCGGGTGGTGTTTCCCGGAATAAATTAATAAAACGTTCAAAATACAGATCCAGCTCCAGCGGATCCACATCGGTAATACGCAGACAATACGCAATTAAACTGTTGGCTCCGCTGCCTCTGCCAATGGTGTAAAATCCCTGATTGCGTGCATATAACACAATATCGCGGTTAATTAAAAAATAGGAAACAAATCCTTTTTGAATAACAATATCCAGTTCTTTATTGATACGATCCTGAATTTCTTTGGTAATTTTTCCGTAGCGATAGGTAACGCCTTCGTAGGTGAGTTGCAGCAATAAATTAATATCTTCTTTTGTGTTTTCGGTAAATAATTGTATGTTTTTGTTGGTGTGAAAAGTGAAATCAAAACTGCATTGATCCATTAATTTTTGGGCGTTGTGCAATAAGTAGTCGTGATCGTCGTATGCTTTTATAAGTTCGTCATACGATTCAAATTGTTCGTTCTGTTTTGCGAGATCTTCCTCTGTTAACTTGGTGATGATACTGAGTTTATCCATCGCACGCAGAATACGATGTGCATTATAATCTTTTTTATTTGCAAAGGTGACGGTTTGTAATGCCACCATTTTTTCTTTCCGCTGTTTCCGTTTTGGAAAACGCAATTTAGTGAGTTCGTTTTTGTTTATGCCGATATATTCATTTTCATTTAACTGATATGTTTTATCAGCATTGTAAGGATAAATAATATACACATTTTCAAAAGTGGGTGCTTCGCAGGGGATATCCATTTTATTTTTTAAATAATAGGAGAGATAACGGTTTAACTCCGCAAATCCATCCGCATTTTTTGCAATACCGATAAATAATGTTGTATTGCCATTTCTGAATTCAATGCCTGCTTTCACAGCTATATTTACCTTTCGCGCCTGCTGCAATAACTCAAACCATCCGGAAGTATTATTGATATCGGTAAGCACAAAAGAGTGTATATTTTTCTTCTGCGCTTCCTCCAATAAACGTTCAGTGGAAAGAATTCCGTAGCGGAGACTGTAATAGGAGTGGACGTTTAGAAACAATTAGCAAATGAGTTAATTAGCAAATTAGCAAATGGAAACTTCTACCAAACAGGTTTTTTTTAACCTGTGAGGTCTTTTTCGGTATAAGAAAATTCATTGTTTGCATGAGCGTTATATGATTAGCCAATTAGCAAATGGGCAATCTCGTTAAAGTCAAGTTTATAGTTTGATAATATCTATCTTTTTTTGATTAGTAGTTGCTTAATGGTGGATTAAATTAACAAATGAATACGTACACCAAAAATTTATAAAACGCCAATGGCCACAAACGAAAATTAGCAAATGTGGTAAGTAGCCAATTAGCAAATTGGGAATTTTCTTTGACATATATTTTATCTCCTCCCATATAATTTCTCATACCATTATTTTTTCGTAACTCTAATTCGGAACCACAATTCATTTTCCCGTATGAATGGGTTCCATTTGCTAATTTGCTAATCAACCAAATGCGAAGCATTGGTGCTAATTTGCTAATTGGTCTCCCAAAGGGCTGGGTTCCATTTGCTAATTTGCTAATCAACCAAATGCGAAGCATTGGTGCTAATTTGCTAATTCGTTTTTTTTCCATTAAACGGATTAAACTGTTTAAACTCGTACCCCATTGCTGAAACGCGTTGCACTGCTTTATCTCCATATCTTTTTCGCACGAAATCCATTTCCTGATAGAGTTGAATAATACTTTCCGAATCTTCCAGTAAATTGATCTGATAACCACCACTTACCAGTCCCGAAAAACGCACCCCAATTAATCGTATTAAAACCCTGCGTTCAAATAATTTATCGAATAATTCTTTTACCACTTTCATTAAAGTATGGTCGGTGGACGTGTATGGAATGCGCATTTGTTTGGTATGTGTATCAAAATCGGAATAACGGATCTTTACCGATATATTCGATGTTAATTTATTTTCTTTGCGCAATTGAAATGCTAATTTTTCTGTCATTGCCATCAGAATTGTTTTTATTTTTTTGATATCAATTGTATCTGTCGCAAAAGTTTCTTCACTGGAAATGGATTTGCGTTCGGTATAGGGTTCCACGGGCGAGGTATCAATGCCGTTTGCTTTTCGCCATATTGTTTTGCCATTTTCTCCCAGGATATTATCCATTACCTGCAAAGGCATTTCCTGTACGGTTTTAATTTTTACGATGCCCATTTTTCGCAAAAGTTGAGAAGTAACTTCTCCCACCATTGGAATTTTTCTCACCGGCAGAGGAGCGAGAAATTGTTTTTCAATACCCAACTCTATTTTTAAATGATTATTCGGTTTTGCTTCTCCTGTTGCAACTTTCGACACCGTTTTATTTTCCGATAATCCAAAAGAAATGGGCAGACCGGTTTCTTTAATGATTTTGTTGCGCACATCTTTCATATAAGTATAGGTGCCAAAAAATTTATCCATGCCGCTCATATCAATATAAAATTCATCTATCGACGACTTCTCATATAAAGGCACTTTTTCCGCTACAATTTCCGTCACCATATTGGAGTAATAGGAGTAATGTTCATAATCGCCGCGCACCACTATTGCCTCCGGACACAACATTCTGGCCTGACGCATGGGCATAGCGGAATGCACCCCAAAAGCCCTCGCTTCATAACTACAGCTCGCCACAACCCCCCTGTCGCCGGTTCCGCCCACCACAACCGGTTTATTGATCAGGCGGGCATCCTTGAGCCTCTCCACCGACACAAAAAATGTATCCAGATCCATGTGCACTATCAATCGCTCTCTTTCCATTTGCTGACATTTTTCTTCCAAAAGTCAAATATACTGACTATTTGTTGATATTAGCAAAGATTTTTGACATTTGTTGACATTTAAATTGACATTTGGTGAGTGGGGTGATGATAGCCAGTGGCAGTTGGCAGCGGAGGAGAATGCGAAGAGTGAAGATTTCATTAACATTTAGGTAATGAGTTATGAGTAATGAGTAGATTATCGAAGGTTGAATCTGTACTCACGCCTCACGAAATGGAACATTACTGAAACCCCGGGTAGGGGTGGCATTAATATTGAAAATGCAAGGGAGAACGTAACCGAAAACCCCGGTAGGGGTGGCATTATTATAGAAAATACAAATCAGACATTACCGTAACCCCGGATGGGGTGGCATTATAACAAATTATATAAACACGGTGATTATTAATTATTGAAAAATGATCTGGAAATGATATTCTCAAAATCAGAAATTTTTTTGCAGTAAAGAATTTTTAATATTTTTACCTACATGTTTAAACCCTTAAATTATGGAAAAGAAATCTACAGCGATCCGGGTGCCGGATGATACCATCATCAATAAAATTCACCTTGTAAGAGGTTGCAAAATAATGCTCGATAGTGATATTGCTGAATTATATGGGGTGGAAACGAAACGTTTGAAGGAACAGGTAAAACGCAATCTTCAAAGATTTCCTTCCCACTTCATGTTCGAACTCACACAGGAAGAACACAATTCTCTAAGGTCGCAAAATGCGACCTTAGAGCGTGGAGCACATTCGAAGTATTTACCATATGCATTTACAGAACATGGTATATTGATGCTGTCAAATATTCTGAAAAGCGAAAGTGCCATGCTTATGAGCATCAAAATAATTGATGTATTTGTAAAACTTCGCGAAACACTTCTCGCACATAAAGAAATTTTACTGCAACTCGAAAAATTGGAAAAACAAACAACAAACAATGGTGCAGATATCACCATGATATTTAAAGTGCTCAAACAATTAATTGCACCGGCAAAAAAGAAAAGAGAAATGATAGGATTTAAAACACCTTCCACAAGAAATGAGTTATGAGTAATGATTTTGACAGCCGGAAGTAAGAACTCTGAATTAAACGAAATATATCGGATTCACGTCTCACGCTTCACAATTCACGCCTCAAATAAACTCCACATCCATTCCCATCTTATAGCGCATTAAATATTCCACTCCGGCATTTACGTTTAAATTTTCAAAAATTCCGGAGGCAAGGGTTTTAATAATGGGGCAATTAACATTATAATAATTTGCAAGACCGTTTGCGATACGAATGGTATTGATGCCTTCTGCAACTTCTTCCATGGAATTAATAATATCATGTATTTTCTCTCCTTTCGCCAATCGAAATCCAACGGTATAATTTCTGCTGCTGGGGGAGGAGCAGGTTGCAATGATATCGCCAATACCTGCTAATCCTAAAAATGATTTTACATCTGCCCCTAAGGCTTCACTTAATTTAATGATCTCCGCCCATCCTTTCGTAATTAATAAAGCACGCGCATTTTCCCCCATATTTAATCCTGTAATAATTCCACTGCCAATTGCGAGAATATTTTTTAATACACCTGCTAATTCCACTCCAACAATATCGTAACTTCCATACACCTGAAACCGAGGACCTTTTAATGCATTTTGTCCCTCGTGTATCACCTCATCAAAACGGCTCGCAATAACAGTTGCAGCAGGAAGCCCTTGTGCTATTTCCTTTGCAAGATTTGGTCCCGCCATACAACCAACACGCACCACTACCGATTCACTGCGTATTAATTCGCTCATGGTCAACACATTTTTACCGGCGATACGCGATTTTTCTTTTAGTTTTTCCAATCCTTTTTTCTTCACAGCCAATCCTTTTGTTCCGTGAATTAAAATATGATCAGGTCGTAAAAATGGCGACATGGTTCTAATCATATCTTTAAATCCATCACTGGATACGATCGGAAAAATTAAATAACATTCTTTTGCAACTAATGCAATATCATTAGTAACTGATATATTTTTATGCAATATTTGATTTGAAGATCTATTATTAGCAATAATCTCCGCTACATTTTCAGGACGGCGGGAATATAAATACACATGGTTATTTTCTGCCAACAAATTAGCAACTGCGGTACCGAAACTTCCCGCACCAACTACGCCAACAGATTCTTTTTTAGACATGGTCTTCCAATCCGTAACCTTCCAGCCGGTTATGATAAAATAATAATAATTTCATATCCTGACATTTAATGGTCCCCGATTTTGTAATTAATAAAGGACGTTTGTTGTGATATACCCCTAGTTTTTTTGTAGCATACTTAATCATTTCATCCACATCTTCCGCAAGCACAATAGGATCCAATCTTATTTCTCCTTTATGCTCCATTTTGGAAAGTTCTTTCACGAGTTTCTTTACAGCAGTTCGCAATTCCTCCATGGTTAATTCGCGAAACTCTTCTGCCATGCGCAATACCGAGTATAAATCACTGTTGTGATGTTTTTTCTGAAAGGTTTTAAATGCAGCGTAAGCAACAACATTTTCGGGCAGTGCAACATTATTTTTTCTAAATGCTTTGAGAATTCCTTCACTCAGCATTTTGGTATACACGGCGTCGCGTTGTGTATCATATTTTAAAACCCCTTTTGATTTAAAATAATCGCGAACATCAATTTCGTTGCCATTATTATCCAGACTTTTTCCGTTATCATCTACAGGATTTCCGAAAATATCCATACATCTCCCAAATGAAATTGTAAAATCAGCATCAGCACTAAAAAAGCGATACATGAACTTAATTATTTTATAAGAGGAGGATGACTTATCACTCGGAACAAAATATCTTTCCTTGCCAACATTTTTTAAATAATCATCTATTAATTCAGGAGCTTCCAAAACAAAACCGTAATTCAGATTAACCGGAACAACATATATCTTTTTATAATCCACACCTTTAGAATCAATTATTAGTCTGCGTTGCGCTTCCAGTGCAGTTCCTAGCAATCCCAGTTTTAATTGTGACTCTATCATATTACTCCGCGAACGTGTTCCGCCCGGAAAAAATAAACTATGTCCGCCACGCATGATCACCTCTGTGGAATAAACTTTTAATGCTTCGAGATAAATTGCATTTTTCTTTCTTCTATCCACGCGATATGCACCCAAACGATTCATAAAAAATGCGAGAAACCGCACAGAAAATAAATTCATTCCCGCACCATAAAAAAATGCCGGTAAACCAATAGCAGAAATACCCCAACCCACTGTTATGGAATCAATATTACTTGTATGCGTAGGAACCATTACAATAATTCCATCCTTGGCTAAATTGCGTAACTGTTCAATTTCGCCTACCAGGTGAATGCTATTTAACAGATCTTTTTTGTTGTTAAATAATCTTCTGAATGCGCGACTATGCGATGCATTTAACAAACGATTAAATGCAAAAGGAACAAATCGCTCCGAAAAATTATAGGTGCGTTTGCTGAAATTTCCTATAATTTCTGAAACATATCTTTTTAAAATACTTTTCAGAATAACTTTTTCTTCTTCAATTTTATTATCAGCGTGACTTTCGAGTTTTATTAATTTATTTTTCACCGACGACCAGAATTCCTTATCATCTGACGGATCTGTTTTCCAGGGTCTTTCTACGCGTATTTTCTCGAGGTAAACTGCTTTGGCGAGTTCGTTTTGCAGTGCTTTTTCGGAGGGATCTTTTTTTAATATTGCCTGCAAGGTTTCCTCCACCACGTGATCGACAAGCCAGGTTCGTTCGTTGCTTAATTTTGCGATTGGCCAATCGTCAATATTAGGCAATATCCTATTGTAGGGGTGAGTAGCGCGTTTTTGCGTTTCTTTTTGGTCAGCCATGCGATGCAAATATAAAGTGTTTGCCTTGTTTATAACCAAAAGCGTGTGTTTTTGAACGTTTCCGTGTATTTTTGCATTAATATTCATCGTATGCATGATTTTTGTATACAATAAATAAAACCTGGGGTTGACAGGAATTGACAGCATTGTTCATTGACAAGTAAGCATGCAGAGCATTGTAATTTGGCTCTTTAATCTCAAGTTACGAAACAATTTTACACGGCGAGTCTAACTACGCCATGGCAGCTTAATTCCAAGAATTAAGTAGCCTTCGTTCTCAGAATCGATTGTCTGATACGGTTCTGAAGGACGTCACAACATCAGAATAGGAATGTGATTTTCCGATACATTCTGAGATAAAGGAAATAAGGATATTCTCAGGTCCGATCGTTCACCCTGAATATCCCGAAAACCAAGAAAGGTCTAAGCATGTAGAAAGTTTGTAAATGCTTTGGCTGGACGAGGGTTCAAATCCCTCCAACTCCACAAAAAAAATCCAAAGCCATTCCACGAAGTGGAATAAATTTTAAAGCCAAATTTTTCCTCTGCAAGCCTCTTGCAAGGGAAAAATTTGGCTTTAAAATTTGAGCGCAGCGAAGGCTTTGGATTTTTTTTGTAAGGTCCTCCCATCTTAGGGATCAATTTTTATTAATCCCTCATCATTATCCTCCGAAGTGGTTGATGAGAAACACCAACCACGGCATAACTTAATTATATATAATTTTGCCTTATGACAGATTTTTTATCCAAAGAATATTGGGAAGAACGATATGCAACCGGCGATACAGCGTGGGATATGGAGATGGTTTCTCCTCCATTGAAAACTTATTTTGATCAACTAAACAATAAGGATCTCCGTATATTAATACCCGGTGCGGGAAATTCGTATGAGGCAGAATATTTTGCACATAATGGATTTACAAATATTACCGTGATAGATATTGCAGCAGAGCCTATTGAAAGGTTAACAAATATTTTGGGTGATCTGTTTGGAAAAACAATTAATGTAATTCAGGGCGACTTTTTTGCGCATCAGGGACAATATGATCTGATTATAGAACAAACTTTTTTTTGTGCACTGGATCCATCCATGCGCAAAATGTACGTAAACAAAATGTCGGAATTATTAGCCCCAAATGGCAAAGTTGCAGGCGTAATGTTCAGAACCGAATTTGAAAATCCCGGACCCCCATTTGGTGGAACACCGGAGGAGTATCAAAAATTGTTTGAAAAATTATTCGAAATAAAAACATTAGAAAATTGTTATAACTCGCATCCCAAAAGAGAAAATAACGAAGTGTTTGTACAATTTATAAAACGCGATTAATTATTTCCGGATTTATTTCTCATTAAAATTAGCGTTAATAAAGGTCAGACTTTTTGCATAAGCATCTGCAGCAAATTCGGCATTGTGTTTTGGATTGCTCGGATTTGCAAATGCATGATCTGCTGTATATTCTTCTACTTTAAGGTTTTTGTTTAGAAGGAGCATATCTGCTTTAAACTGATCAACAACAGTTACAGTGATCCATTTATCTTTATTTGGCCACACCATTAAAACATTTGCTTCCAGTTGTTTAAGTTTAACAGTATCTGTTTCCGGAAATCCATAATATATAACACAGGCAACTGCCTTTTCTTTTGCAAGAATACTGGTTTGCAAAGCGTAACCACCTCCCAAACACCATCCAATAGTGGCTATCTGCGCATTATCACCACAATTTTGAATAACAGCCTGCATAATGGATTCCGCTCTTTTCGGGTCTAAATTTTTCATATAACTTCCGGCACTGTCTTTTGTTTCTGCAACCCTTCCGTCATACAGATCAATTGCTATAACAGTTACTTTTTCGTCGAGGTCTCCATAAAGTTTTTCCGACATGTCTTTAATATATCCATTTAATCCCCACCATTCATGCACCACAATTAAATATTTATTACTTTTCTTCTTAGATTTAAATTCAAATATATTTGCCTCCTTTCCATCACCACATTTTATTTTTTTTAATTTTCCTTTTTCGCTGATGAAATTAAATGGCAGAGGATCAATATGCATATTCACAAATGCAATATCCCCACTAAACGCAGCAAAATTATCAGGCGCTGCACAACAAGAACCGGTTTGTGCAAATACAACGTTTATCCATAAATAACTGATTGCCAACACGATCATTTTTTTCATAATATTTGATTTAAATTTCAACTTTAAAATTAATATTTTTTCTTCCCGGTCTCTTCCCGCTCTTTCCGCCTTTCCGGCACCAGATTTTTCAACTTAAGCTAAATTGCGAGAGTCGGGAGTTAACCTTCAACTCTTATCAAAATCTCTTCTCACATATTTGTCAAGAGTCATTGGTCAGGAGTAAATGCATCTTCCTTAGTAGATCTACTCATCACTCATCACTCATTACTCATTACTCATTACTCATTTCTCATTGCCTAAATGTTACTGAAATTACCACGCAGAGCATTCTCCCCACTGCCACTGCCCACTTACTCGCCCACTGACTACTACCACTACCACTACCACTCCTCACCCCCTCTCAAGAAACCTCCAATATCAACCCCTTCAAATAATTCGTCTCCTCCACTCCCCAAACAATCGGATGATCTTTCGATTGGGTCAAAAATTGAACCTCTCTGATAGTTTTTTTAGCATCTTTTGCTGCCGAAGAAACCACATCATAAAATAAATTTACATCCATAAAATGCGAACAACTGAAGGTAACTAAAAATCCTCCCGGCTTCACCATTTTCATTCCGCGTAAATTAATTTCTTTATAACCTTTAATTGCATTTTCAATTCCCTTTCTGTTTTTTGTAAATGCAGGCGGATCCAATATTACCACATCAAATAAACGATTTTCTTTAGCCCAAAGCGGCAAAACATCAAAAGCATTCTCACAAATACATTCAATATTGTTAAAATTATTAAGAACAGCATTTCTTTTTGTTTGTTCAATAGCATCTGCCGAAATATCCAGTGCCGTAATGTTTTTGGCACCAAAATGTGCTGCAAATATTGCGAAGGAACCCGTATACGTAAAACAGTCTAAAATAGTTGCATTTTTAACGATATTTTCAATAGCAAGTCTGTTCTCTTTTTGATCGAGAAAGAAGCCTGTTTTCTGTCCGTTTGCTATATCTACATGTGTTTTAACTCCATTCTCTTCAATCACAATATTTGTATCAAATGCCGGAGATAAAAATCCTTTAATTTCTTCCAATCCTTCCAGCTTTCTTACCGGAACATCATTTCTTTCGTAAACTCCTTTGGCATTAAAATCGGTAAGTAATATCTCCACAATATCCGATTTCCATTTATCCATTCCTGCACTCAGGGTTTGTATTACGTAAATATCGTTGAATTTATCTATCACCAAAGCCGGTAAAAAATCGCCTTCTCCAAAACACAATCTGTAATTATCGGTAAAATTTAATTTTTCTCTGTATGTTCGGCAATCCAATAATTTTCTTCTAAAAAAATCTTTATTAATGGTGTCCGATTTGTTTCTTGTAAGTATGCGCACGGTAATTTGCGACAATTCATTAATATATCCTTTTCCGATAAATTCGTTCCTAAAGTTGAACACTTCCACAATATCACCTGTTTTAGGTTCTCCAACTATGGTGTCAATTTCGTTGCCATAAACCCATGGATGACCATCTTCCACGCGTCTGCCTTTGCCTCTTTGTAATATTACCTGCACAATTATTTAATTTTGGGTGAAATTTACGCATAATAATTGAAGTCAATTCTCCGCAATATCGAAAATTGGTTACTGTATGGAAACATTTTGATAGCAATATGCGCAATGTGTTTTACTTTGCAGGCTTATTATTTGTTGCAAATAGAACCCGTTTTCGATGTTCTTATTATATTAAGTGGAGTTGCAACATTATTTACCTATTTATTGATAAGATTAGCAGCAATAACCCGTATTAAAAATTATAAACCTGAACCAAGATGGGATTTTTTTCTTCGTAATATGTTCTGGATGCGTTTACTTACCATACTTTCTGCTATTACAACTATAATTCTCTATTTTTTATTACCACAAAGAGTGCAGATAATTTTATTGATACCGGGGTTAATTTCATTATTATATGGCATTTCCATTAAAATCAGTGGTAAGAATATAAAACTACGTGACCTTGGGTTTGTAAAAATCTTTCTGATCGCAGCTGTGTGGGCATTTGCAGGATCTTATATGCCTGCTGTATACGCGGGAGATAATATTACCTCCACTTCCATTTTGATATTATTTACGGCTAACTTCTTCTATATTTTTGCCATTGCACTTCCCTTCGATATTAAGGATCTTACGGTTGATGGGATGAATAATGTTAAAACAATTCCGGCAAAATTTGGAGTAAAAACAACATTTTATCTTTGCTATTTTCTACTACTATTAAGCGGAATTTTTCATTGGTATTTGCAAGAAGAAATCCTGAAAACAGAAAATGGAAATACATTCGCAATCGGCATATCACTTATTGCGACAGGGTATGCTATTTATATAACCCAAAAAAGAAATAATGATATTTTGTATTTCGCCTTATTGGATGGAATGATAATATTACAATTTTTATTGATATTGCTTTTTAGTATCTAATTGCAATTGCAATCACTTCCTTCAATTTGAAGATCACGCACAATGTTTCCATCTTCCCCACTGTCAATTTTAAATTGAAGTTTTTTCCCTTCTGAAGTTTTTCCTTCTATGGTGTAACTTGTGTAATGACAATTTCCGGGTTCGCATTTACCGTAATTTACATTTTTAATATCGAGTAATTGGAGGATATCAGATTTATTTAATTCAACGCAGGACATTAAACATTCCGTTTTTTTATCAAATTGGACCCCCAGTATTTGCAAATCGGTCAACAATTTTGCATCAAGGGTTTTAACGTCGGCAGAAGGCTCATTTTCAGCCGGTTTATTTTCGATAAATGAAGCACATACAATAAGAGTGGTTGTAATAAGCACTACTATTCCTTGTTTCTTATAAATTGTATTCATAATAGTTTATTTAAAATTAGAATTTTTTAATTACCGTTTTTTTAATTTCGCGATGACTTTTATTTATTTTCAGTGCAAAAACACGCTGAATAAAAAAAGTCGTTGAAAATGAATTTAAGTCTCCAAATAGCTTTGTGTGGCTTTCTATTCGGAGTAAACTCAACTAAAACAATGGTTCATTTGCTGTTACACCATTACATAAGTTGGTGTAAAATTACGACTTTTGCACAAAATTCAAGTATGCATAATATCAGGAACAACTGGACAAGGGAAGAAATAGGGGAGGTTTACAATTTGCCGGTATTGGAGTTGATTTACAATGCAAGTGCTGTGCACCGTGAGTTTCACAGCACCGGGGAAGTACAGGTTTGCACTTTATTATCGGTAAAAACAGGAGGATGTCCGGAGGATTGCGCTTATTGTCCTCAGGCTGCCAGATATTCTACGGATGTGGAGGCGCATAAATTATTGGAATACGAGGAAGTGATCACAAAGGCACTTATTGCCAAAGAAAATGGCTCCACACGGTTTTGTATGGGTGCTGCATGGCGAAATGTTAAGGACAATAAAGAATTCGACAAGGTATTGCAGATGGTGAAAGGTGTTGCAGAACTGGAATTGGAAGTATGTTGCACACTCGGGATGTTGAGCGAAACGCAGGCACATAAATTAAAAGAGGCAGGTTTATATGCTTATAATCACAACCTCGACAGCGGCGAGGGGTTTTATGAACAAATAATTACAACTCGAAAGTACGACGACCGTTTAGATACCATCAACAATGTGCAAAAAGCTAATATTTCAGTTTGCAGTGGCGGTATAATTGGGTTGGGAGAAACGAATAATGACAGAATTGATATGTTGTTTACCCTCAGCAATTTAAAAACACATCCCGAATCGGTTCCGGTAAATGCCTTGGTAGCGGTAAAAGGAACTCCTTTAGAAAATATGAAAAGGGTGAGTGTTTGGGAAATGGTGCGCATGATTGCAACCGCGAGAATTTTAATGCCAAAAGCAATGGTTCGCTTAAGTGCAGGAAGAAATGAAATGTCGATAGAAGAACAGGCACTTTGTTTTATGGCGGGTGCGAATTCTATTTTTGCCGGAGAGAAATTATTAACTACTCCAAATCCTGAATTTAATGAGGATAAAAAAATGTTTGAGTTACTGGGATTAAAACCACGAGAGGCATATAAAGGTCTTGAAGTAAATGCCTTATGAGCTTATACGATCGCTTAAATTCGGAGTTAGAAGAACGGGTAAAAAATAATGCACTTCGATCTCTTCAAATAATTTCTGATAAGGTTGATTTTAGTTCGAACGATTATTTGGGTTATGCTCAGGATGCAGATCTGCATAAGGTCATAATTGCCGAAATATCCAAATTGCGTAAATTCGGTTCTACCGGTTCGCGTTTACTTACCGGAAATCATTCTCTTACCGAACAATTGGAAAAAGAGGTTGCAATATTTCACGATGCCGATTCTGCACTTTTTTTTAATTCGGGATATGAGGCAAATGCAGGATTAATTTCAACAATTACAAAAAGAAATGACACCCTGATTTTTGATGAATTATGCCATGCATCGTTAAGGGAGGGTATTAGGTTGTCAAACGCTAATTCCTGGTCTTTTAAACATAATGATTTGGTAGATCTGGAATTAAAATTACAAAAGGCAGAAGGAGAAAAATTTATTGTAGTAGAATCCGTTTATTCTATGGATGGCGATCTAAGTCCGCTCAAAGAAATAGTATTTTTCGCAGAAAGATATAATGCAAATATAATTTTAGATGAAGCACATGCAACGGGAGTTATTGGGAAGCAAGGAGAAGGATTGGCACAAAATTTAAGTCTTCACAAAAAAATATTTGCGCGCGTGCATACTTGCGGAAAAGCAATTGGAAATAATGGTGCATTTGTTTTGGGAAATTCAACCTTGAAGAATTATATCATCAATTTTTGCAGACCCTTTATTTATACAACCGGTCCCAATTTAATACAGGTAATTGCAGTGCGAGAGGCTTACCGCAAGTTAACGAATGCAACGGAATTAGTAGCGCAATTGCAGGATAATTGTTCCTATTTTAAAAAACAAATTTCCAGACATAAACAAATTCATTTATTGCCGTCAGACTCTGCAATTTTTAGTGTTTTAATTCCGGGGAACGCAGCCGTAAAACTTGCATCCATTTATTTAAGCAATGCAGGCCAGGATGTAAGACCTATCTTATCGCCAACTGTGAAGGAAGGAGCTGAAAGATTGAGAATTTGTTTGCACAGCTACAATACAAAATTGGAAATTGACCGATTGATAAAATTACTGGATCAGTTTACAACATTTACAGAATCAGAATCTGAACTTTCGGATTAATAAATAAATAATTTTAGGATTTAAATAAATATCCATTAAACAAGAACTCGACATACAAGTTGCACCTGAAATTGCTTCGGATGATATCCTATTGCGAAAGGTGATAGCGGAAAAACTAAAGATAAAAGATAATTTTCAATTCGAGATTATTAAACGTTCTATTGATGCGAGGTCAAAAAGTCCTAAATATCAATTAAAAATCAGTATTTATATTGACGAGGAGATCAAAGTTTCGGAATTTAATATTCCGAAATTCCCAAATGTAAAAAATAAGAAACATGTTGTTATTGTTGGTTCGGGTCCTGCGGGATTGTTCGCAGCGATCACACTAATTGAAAGAGGCATCAAACCCGTAATTTTTGAAAGGGGAAAAGATGTTCGTGATCGGCGACGGGATCTTGCTGCAATTAATAAAAATGGAATTGTAAATCCGGAAAGCAATTATTGTTTTGGAGAAGGTGGGGCTGGAACCTATAGCGATGGAAAATTATACACCCGGAGCGATAAACGGGGCAATATTAAAAGTATTCTGGAAACCTTTGTGCGATTTGGTGCCGATAAAAATATTCTTGTTGATGCGCATCCGCACATAGGAACGAATAAATTACCCGATATTATTCAGAAAATGCGGGAAGTAATTTTGGATGCAGGTGGCGAAATTCATTTTAATGCAAAGGTAACGGATATTGAAATTCAGTTTAATAAGGTAAGATCATTACAAATAAATAATTCCGATAATTATGTGGCAGAGCAGCTGATTTTAGCTACCGGACATTCTGCAAGAGATATTTTTGAATTATTACATCGTAAAAACATTTTAATAGAAGCTAAACCATTTGCCTTGGGAGTGCGTATTGAACATCCTCAGCAAATTATTGATAAAATGCAATATCATTGCGATAATAGAGGTGAATATTTACCACCTGCATCCTATAGCATTGTAAAAAATTTTAATGGGAGAGGAGTATATTCATTTTGTATGTGCCCCGGTGGAATTATTGCTCCCTGTGCAACTAACAATGGAGAAGTGGTAACAAACGGATGGAGTCCGAGTAAAAGAAATAATCCTTTTGCAAATTCGGGATTTGTGGTGAGTATTGAATTAAATGACCTTAAAGATTTTCAACATTATGGTGCCTTGGCAGGAATGTATTTTCAAAAACAAATAGAAGAAAATTGTTTTATAGCAGGAGGAATGAATCAGGGTGCGCCGGCACAAAGAATGATAGACTTTGTAAATAATAAAATATCGTCCTCATTACCCGATTGTTCTTACCAACCCGGCATTATTTCCACTTCCCTGGACACAGTTTTGCCGCAATTTATTATATCAGCACTGCGCAACGCATTTTTACAAACGAAAGATCTCCGGTCAGGATATTTTACCAACGAAGCAGTTTTAGTAGCTCCCGAATCACGCACATCATCTCCAATAAAAATTCCGCGTGATGAAAATACGTTGCAACATGTTCAAATAAAAGGATTATTTCCATGCGGTGAAGGAGCAGGTTATGCCGGAGGAATAATCAGCGCTGCAATAGACGGAATAAGGGTGGCAGAAAGTATAGTGTAAATAATTTTTCTAAAAAATTATATTTCATCGCAAAAAAATATTGAAGAAAAAAAATGAAAATATTGGAATCATTATGATACACCTTTGTGCTCTTTGTGTCTCTGTGGAAAAAAAAATGATTCCCACGAAGTCACAAAGGGCACAAAGAAAAAACTAGAAAATTAAATTTCGGAATTAATATTGTGCGCATTTCGTTTTCGTTGCATAAATAAAAATAGCCCAACCCAGCCGCTGATCAAATTATAGAAAATACAATCCTTATAAATTAATGCAAAGGAGCCTGAATTTATTAATGACAGGAATAATTGTATGACCTTCAAACGTATTACCACCAAAAATTTCATAGCCGATAGGAAAACCTTCTTTGATAACCAATAAGGCTACTAAAATTTGAGTTTGTGGAGATTTGCTATCTTTTGAAAAACCTTTTTTGCGAAGTTCGTCATCATCAAAACTTTCAAAATATAAGGTAGTAACATCGTAAAATAAAAGCTCGCAATTAAAACCATATTGGTGCGTTGCAAAATCAAACACTTTTGCTTCTACTGATGACTTTAATGAGAGCCAATAAGGTGCTAGTTTGTAATAATTTTTACGTTGGTGTTTAATGCCAAAATAAGTATCTAATAATTCAATGGAATGCAGCTTTGATGCAGGTTCCACTATTCTAATAATCGTTAAATCAATCAGCAAATTTTGGTTTAATAGATCAAATCCAATTTGATGTTGAATGTCTACTAAAATTTCATATAAAAAAGTATAATAAACCCCTAAAAAAGAACAATGGTTGGTATGTAGCAATGCACTAGAATTCTCATCATTAAAAAGAGATAATTGATCGCTGTGATCGTTTATTCATTCATTTGCAATGCCGGTAAGTTCGGTAAGCTCGTCTTCTGTTTTGCATGAACCAAAGTGCTTTATAACCTTACGCTTGTTGTTATAATAACTTACCACCTGCACGGCCTTAGATTTTGAGCCTGTTGTTACTACCCTTATTTTGAACATTTTATACCCCTTAGTGCGGTAAAAATGAAAAAATATCGCTGAAACCATTGATTTTAAAGGAATTTATTTTTGAACTTTAAAAGTGGGTACAAGTCGGGAGGTAATAAAACCCTGCAGGTATATTGCTTTTATCAATATTAATTAAAGCATCATTATTTGTAATAATAGTCTTAAAAACAATGAAAAAATACTATATCAACATCGCATCAAGCATCTGCAAATCACTCCCCATCCCTTAAAACAAACTTAAATTCTTCTTTGCAAATGCAAAACTTCTTACTGTTTCATAATTCGAATAAACATCAGTCTTCACTAATTTTCGCCAGGTGATGGAATTGCACTCGAATGTTGTTTCATATTTTCTGTTTGCAAAATATTTTTTCGCAACCTGATATTGATCTTCGGTTAGTGTTCGAGCAATGGTAATATGCGGAATTTTTCCAACGTTAAAATCTACATCTTCATCAAATTTCGCCGTTTTTATTTCTGCGGATAATTTTTTTCTTAATGCTGTTAAATGTGTTTTGGATATTTCGTCGGTGGAAATAAAAATGGTGCGGTTATTATAAAATTCATCAAAATCTGTTAAATGTATAGTAAATGGAATCTGATTTCTGCAAATGATCTCCATTCTTTTTTCTATCTGCGTTATTTTTTCTTCATCTCCCATTGCTGCAAATAAAATAATGGAAGGATCTGAATAAAAGGATGGATATTTTCCAATTACTGATTCCAAACCCTGTTTAAATATTTTAATAGGTTCAGCAATGGCAAAGGGTGGAGTAATAACTGCAGAATATACCTCTGTCATTTAATCCTCTTTAATAAATTCGTAAGGCATAAAATCGATAAAATCGTTTATAGTAATTGTTACCGATTTCACCTCTTCATTTTCCACTGCAAACGGTATTTCTTTAACTCCCCAATTGATTGGATCATAAGTGCATACAAAATCATTGCCTTTTAAAAGTTGCAATTTTCCTGTTAACTGAGGATGGTGTTCAAAATACATATTGAGGTTCCCTTTTTCTAATTTAATTTCCATTTTGCCATAAACGCTGTTGTAATAAGTTCCGGCATATTCTTTTAGTGATAATTCAGCTTTAGCTCCTTTTGCAACAGTTGTATACCATTCCTCAATTTCCTGATCTTTAGCTTTTTCATTTCTTTCGTAAAAACTATAAAAAGTGGAACTTAAATTTCTATAGGGCATTTCAAAATAGGCTTCAATTATTTGATACAAAGCAGCGAGAAATAAATAATTCGCATCCGTATTTGTCAGTATCGAAATCCCGAGTTCTTCATCCGGTATCATACAAACAGTGGTCACAAATCCATCGGCACCACCGGTATGCCAAACTAATTGGCGGCCTTCATAATCATTTAATCCAACGCCTAATCCATAAAGATCAAAATGTTGCGATTTAAATAATCCGGAACGACCATCACTTACAATCGATCTTGGAAATCGGGTATCCATAATAGCCTGCTCAGAAATTATTTCCTTGCCCTTGTATTTACCTTCATCCAATTGTGTTATCATCCAATGCGAAATGTCGTTCACACAGGAATTAATGCTTGCACATGCAGCAATATTATTTAAATTGTCGTATTGCAATTTCACTAATTTACCCGACGACATTGTATACGCTTTGCACGCATTTTTATCCGCAACAATTTTTTCATACGTTGTAGAAGAGCGGTTCATTTCCATAGGAATAAAAAAATGATGTAAAATAAAATCATCCCAACTCGTGTCCGTTACCGCCGGAATTATTTCCCCTGCAGTAACAAAACCGGCATTACAATAACCCCAAGTATCGCGAAAATCATATACTGCTTCATTGTTACCAATATTCTCTATTATTCTTTTACGCGTTACATTATTTCCCCAATTAAAAAAATCGCCCTGAAAGGTTTCAAAACCTAAACGATGAGATAAAATATCTTCTACGGTCACCATCGGTGTTAAAGTTTCATTGTGCATTTTGAAATAGGGTAAAAAATCTACAACCTTATCTTCCAGCGACAATCTTCCATCATTTGCCAACATTGCAAGTGCAGTTCCGGTAAATAATTTTGTATTACTTGCAATCATAAAAAGCGTATTTTCATCCACTTTCTGTTTTGTTTCTATATCAGAAACGCCATAACCTTTAGAAACAACAGTTTTGCCATCTTTTACAATAGCAACGGCCATGCCTGGTATTTTCCATCTTTCCATTTCCCGCTGAATATAGGCATCGAGACTATCGGTTATAAATGCAGGTTGTTGCGCAGAAAGTTGTTGGATGGCTGCTGATAATAATAGTAGTACAATAAATTTTTTCATTTGCGTTATTTTATAATTTGGCTAAATTTATTTTTCCGTCGTTAAATATAAGATCTATCATACTAAGATCGCTAAAAAAATCAAATCGGTCAGAAAATACCTGTGGATATTTTGGCAATTGTATTTTTAATGGATTATTAAACTTTGGGGTGATAATATTTCTAAAATCATCAAATCCTGCAGTGCCGGGTTCGATATACTGTTCCGTGAATCGGATTTCAGTTCTCACTTTACATATTTTAAACAGGAGTTTCAGCAAATCGTAATTAAGATCAATTAACAAAACGTATTTTTTTTGATAATAAGGTGCCAATGTATCTTCAAAGAATTCGAAATAAGGGGAGCGACGATAGCAGCTCATCAGCGTCATCCAATGAATTTTTTGCCAATCCTCTTCATAAGAAATTTTAACAGTTTTCATGGTATCCCTGTTGCCGTTTGCTTTAGCCAAAGGTACGCTGAGTGTTAACACTCCGTTGGGGCTCAATACCCTGCATCGGTTTCTATAACTTGCTTTCACGTAATTGCTGCTTACGTCCAGATAGACAGTGTCGTACTGAGCAACCTGAAGCACCCAGGAAATACCTGGTAGATAATGCGGTTCAATTAAGATGGAATTTGCTCCTTTTTCTGACATTAATATGATACTAAAATTATCGGGTAAACTAAAGAAACTGTAATTTTAACATAAATTTCGTTCTATGAAAAAATTATTTGTTTTATCTGTAGCGATATTTTTATCGGCAAGTGCATCTTTTTCCCAAACTTTAGCAGAAAATACTACGGTAAGATCATGTATGTTCATGCTTCCGGGCGAAGGGGCTTATGTGGAAACCTATTTAATTGCCGGGGCAAATGCCATAACATATCTATCTAAAAAACCGAGAGGGTATAGCGGAGCAGTGGAAGTGCAAATCCTGATTGTTGAAGGCAGCAAGGTTTTGAATTTCGACAAATATCAGCTCAATACTCCTGTTGTTTACGATACTGCTGATATCAATTTCAGCATAATGGATCAGAAACGTTTATTTATTCCAAATACAACTGTTTCTGTGGAGGTTAAGGTGATAGATGTGAATGATCCTAATAATTTCTTTACCTCTACAGAAGTGTTCACTGCATTTGTAGAAAGTGCTGTGCAAATATCTGATATACAATTTGTAGAATCGTATAAAACCACTTCACAGGAAAATAATTTCACAAAAAATGGATTGGAATTACAACCTTATCCGATAAATTTTTTCTCCTCTGAAAAAAAATCGATTATATTTTATGGAGAGATATATAATGCAGATAAATATCTGACCGATGACCAATTTATGGTAACCTATTCTATTAAAAATTCAGCTACTGACGAATTAAATCAGGAATTTTTTCAATACAGTAAATTAAATGTGCAGCCTGTGGTTTCTTTTATTAAGGAAATTGATATCACCGATCTGCCGGGTGGAAACTATAATTTATTGGTCGAAGTAAAAAATAAAAAAAATGAATTAGTCACACAAAAAAAAGTATTTATTCAGCGAGCAAACTATGGTGCAATTAATGCATGGGAAAATATAAAAATGATTAACACCACCGGAACCTTTGCTGATGTTTATACCGAAGAACAACTTGATTATTTTCTGGATGTAATTAAACCCAGAGCAAGCACTTCGGATCTCAATCTCATTGAATCGGTAAGTCCGCGCGTTGATCCGGAATTGAAAAAAAAGGTTTTATATAATTTTTGGGTGGAGAGAAATGCAGAGGAGCCCTATAAAGAATGGCTCAAATATCTCGAACTTGTAAAATCTGCGAACGAAAGTTTCGGAACTCCTTCCAGGCCCGGATATAAAACAGACAGGGGAAGAGTTTACTTGCAGTATGGCGCACCTTATGACGTTGTAACTGCTGTAAACGAGGCGGGCTCTTATCCCTATGAAATATGGTTTTATACCACTTTGCCCGATAAACAAACCAATATCGGTTTTGCATTTTATGAGCCAACCATGGTTTCAAACGACTATATCCTCATGCATTCCAATGCTCGCGGCGAATTGCGCGATGCGCGCTGGAAGATCAAACTTTACGAGAATGTTGCCTCTCCATCTGAGGTATTGAATTTCGATAATGAAACAGTGGAGGATAAGGTTGGGGGTTACAGGGCAGTTGATATGTATGAATTTTAACATATCTTTACCTGTGCATGCTTCAGGAAGATATTCTGTATAAACCCGTTGTTGCTTTAGTGATCCTTTCCTGGAACGGGGAGAAATTCCTTGAACAATTTTTACCGTCTGTAACGCAATTAAAATACCAGCCAATAGATATTTATGTTGCAGATAATGCGTCTTCTGACAATTCCGTTGTATTTCTTCAAAAAAATTATCCTTCCATTAAAATAATTACCATCAAAACAAATGAAGGATTTGCAAAAGGATATAATATCGCATTAAAAGAAGTTATTGCCGATTATTATTTTTTAGTGAATCAGGATGTAGAACTCACCGAAAATTGTTTGGAACCATTGATCGAATTAATGGAAACGGATGTAAATATCGCTGCTTCTCAACCTAAAATTTTAGCTTTTCACGACAAACATTTATTTGAACATGCAGGTGCTGCGGGAGGATATATTGATAAGTTAGGATTTATATTTTGTAGAGGAAGAATATTCGAATCGGTGGAAAAAGATGAATTGCAATATCAAACTTCAGACGAGATATTCTGGGCAAGTGGTGCAGCATTTTTTGTTCGTGCTGATCTTTATAAAAGGTTTAAAGGATTTGATCCCGATTTTTTTGCACACATGGAGGAAGTGGACCTCTGTTGGCGCTTCAAAAGAGCCGGATATAAAATTATGTATGTTCCCGAGTCAACTGTTTATCATGTTGGTGGCGGAAGTTTGCCAAAGGATAATCCGCATAAAATATATCTCAACTTCAGGAATAATTTATTCATGCAGTTCAAAAATTATGAATCCTATGAGTTAATATGGAAAATACCGGCGAGGATATTGTTAGATAATATAGCCTTTATAAAAGCCTTATTACAGCGAAAATGGCAAGAAGCTTTTGCAATTTTCAGAGCGGATTGGCATTTCTTTTTATCGTTGCCACTGCAATTCAAAAAACGATTCGATAATTGGAGATTATATCACAGAGTGAGAATTAATCCGGGCAGAGTACGACAAAAGGGATATTATTCCGGATCTGTGGTCTGGCAACATTTTATAAGAAAAAAGAAAAAATTTACCGATTTGTAAAATCAGGAATTTAAGAAAAAATTTACCGCAAGCGTATATCCCTCTAACCCCAACCCAACAATTAAACCTTTACATTTTGCAGTTAATACATCGTTGTGGCGAAATTCCTCACGGGCGAATGTATTAGAAATATGCACTTCCACCACAGGTGTTTTTATCGCTGAAATTGCATCTGCTATTGCAATAGAAGTATGGGAATATGCGCCGGCATTGATTATTATTCCATCGTAAATAAAACCAACCTCATGCAATTTATCTACAATTCCGCCTTCCCAGTTACTTTGAAAATATGATAATTCAACATTGGAAAATTTTTGTTTCAGTGTGATCATATAATCCTCAAATGTGGTGCTTCCATATATTTCAGGCTCTCTTGTTCCTAAAAGGTTGAGGTTGGGTCCGTTGATGATGCAGATTTTCATTAGTGGACAAATTTACGATTATTCACAAAACGAAATAGTATAAACAAACATAACGTTCGTTTTAATGGAAGTAACTTTTCACCGTGAATTGGGAGTCGGCAATAAAGGAATTTAAAACATATCTTCAATTGGAAAGATCTTTGTCGCCAAACTCTGTGGAGGCATATCTGCGGGATATCAATAAACTGGTACAATTTCTTTCCACCCAAAATAATACTACTGCGCCCGAATTAATGGAAAGAAAACATCTGGAAGGATTTCTCCTTTTTTTATATGAAATGGGATTAAATGATAAGTCGCAGGCGCGAATCGTTTCCGGAATTCGCGCATTTTTTAAATTTTTATTGATGGAAGATCATATTAATACGGATCCTTCGCAATTATTGGAACTGCCAAAATTAAAAAGAAAACTGCCCGATACTTTAAGTTATGAGGATATTACTGCAATTATAAACGCCATAGATCTGAGCACACCGGAAGGGCAGCGCAATAAAGCAATTTATGAAACATTATACAGCTGTGGATTGCGTGTAACGGAGCTGGTAGAACTTAAAGTTTCTGATATATTTTTTGATGGCGGATATATTAAAGTGCGCGGGAAAGGCGATAAGGAGCGATTGGTTCCCATTGGCGACAGTGCATTAAAATACATCGAGATATATAAAACCACTGTCCGAAATCACCTAAATGTTCAAAAAGGTTTTGAGGATCATGTTTTTTTGAACCGAAGAGGCAAAAAACTCACCCGGGTTTATATTTTTATGTTGTTGCGAGAACTTGCTGAAAAGGCCGGAATAAAAAAATCGATTTCTCCACATACTTTTCGCCACAGTTTCGCCACGCATCTTATTGAAGGAGGTGCCGACTTACGCGCCGTTCAGGTAATGCTCGGCCACGAATCCATCACAACTACAGAGATCTATACGCACCTTGACAGAGAGTTCTTAAGAGCAACGTTGATACAGTTTCATCCGAGATTTAAGTAGTAATTGATAAATGACAATTGACAATGGGAGTCAACCTGATATTTAGCCTCCGCTTCACAATTAGGCTTCAATTAAGACCAAAAAACTTAGGGGGGTGTAAATAATTTTCTCATTATCAATTGTCAATTATCAATTGTCAATTACCTTTGTGCTTCGCCCGGGTGGTGAAATTGGTAGACATACCAGCTTGAGGGGCTGGCGCCCGCAAGGGTGTGCAAGTTCGAATCTTGTCCCGGGCACTAATCCTACACTATAGATGTGAAATTTTGGGTGGAAACATTCGGAGTTTCACATTTTTTATAAAAGGCAAATTAATTACTCCGAAGTAATCACTAGTTTTTTTATAAATTGATAATTAAATGTGTGGTAAACTTAGTCGAAAAGATAAGGTAAAAAATTATTTTATTTCAATCGCGCCGATAATTAGCGGCTCATTTAAAAGCACCAATATTTTTGGAGTGAGTTTTGTCAATTCTGAATAGGTATTAATTCTTGCACTTAAAACAAAAACTGTTATTGGATAAGTTTTAAAATTTTGTTGATGCTGTAAATTTTTATCGTAAGTAAGCAAGGCATCAATATTATTGGCTAAAAGTAGTTTTAAAAGTTCTCCGTTTTTTAAACCATTCCAATTGCGTTCCCTGATCGTGAATATTTCGTGTCCTGAAAAATCCTTTTTTAGCCTTTTGGGTAAGTTCTCATCAAGAAGCAATCGCATATAATTCACCAATGTTAGAGGAAAGTAGTTTACCAGCTATTTCTAATACCGCGATTGCTTGTTCTTTAGAAACGGTATCAAAGTCGGCAAGAAACTCATCAAGGTTAATACCCTCTTCAAGATGATCGAACAAAGAATCTACTGGTACGCGGGTACCTTTAAAAACAGGTTGCCCACCAAGTGTTTCAGGGTCAATTGAAATAATATCTTTGATGTTTTGCATATGTAAATTTACTAAAATTGTTCAAATGGACAAATTTTATCTAATGGGAGGGTTTACAGTATTATTGTCTTTTAGGGAGGCAAGTATCTCTATCTCCCGCAAGGGTGTGCAAGTTCGAATCTTGTCCCGGCACTAATCCTACACAATAGATGTGAAATTTTGGGTGGAAACATTCGGAGTTTCACATTTTTTACTTTAAATTGGAGCTACGAATAAACAGCCAAAGTCGTCGGGCAGGTGCACGAGTAAACAGCCGAAGTTTGTTTTGGTTGTTAAATGGAGATAGGGTTGGAGTCAATTTTTTATCCGTATCATTTTAAAAAAGGGTAGCCACGAATGCACGAATAAACAGCCGAAGTTTGTTTTGGTTGTTAAATGAAGATAGGGTTGGAGCTAATTTT
>ENA-ORBV01004379-ORBV01004379.1-microbial-mat-metagenome-genome-assembly--contig:-NODE-4379-length-27175-cov-14.489999_pt1 | contig 27175 bp, 30 predicted proteins | sample MGYA00237777_ERZ505514 | MGnify/ENA primary metagenome ERZ505514 (study PRJEB26160, sample SAMN06269048) | microbial mat metagenome | isolation source: Oligotrophic lake microbial mat | place...
TGGATTGCCCACGGTCGTCTCCTTTACGAACAACGCGTCAATGCTACCACCGGCCGAAATGACAGAAATCTAACGTTAATGTGGACCCCATATACGGGGCGTTGCAATCCCCCGCTATTGGGGTTGATGCTGCCCAGAGTACGCGCAACTCTTTGAATCCTCAATCACGTCAACCGTGACAGGCACCTGTACGTTTGTACAGTATAGGCACCTACAGGGAGTCACGGCATGGCAGCCCCAAAACTGCTCGACATGGTTCGCGAACGGATCCGCGTCAAGCACTACAGCCTGCGGACGGAGGAGGCCTACCTGCACTGGATCCGCAGGTTCATTTTCTTTCACGCCAAGCGTCACCCGCGCGAGATGGGCGGGCCGGAGGTGGAAGCGTTCCTGTCGGACCTCGCGGTGGTCGGCCGCGTGGCGGCTTCGACGCAGAATCAGGCGCTGTCCGCGCTGCTGTTCCTGTATCGCGATGTCCTTAAAGTCGAGCTTCCCTGGCTCGACGGCGTGGTGCGCGCCAAGCGCTCGCAGCGCGTGCCGGTGGTGCTGACAGAGAACGAGGCCGCCGTTGACACTCGCCCGGCTGGATGGGACGAAGTGGCTGGTCGCGTCGCTCCTGTACAGCACGGGAATGCGCCTGCTGGAGGGTCTGCGGCTGCGGGTGAAGGACGTGGAGTTCGAGCGCAAGGAGATCACGGTGCGCGACGGCAAGGGGGCCAAGGACCGGCACACGATGCTCTTCGAGCGGCTGCTCGAGCCGCTCCGAACGCATGTCGCGAAGGTGCGCGCGCTGCACGAACAGGATTTGGCCGCGGGTTTTGGTGACGTCTACCTCCCGTTCGCGCTTGCGCGCAAGTATCCGAAGGCCGGGCGAAGTTGGCCGTGGCAGTACGTGTTTCCATCGGGCAGCCGATCGGTGGACCCGCTCGATGGCGTTATTCGCCGCCATCATCTGGACGAACAAATCATCCAGCGGGCGGTGTCCCCGCACGTGCTTCGACACAGTTTTGCAACTCATGTTCTCGCCGCGGGTTACGACATCCGCACCGTGCAGGAGCTGCTCGGGCACTCGGACGTGTCGACAACGATGATCTACACGCACGTCCTCAACAAGGGCGGGCGTGGGGTGATGAGCCCGCTCGATCGCATCGATCCAATGCCCAGCGGGTGAGGATCCATTCGGCCACCGGCTCGACCTTCAACAGTATTGCCTCATGTGGAGGGCGCGGGGAATGAAGGTAGAGACACCTGCGGTTCGCCCCTGACCCCGCTTTCGAAATCAAATGCTCACCCAGGCTCCCAACCTTCGAGACTAATGAAGTATCGCGTGCGCTTGCCCTGACCGTGGCTGGCGAGCATGCCTGCCCCGACCAGTGAAGCGAGATCGCGGTAGGCGGTGGCGCGCGAAACGCTGGCAAGCGAGACGTACTTGCGCGTGGTCAGGCCGCCCTCGAAACCGCGCGGCCCCGCATCGAGCAAGCTGTTAAGGGCCTTGGCCTGCGCTTTGCTCACGGACTTGCCGGCGTGGGCGGCCCAGAATTGCGCCTTGGCAAGGGCGGTCCCGACCACGGCAACGGATCGGCCGCAGGCTTGCGCGAACGTGCGGCAAAACCATTCCAGCCAGCGGTTGATATCCGCGCCGTCGCGGCTGGCCAGTCGCAACTGTTCGTAGTACGCAGACCGTTGCGCCGCCAGTTCGCCCGCGAGGCTGAACACGCGTGGATCGGCCTTGAGGTCCTGCGCCAGCGCGAGATCGATGATGGCGCGCCCGACGCGGCCATTGCCGTCTTCGAACGGGTGGATGATCTCGAACCAGAGATGGGCGATGCCGGCGCGCAGCAGACCATCGAGCTGCCGGTTGTCGCCATTGAACCAATCGAGAAAACGCGCGAGTTCGGCGGGCACCCGCTTCGCCGGCGGCGCCTCGAAATGCACCTTGGGCCGGTGAGTCGGGCCGCTCACGATCTGCATCGGCTCGGCCCCTGAGCGCAGCTTGCCTGCCCGCACCTTGTAGAGGCCCGAAAAGCCTGTCGGGAACAACGCCGCCTGCCACGCGCACAAGCGTCGTTTTGTGAGCGGCTTGTCCCAGCGCGAGGCGGCGTCTTCCATCATGTCGAGCAGGCCGTCGATCGCGGGTGACGAAGAAATCGCCGCATCGGCGAGGCCAAGGCGGCGCGCCACCGAGGAACGCACACTGGCCGCGTCGAGGCGTTCGCCTTCGATGGCGGCGGTGGCAAGGGACTCCGCCACCCAGATCCGGGCCCGTGCGGTGCGTGCTTCGGCCATGCCGAGCGCCCGCTCAAATATTCCTGTCGTCCGGGCGCCGTGCTTGTGCGTTTAGGCCAGATACGCGCACAGAGCCAGTCCGATGCCCAGGCCTCCCCGCTTTCATCTCGACAATGTCCCGTTGCACATCGTGCAGCGTGGCCACAACCGCGGGCCGTGCTTCTTCGCCGAGGAAGACTACAAAAGCTACCTGCACTGGCTGCATGAGGCGCTGACCGAGGCGCAATGCGCTTTGCATGCCTACGTGCTGATGACCAACCATGTGCACTTGCTCGTCACCCCGAGGCATGCGGACGCCGTCCCCACCGTCCTGGTCTCGCTCGGCCGGCGCTACGTCCAGCGGGTGAACAGGATCTACGGACGCACGGGCACGCTTTGGGACAGCCGCTACAAGTCTTCGCTGATTCATTCGAATCGATATCTGCTTGCCTGCCAGCGCTATATCGAACTCAATCCGGTGCGAGCCGCGATCGTCAGGGACCCGTCGCTCTATCGCTGGTCCAGCTATCGCGCTCATGCATTCGGGCAACCCGACGCATACGTCTCGCCGCATCCTTTGTACTGGGCGCTCGGACGCGACGGTCAGGAACGGCAAACGGCCTACCGCAGGCTCTTCGACGCGCACCTGGATCGCGCGGCGGTCGACAACATCCGCCTGGCAATCAAGCAATGCCAGCCGCTGGCCGATGAGCGCTTTCACGAAAATCTCAGGCAATCGACGGGTCTCTCACGCAAAGCCCGGTCACAGGGCCGTCCCCCTACGGCGAATGAGATCGCCTCACGAGAGGACGGAGACTGAGCCTGGCCCCTTTTCCCCCGGTAAATGTACCGGTACCAATACAGAAACTGCCCGCACAGCCGCCATGGGCGCGGACCTCGATACCTGAATGTTCCGGAATCTCGGGTGACCAGGGCCTGATCTAAAATGAATCCCCCTCGCGCCGCGTTCCGCCCGGCGCAAGCCGCCCATGGAGGACTTCTTTGTGAAATCACGCCGCGTAACGAACAAGCCGGACCGCCGCGAATTCCTGCGGGCAGCCGCGGCGATAGCTGCTGCCGCACTCGTCGGCACACTGCCCTTTGCGGCGCTTGCGCAGGGCGGGACCTCCGCAAAGATGAAGATCGGCACGCTCGGCTCCGGCCGGGTCGGCAGCGCGATCGGCAGGGCCTGGGTCCGGGCCGGCCATGAAGTCATGTTCTCGTCGCTCGACCTCGAAGCAGACAGGAAGCTCGCCGCAAGCATCGGCCCCGGCGCGCGCGCGGGCACGCCTCGCGAGGCGGCCGCGTTCGGCGACGTGCTGCTGGTCTCAGTGCCTTACGCGGCGATGCCCGCCCTCGGCAGGGACCTGGGGAGCCTGATCAACGGCAAGATCGTCATCGACACCTCCAACCCGATCGTCGGCCGCGACGGCGAGATGGCGGTCGCCGCGCGCGAGAAGGGCGCGGGGCTGGCGTCGATGGAATTCCTGCCGGGCACGCGCATCGTCCGCGCGTTCAACGCCATCGGCGCCGCGCGCATGGGCGAAGCCGCAGCGAGCAGCGTGCGCGCGGGCATGCCGATCGCCGGCGACGATCCGGAAGCGATCCGGGTGGCCTCCGCCCTCGTCCGGGATGTCGGCTACGAGCCCGTTCTGGTAGGCACGCTCGCGTCGATGGGCAGGCATCTCATCCCGGGCACGCCGCTCGCGGGGGAGAGATCCCCCGACGAAGTCCGCAAGGTCGCAGCCACGCTCGAGTAGTGGCTTCCTCGCCCTCCTTTGCGCAGGCACGGAAGGCGGCCCTTGCCGCCGTGGACCGCTATGTCGCGGGCCTCAACGCGCGCGACACGAATGCGATCCGCGACGCGTTCAACTTCCCGCACCTGCGGATCGGGACCAAAGGCAACCTGTCGCGGTTCGAGAAGCCGGAAGACTACGATTTCGGCCATTTCTTGCGGGCCGTCACGACTGACGGATGGCATCACACCAAGTGGGACAAGACCGAGGTCGTCTTCGCGACCGAGGGCAAGGTGCATGTCGCGGTGGATTTCACGCGCTACCGCGAGGACGGCTCGGCGATCGGGCACTATTTCTCGCTCTACGTCGTCACCTGCCAGGACGGCCACTGGGGCATCCAGGTCGGCTCGGGCAACGGCACCTGACGGCTCATCGTCCCACGCTCAGAGCAGTGTAAGCATCAATCAGTCTGCCCCACGGTCTTCGCAGCATCGGAGGGCGCGGCGAACACGTTGATCGACAAGGTCGTGGGATCGCGTCCTGCGCAACAGCCTGAACGGCGTCTCGTGGCGGGTGCCGTGGGGCACAATGGTTTACTCCAACATGCACGGCAATGCCGAATGCCTCAAAGTTCGCCCACCCTCGTCACCGCGATATTTGACCTTGGCCGCGAGAGCCTCCCGCCGCCGTTCGGGCGCGACACGGACCACTACCGCCGCCACCTGCCTGCGGTGCTGTCAATCGACTGCCCGATGGTGGTCTACACCGACGCCGCTCACCTGGAGCTGGTGCGCGAGCTGCGCGGAGAGCGGCCCACCCGCATCCAGACGCTGAGCCCCGCAGCACTGGCGAACGTCCGCGCGAGCGGCGCGCGCTGGCCCCTCGCAACCACTGGCGCGGCCGGGGGCTTGCCGGCGCCTGTGGCGCGGCTTGCCGACGGCGATGGGACGGGACTTGGAGTCTGGCTGCTTCACCAGGAGCGGTGAGTTCGCGCGGCAACCTGCTGGACCACTTGCTAAGCGCGGACAATGACAATGCGGCCTGGAGATGGCTGTGCGACTTGCGCCGCGCTTTCCCGCCCGATGCCGATATCTGGCATTTGCTTCTACTGCCTAGAACCGGAAGAATCCTAACCCACGTCGAACCGCTCCCTGAGTCTCTTCGCGTGGTCGAGCAATCGAGGCACGTGTTGTGTCGCCGCCTCCCAGACAATCCGCGAATCGACCGCGAAGTAGTGGTGCGCAATCAGGTCCCGCATCCGCGCTGGCCCAGACCAGTCCGCCTCGGGCACGGAAGCCTTTGCGTCCTCAGGGAGCTTTTTGACCGCTTCCCCGATCACTTCGAGATTGAAAAGCACGGCGTCGAAAAGCATCTCGTCGGCGGCGAACGCATCGAATTCCCGGCCCTTGAGGAAGCGCCCGATCTTTTCCGCGCTCTCGATCAAATCATCGAGATAAAGCAGCCAGTCACGCGACACGGATCAGGTCCCGCTCCACATGCCTGCGCGCCCTGGGCTTGAGCCCCCCTTCGGTCACGAGATCCACCGTCCTGCCGAACAGCGCCTCAAGATAATCCTTGAGGCCGAAGTAGCCGCGAAACGTAGACTCACCCTCGAATTCGACAAGCACGTCCACGTCGCTACCTTCGAGCATCTCGTCGCGCGCGGCAGAGCCGAACAGCGCCAGGCGCTTCACACCGAAGCGCTCGGCGAATTCCTCATTGCGCGCGGCAAGCGCCTCAAGAACCTTCTGACGATTCATGGCTTTCCAGCCCAGAGTTGCGTGCCGGCCATTCTAGCAGGACGTCTTTCACAGGCTCGTCGATGGTGCGGCCGCGGTTGAGGGAGCGCAGCCTGTCCTGGGTATAGGTCTGGTCGTTGGGCAGCGGCTCGAGGTACCGGATCGAGCGCGTACGCCAGCCCAGCAGCGGATCGCGGGCATCCGCGACGCCGCCCAGAAGGGTGCATGAGGGCGGCCTGGCTCTCGGCCGTCTCGAAGTCGGCGTAGTCACTGTGACAGTTTACACTCGCTCGGTAATGTACCGGTATCGGCACAAAACTGCTCCGAAACCGGCTCCAGGCGAAGGGTTTCGGTTTAAATGTTCCGAAATCACCCAGTGCGGGTACCAGTCCCCATTCACCTTGGCGTCGTTCAACAACGTGCGCGTGCTCAAGTACCTCAAGACGTATGGCCTGGAGTTCAACGCGCAGCGGTTCAACTGCGATTTGGCGCCGTACCCGACAGTCATGCGGATATTCGAGGCGGGTGCCGCGCTGGTGAGCGGATGCATCTCGCAGCCGATGATTTGCGACACGGCGCGCACGTACCACTTGTCCTCCGCGCCCCTGGGCATCAGCGGCGGCTCGGGATGGATGTCGTCGAGGTACTCGATCATGGCCATGGATTGGGTGAACACCCGCCCTGCGTCGTCGACGAGCGCCGGGACCAGGCCCTGCGGGTTCTTCGCAAGGTAGTCCGCCGCGTGGTGCTCCATCTTCGGCACACTGACGAACCTTGGCTCGTAAGCGATGCCCTTGTAGGCCAGCGCGATCCTCAACCTGAAAGAGGTCGAGGACCGGAAGAGGCGGGAGGACTACGATTTCAGCCACTTCTTCGACGCCTTCGCGCGCGACGGCTGGCATCGCACCAAGTGGGACAAGACCGAGGTCGTCTTCGCGACCGAGGGCAAGGTGCATGTCGCGGTGGATTTCACGCGCTACCGCGAGGACGGCTCGGCGATCGGGCACTATTTCTCGCTCTACGTCGTCACCTGCCAGGACGGCCACTGGGGCATCCAGGTCGGCTCGGGCAACGGCACCTGACGGCTCATCGTCCCACGCTCAGAGCAGTGTAAGCATCAATCAGTCTGCCCCACGGTCTTCGCAGCATCGGAGGGCGCGGCGAACACGTTGATCGACAAGGTCGTGGGATCGCGTCCTGCGCAACAGCCTGAACGGCGTCTCGTGGCGGGTGCCGTGGGGCACAATGGTTTACTCCAACATGCACGGCAATGCCGAATGCCTCAAAGTTCGCCCACCCTCGTCACCGCGATATTTGACCTTGGCCGCGAGAGCCTCCCGCCGCCGTTCGGGCGCGACACGGACCACTACCGCCGCCACCTTCCCGCGGTGCTGTCGATCGACTGCCCGATGGTGGTGTACACCGACGCCGCTCACCTGGAGCTGGTGCGCGAGCTGCGAGGTGCGCGGCCGACGCGCATCCAGACGCTCGAGCCCGCAGCGCTTGCCGCCAATGACCTGTACGCGCCGGTAGACCGCATTCGCACGGACGAGCGCTGGCTCGCGCAAGCCGATTGGCTGCCGGACAGCCCCCAGGCGCGCCTGCCCGCCTATGCGCCGGTGGTATTGACCAAGCCGCTCTGGCTGTACGAGCAGGCGCAGCGCAATCCATTCGGAAGCACGCATTATTACTGGGTCGACGCCGCGCTCGGGCACACCGTTCCCGCGGAGCTGCTAAACGCGAACGCGTTCAGGCGCCTGGCCGCGCTCCACCAGCGCTTCCTGCTGCTCGGCTATCCGTACGACCCAGACCGCGAAGTACACGGCTTTGAAGCGCAAGCGATGGCTCGCCTCGCCGGCGTCGAGCGCACGCGTTGGGTGACACGAGGGGGCCTCTTCGGCGGGACGGCGGAGGGCGTGAACGAGGTGGCCGCCCATTACAGCCACCTGCTTGAGCAAACGCTGGAGGCCGGCCTCATGGGCACAGAGGAATCGCTGCTCACCATCCTAAGCTACGCCCAGGAAGCGCTCTTCGACCTGCAGTTCATCGGGCGCGACGGGCTCATTTGGCCTTTCGTCGCGCGGCTCGCGGCAGCCTGGCCTGGTGATCCGGTTGCTGCGCGCGCATTGCTGCGCGACTTGTGCGAGACCTGGTTCGTTTCGTACAACACGCCGCTGCAATTCGAGCGGCTGCTGGATTCGATTGCCAACGCGGAGCCCGCGTTGCTTGGCACCGCGCGTCGCGTGCTGATCAATAACTCCACGGACGAAACTACGTTCGCCCAATACGACGCGCTGTGCACGCGCCACGGAATAGAGCAGGTGCGCGAAGGCAACCGCGGACGGTGCTCGACCTCAGCGCGGGCGGCGGCTACACCAGCGAGCTGCTCGCGCGGGCCATCGGGCCGGCTGGAAAAATCCACGGGCAGAGCCGCGCGACCGCGAAACGGCCGAACCGCCGATGCCCAAGGACGAGTTCGCGCTGAAGTTCCTGAAGCCCTGACGTTACGCAGGAAGATGTACCGGTACCGGCACAAAATTCCCCCGCAAGGCGCGCCAGGCGCGGAGGTTAAGTAACGAATGTCATGAATTCGGGCGGCAGCCCGGCTCACCGCGTCAGAACTTGTCCGCCTGCGTCGACGGCTCCGCTTTCCTGACCGCCTCCAGCGCCGCGCCCGCCTCGAACACCCGCATGACCCTCGGATAGGGCGCCAGGTCGCAGTTGTAGCGCTGCGCGTTGAACACCTGCGGGATCAGGCACACGTCGGCCATCGTGAACTGCGAGCCGAGGCAGAACTTGCCCGAGCGCTTCTCGCTGACCAGGAACGCCTCGAGGCTCCTGAAGCCCTCGTTGACCCAGTGCGGGTACCAGTCGCCGTTCACCTTCGCCTCGTCCAGGCCATACGTCTTGAGGTACTTGAGCACGCGCACGTTGTTGAGCGGATGCATCTCGCAGCCGATGATCTGCGACACCGCGCGCACGTACCACTTGTCCTCCGCGCCCCTGGGCATCAGCGGCGGCTCGGGATGGAGGTCGTCCAGGTACTCGATCATCGCCATCGACTGCGTGAACACACGGCCCTCGTCATCGACGAGCGCCGGCACCAGCGCCTGAGGATTCTTCGCAAGGTAGCCTTCGGCGTGGTGCTCCATCTTCGGCAGGCTGACGAACCTCGGCTCGTAAGCGATGCCTTTGTACGCAAGCGCGATCCTCAACCTGAACGAGGTCGAGGATCGGAAGAACGTGTAGAGCTCCATTGGCAAAATCGCGGCCTAGGCCGCGGCTTTCTTGCTCGCCGCGTCGAGGATGTGCTGCGGCGTGGACGAAACGACCTTGGCGTACTTGGGCACGAAGCCGCTGCCCTTGATCATCCCGACGAAGGCGGGCTTGAGCTCGGTGGCGAGGATCTTGCGGATGCGCGCGTGCTCCACGATGTCCTTCCACTCGCCGATCAGCCAGAAGTGCGTCGGGTCATCCACGTCCTGGCACATCGCGCCGTCCTTTGCCTGCGCGGAGGACATGTGCATCGGGTTGTTGCCGCCGTAGTCGAACTCGTTGAACAGACGAATGAACTCGTCGATGTTCTCCTTCTCGACGTAGAAGTCGTAGATGTGGAGGAAGTTGCCGAGCTCTGCGATCGCTTTCATGATTTTCTCCTTTAGGATTTGCCGCCGAACAGATTCTTGAGCCAGTTCCAGAACACCGTCCCGGCACTGAGGGTCATGACTGGCGCGACAGTCGGCGCCGCGCCAGCAGGCGCGCCGAGGCGCGCGTTCAGGTTGGCGGCGAAATCGGCCACCATTTTCTTCACGAACTCCCGTACCAGGCCGCCGCGCGAGAACTGCGCAAGGGGGCCCTGCAGGCTGTAGTCGATCGCCACCGCAACGCGCGTGCGGCCGGGACCGGCCTCGAAGAGCTGGTAGCTGATGTCGCCCCGCGCACGCGAGCCCGAGAGGCTGTCGGTCCCGTTGCCGCGGATTGCCCCGCGCTTGGCCGCTTCGTCGCGCTCCAGGGCCGCCGCGCCCGCAAACGACGCGCGCATCGGGCCGAACTTGGTCGTGACCTTGCCCTTGAGCGAACTCGGCGTGTGCTCGGTGATCTCCGCGCCGGGCAGGCACCCGGCCACCGCGGGCATGTCGCCGAAGATCTCCCAGACCTTGGCCAGCGGGTGGTCCACGGTGAATTCGTCCTCGATGACGGTGCCGGCGGGCTTCGGGGTGGCGGCGGATGCGGCGGTCGTTGTGGACGCCGCCGGTGTTGCTGAAGACGCCGCGGACGCCGTCGCCTGGAAAGGCGTGAACGCCTGAGCCGGCGGAGGCAGCGTGTCCTCGATCGTCGGGTCGTTGCCGGCGCGGCGCAACTCCAGCACGCTCAGGATCGCTCTCACGATCCCCCGGTAGCCCGTGCAGCGGCAGAGATTGCCCGACATCTCGACCCGCACGCGCTGCTCGTCCGCGTCCGGCACGCGCATCACGAGATCGCGCGCGGCGATCAGCATGCCCGGCGTGCAGAACCCGCACTGAAGCGCATGCTCCTTGTTGAACGCGGTGCGCAGCTGCGCCATCACCGCGTCCTCGCCGAACCCTTCGATCGTGCGGATCTCGCGGCCTTCGCAGGCCACCGCGTACGCGATGCACGAGCGGGCCGGGACCCCGTCGATCAGCACCGTGCACGCGCCGCAGACGCCGTGCTCGCATCCGAGGTGGGTGCCGGTGAGGCGCTGGTCTTCGCGCAGGAAATCGCCCAGGTGGGTCCTCGGCTCGGCGAGGGCCTGCACCTTCTCGCCATTGACTACCAATGAAATGGGTTGCATTAGATGAATCCTTTCTGGACTGCGCGCCGCACCGCGGTGACATGCAGGCGGCGGCTCACCGGGTCCTGGCCCGGCACGGCGAGGTCGAGCGCCGCGCTCACGGCAACTTCGCTCGCGGCAAGCGCGCCGCGCATGGCGATCTCGGCCGCGAGACCGTCGAGCGATTGCGGGGCGCCGTCCAGGGCGCCCACCCACAGTCTCGCGAGCCTTCTGTCCGGGTCCATGAGCATTGCAGCACTCGACTCGGGAAACTCGCCCGTCTTGCGGCAGAACTTCCAGTACCCCCAGCGCGCCGACGCGGAAAGCTTGGGGACCTCGACCGCGACGACGAGCTCGTCTTCGGCCAGCACCGTGGCGAAGGCGCCCTTGGTGAATTCGCCCGCGGGCACGCTGCGCTCGCCGGCCGGCCCCGAGATGACGATGTTCGCAGCCAGCGCGGGCAGCGCCAGCGGCCAGTCGGCGGCCGGATCGGCATGCGCGAGGCTGCCGCCGATCGTGCCGCGGTTGCGGATCGCGCGGTAGGCGATGTTGCGCGCGACCGCGGACATCACGGTGCAGCCGGGCATGCTGGCATCCTCGATCGCTGAATGCGTCACCGCCCCGCCGATGCGCCAGAAAGTGCCCTTGTCCTCGATGGCGCGCATCGCGTCCAGCCGCGACACGTCGACCAGCAGCTTCGGGCGCGCAAGGCGCAGGTTGAGCATCGGCCCGAGCGACTGGCCCCCACCGAGCGGCTTGGCTTCGCCCGCGGAGCCAGCGAGAGCCTTGACCGCTTCGGGTACGTCATTGGGTTTCAGGTACTCAAACGCCGCGGCCTTCATGCGGCCTCCCGCTTTGGTATCTGCGCATGCCGCGCACGCTCGATTTCCTCGAGCAGGCGGTGCGGCGTAAGCGGGGTTTTGCTTACCTCGACACCGGTGGCCCGCAGCGCGTCGTTGACCGCGTTGAAGATCACGGCCGGCGGCGCAATCGCCCCGCCCTCGCCCATGCCCTTGATGCCGTACATCGTGTAGGGCGACGGGGTTTCCATGTGGAAGATGCGCATGTCGGGAATCTCCGTCGGCCCGGGCAGCAGGTAGTCGGCGAGCGTGGAGGCGTTGGGCTGGCCGTTGGCGTCGTACTGGATCTCTTCGTACATCGCGGTGCCGATGCCTTGCGCGACCCCGCCCAGCGTCTGGCCCTCGACGACCATGGGGTTCACCAAGGTGCCGCAGTCTTCCGCGATCACATAGTCGAGGATCTCGACCTGCCCTGTCTCGGTATCAACGGCCACGGCAACTGCGTGCGACGCGTAGCTGAAGGCTCCCGTGTCGCGGTCGGGCTTGTAGCTCACGCTCACCTCCAGCCCGCGCCGGTCGACGTCGAGCGGCGCGCGGTCGGGGCGCAGGTACCAGACGCTGCAGATCTCCTTGAGGTCGACCGCCTTGCCGGTGGGCCCGACGACGCCGAGCGTCTTGTCGAAGCGGGCTTCTTCGACGGTGCAGCCGACGAGGTGCGCGCCGATCTTGACGATGCGCGGGAGCAGCTCTTCGCAGGCCTTGAGCGTCGCGCCGCCGGCCATCACTATTGAGCGCGAAGCATAGGTGCCGGTCGAATAGGGCGTGGTGCCGGTGTCGCCATGCGTGAGCTTGATCTTCTGCACGTCGATGCCGAGGATCTCGTGCGCGAGCTGGGCGAAGGTCGTCTCCATGCCCTGGCCGTGCGAGTGCACGCCGACCCGCACTTCGAGGCCGCCGTCAGGCGTTAGCTTGACCGCCGACTGGTCGTAACCCGGCACGAGCGGCAATCCCCACGTGGCGAACACGCTGGTGCCGTGCGCCGACTGTTCGCAGTAGCTCGCGAAGCCGATGCCGATCTTGCGCCCGTCGGGCTCGCCTTTGTTCTGGCGCTCGATCCACTTGGGGTGGTCGAACTTCTCGCGCGCGAGCGCGAGCGCTGCCGGGTAGTTGCCGCTGTCGTAGTGCTTCTTGACCACGTTGTCGTAGGGCATCTGCTCGGGCCGCACGAGGTTTTCCATGCGCACCTCGTAGGGGTCGCGGTCTACCGCGCGCGCCACCGCGTCCATGAGCAGCTCCATTGCGAAGCACACGCCGGTGCGCGCAACGCCGCGATACGGCATGAAGCCGGGCTTGTTGGTCGCCACGCAGTACGTCTTGCAGCGATAGCCCTGGAAATCGTACGGACCCGGCAGGTTGCCCATGGCCTGTCCCGGCTCGAGGCCGATCGTGAACGGCCAGTTCGAATACGCGCCGCCATCGATGGTGATCTCTGCATCCAGCGCAAGGAGCCGGCCCTTGTCGTCGGCATACGCGGTGAGCCGGTACTTGTGCTGGCGCGCGTTGGCTCCCGAGACGAGGTGCTCGCGGCGATCCTCGATCCAGCGGAAGGGCTTGCGGTACTTCATCGCGAGCCACGCCACCGAGAGCTCTTCCGGGTGCACGATGACCTTGTAGCCGAAGCCGCCCCCGACGTCCGGGGCGATGATGCGCACCTGGCCTTCGTCCAGGCCGAGGAACTGCGCGATGCCGGTGCGCACGATGTGCGGCGTCTGGGTGGAGTAATACATGATGAGCTGGTCGGCGCGCTCGTCCCAGTACGCAACCACGGCCTTGCCTTCCATGGGCACCATGGCCTGGCGCGAAAGCTCCACTTCACGGTTCACCACCACGGTGGCCTTCTTCGACAGCGCCTCGAAGCCATTTTCCACCGTCAGCGTGAGAAACAGGTTGTCGTCCCATTCTTCGTGCACGCGCACGGACTTTTCCAGCCGCGCGGTTTCGGAATCCACCAGCGCGGGCAGCTCCTCGATGTCGAGTTCGACCTGCTCGCACAGGTCCTCGGCCTCGGCGCGCGTGCGTGCCACGCACATGACCACCGGCTCGCCCACGAAGCGCACCTTGCCCTGCGCGAGGGGCGGCTGGGCCGAGAGCTTGTAGCTTGGAAGGGTCGAGGAGGCCACGATGTCTTTCGCCTCGACGAGGTCTTCGCGCACGAACACCCGGCCCTCTGAATTCGGCGGCTTGCGGATCGCGCGAATGATGCCGTGCGCCACGGGGCTGCGCAGGAACGCGACCTCCCGCTGGCCGGGAATCACCGTGTCCGAGACGTATTGTCCGCGGCCGTGCATGTGGCGCGAATCCTCCTTGCGGGGAACGCGCGCGCCTATGCCCTGGCCGGGCTTGCCATGTTCTTGTTCCATGCACTTCCTCCAGTCTTGCAACTACAGGGGGACTCTCCGCCCCCTGTATTTTCTTGCGCCTTGCCTTACTTTGGAATGCCGTAATAGCGGTAGTTGTCGAGGGTGTACTCGGCAACCTTGAACCACAGGTTCTGCTCATCGCGGAACTTGGACCACTGGTCGTAGATCTTCTTGAACTCCGGGCTCTTGCCGGCGAGGTCGGCCATGACTTCCTGGGTGGCCTTGTACGCGGCATCCATGACCGGCTTGGGGAACGCGCGCAGCTGCGTGCCCGCGCCGACCAGGCGCTTGAGCGCCACCGGGTTCTTGGCGTCGTAGTCGGCCGTCATGACGGTGTCCTGCTCGCGCGCGGCGCAGATCAGCGCTTCCTGGTAAGCCTTGGGCAGGGCATCCCATGCCTTGAGGTTGACCAGCATCGTGTTCTGCGCGCTGCCTTCCCACCAGCCCGGGTAGTAGTAGAACTTGGCCACCTTGTTCAGGCCGAGCTTCTCGTCGTCATGCGGCCCGATGAACTCGGCCGCGTCGATGGTGCCCTTCTCGAGCGAGGGATAGATGTCGCCCGGGGGGATCTGCTGCGGTGTGACGCCGAGCTTGGCCAGGATGGTGCCGCCGATGCCGCCGATGCGCATCTTGAGGCCCTTGAGGTCGGCGACGGTCTTGATCTCCTTCCTGTACCAGCCACCCATCTGCACGCCGGTGTTGCCGCACGGGATGTTCATCATGCCGTACTGCTTGAACACGTCGCGCAGCAGCTCGGCACCGCCACCCCAGTTGAACCACGCGGCCTGCTGGCGCGCATTGAGCCCGAACGGGATACCCGCGTCGAACGCGAACGCCGGGTTCTTGCCGATGAAGAACGACGACAGCGTGTGGGTCGCCTCCATGGTGCCCTTCTCGACCGCGTCGAACACCTGGTTGCCCGGCACGATCTCGCCCGCGGTCATGACGCGGATCTCGAATTTGCCCTCGGTCATCGCAGCGATCCGCTTGGCCATCGCCTCGACGCCACCATGGGTGGTGTCCAGGCTCTTGGGCCAGCTGGTCTGCAGGCGCCACTTCACCGACGGCGCCGACTGGGCGATTGCCGGCGCAGCCATCGCGCCGAGGGCCGCTCCCGCCCCTGCCTTCGTCAGAAACTCGCGTCTCTTCATTGCATTCTCCTTGGATAGGCCGGCCAGGCCGGCTGGTAAGCAACCTGCTGGGTAAACTCCTACTTCTTCGCGCCCGGTGTGGGCGAACTCTCGAACTGCTTCTGCAGATCCTCCTGCGAGCCGACCGCGCCGGGCGTGCCCATGGGCGCCTCGAGCTCGATCCTGACCTTGTCGGTATCGATCACCTCGTTCTTGTCGAGGAAGTAGGTGATCTGGTCCGGGAACGCGATCACCAGCCCGATCATGAGCACCTGCAGGCCGACCCAGGGGATTGCCCCCATGTAGATGTCCTTGCTCTTCACTTCCTTGGGGGCCACGCCGCGCAGGTAGAACAACGCATACCCGAAGGGGGGGTGCATGTACGAGGTCTGCAGGTTCACGCACAGCAGCACGCCGAACCAGACCAGGTCGATACCGAGCTTCTGCGCCACAGGCGCGAGCAGCGGCACGACGATGAACGCGATCTCGAAGAAGTCTAGGAAAAACGCGAGGAGGAACACCGCCACCATGGTCATCACGAGAAAGCCCGTCTTGCCCCCGGGCAGGCCCGAGAGCAGGTGCTCGATCAGCAGCCCGCCGTCGAAGCCCTGGAACACGAGCGAGAACACGCTTGCGCCGAACAGGATGAAGATCACCATCGCGGTGATGCGCATGGTCGACTCCATGCCCTGCCACACCAGCCGCCAGGTGAGCCGCCCGCGCACCGCGGCCAGCAGGAGCGCGCCCACCACGCCCATCGCGCCGGCCTCGGTAGGGGTGGCCACCCCCATGAAGATCGTGCCGAGCACGAGGAACATAAGGCCCAGCGAGGGAATGATGCCCCACAACACGCGGCTCCACAGCGCCCAGCCGCGCAGCGTGCGAGCCTCGGGCGGCAGCGGCGGGACACGCTGCGGGCTCAGCACCGAAACCGCCCACATGAAAGCGAGGAACAGGAGCGTCTGCACGATGGACGGCCCGATCGCGCCGGCATACATGTCGCCCACCGAGCGGCCGAGCTGGTCGGCGAGCACGATGAGCACGAGCGACGGCGGAATGAGCTGGGTGATCGTGCCAGAGGCCGCGATCACGCCGGTGGCGATGCGCGCGTCGTAGCCATAGCGAAGCATGGTAGGCAGCGCGATCACGCCCATCGCGATCACCGATCCGGCCACTGTGCCGGTAATGGCGCCCAGCACTGCGCCCACGATAATCACCGCATAGCCGAGGCCCCCGGGCAGGCCGCCGAACATCTGGCCCATGCTCTCGAGAAGGTCTTCGGCCAGGCCGCAGCGCTCGAGCAGCGCGCCCATGAAGGTGAAGAACGGGATCGCGAGCAGCAGGTCGTTGGACAGGATCCCGAAGATGCGCAGCGGCAGGTTGGCGAGGAATTCGGGCGCGAAGAAACCCATGTGGACCCCGAGCACTCCGAAGCCCAGGCCCAGGGCGGCGAGCGAGAACGCGACCGGGTAGCCGATCAGCAGGAAGATGAACATGCCCGCGAACATCAGCGGCGCCATCGCTTCGGCGGTGAGCGTCATTGCAGCGGCCTTTCGTAATGCGTCTCGGCGGTGATGCGGCCGGTGATCATGGCGATGCGCTTGATGAGCTCGGAGAATCCCTGCAGCGTGAGCAGCGCGAAGCCTATGGGCAACGCGAAGCGCGCCGGCCAGCGCACGAGGCCGCCCGCATTGGGCGAGATCTCGCCCGACTGCCACGCATCCAGCGCGGGCGGCCACGACAGGATCAGCATGTAGATGGTGGCCGGCAGCATGAACACCAGGAGGCCGAGGATGTCCACCCACAGCTTGCCGCGCACCGACAGCATCCCGTAGACGAGGTCGACCCGCACGTGCTCGTTCACCTTGAGCACGTACGACGCGCCGAACATGACGAGGTAGGCGAACAGGTACCACTGCATCTCGAGCCAGGCGTTCGAGCCCAGGCTGAATGCGTAGCGCAGACCCGCATTGCCGGCGCTCACGAGGCAGGCGGCCAGCACGCAGACGGTGGCGACGTAGCCGAACCACTGGTTCATGCGGTCGACGCCGGCGGAAAAACGCAGGAAAGCTTTCATCGGGTCCTCAGGCCGCGGCCGGGAGCGCAGCGGAGGCGGTGCGCGTCACGGTGTACTTCCGGTCGCGAAAATCGCCCGACAGCACCGGCTCGTACTTGGGCGGCGCATCGCCCGCGCATCCTGGGATGCACTCGATCTTCGCGTCGTAGTTCGGGTGATGGAAGAACGCGATCGACATGCGGCTCGCGGCCTTCGCCATCTCGCGCGGGGGGTTCAGCACGCGATGGGTGTTCGAAACCCACCTGTCGTTCGTCCAGCGCATGAGGAGATCGCCGATGTTGCAGACGAAGCGGTACTTGTCGGTCGCCACGTCCACCCATTCGCCCGAGCGCGTTTGCACCTGCAGGCCGGGCGCGCTCTCGCCCGAGAGGATCGTGAGCATGCCGTAGTCGGTGTGAGCTCCTGCGCGCAGCTGGCCTTCGGCCGGCGGATCGTCCTGGCGCGGGTAGTAGTTGATGCGCGCCGCGGTGATATGGCGGTCGATCTTGTCCTCGAAGAAATTCTCGGGCAGGCCGAGCGCAAGCGCCGAGATCCGGCAGAGCGTGACCGAAAGCGATTCCATCGCGCGGTAGTAGGCATCGGCCGCTTCCGCCAATCCTGCGGGGCGCTGGGGCCACTGGTTCGGGAAGAAGTGCTTGCGGCCCTGCTCGCCGGTGAAATACGGCTCGTTCGGGACCTCGGGACGGCCGAAGTGGTAGTACTCCTTCAGGTCCGGGGGCGTCTCCGGTTGATTAGATGCGGCATTTCCTGCGGCCAGGGCCTCGAAACCCACGGCCTTGTAGCCGCGCGGAAAGTCGGGCCGCGGCGGGGCGACGCGCTGCTTCTCTTCGAGCGTAAGATCGAAAAATGCGTGCGCCGATGCGTACAGCGCGTCCATCGTGGTGCGCGGCACGCCATGGCCAACGATTGCGAAGAAGCCGATCTCTTCCGCGGCCTTGCGAATCGCCGCGGGCACGCTCCTCCTGCCCTCGGCTGTGCCGCCGAGGAAGGGCGCAATATCGATGATGGGGATACGGTCCATGCTAATCTTTTGATGAATACTCTCTAGCAACGAGCATGCCCAATATGAAGCTCGATCGAAAAATTGCATTGGTTACCGGCGCGGGCAACGGCATCGGCAAGGCGATCGCAACCGCGCTCGGTCGCGAAGGCGCGCGCATCATCGTCGCCGACCTTGCGAATGCCGAAAGCTCGGCCGCCGAAATGGCCGCCGAAGGCATCGAGGCCCGTGGAATCAGGGTCGACATCACCAGCGAGGAAGACACCGCGCGCGCGGTGAAATTCGCCGAGACCCAGTTCGGCGGCCTCGACATCGTGGTGAACAACGCGGCGATCTTCTCCACGCTCATCCCCAAGCCGTTCGAGCAGATCAGCGCGGCCGAATGGCGCCAGGTGATGGACGTCAACACGCTCGGCACTTTCCTCGTCACCAAAGCGGCGCTTGCGCTCCTGAAGAAGTCTTCCGCCGCGCGCGTGGTCAACCTGTGCTCCGGCGTCGCCTTCAAGGGCAACCCGCTCTACCTGCATTACGTGGCGAGCAAGGGGGCGATCCTTTCCATGACGCGCGCGCTCGCCAAGGAACTGGGCGAGTACAAGATCCTGGTGAACGGCATCGCGCCAGGTTTCACGCTCTCCGAAAACGTCGAGAACAACCCGGCGCTCATGGAAAAGGTGCGCGGCCCTTCGATCGCAGGGCGCGCGCTTGCGCGCGACATGTATCCCGAGGACCTGGTCGGCGCGGCGGTTTTCTTTTGCGGCCCCGACTCGGCTTTCATCACCGGCCAGACGCTGGTGATCGACGGCGGCTCCTATTTTCATTAACTGCGCCATTAACTGCGCCACCGCCTGACCTCTATGGCTCGTGCAGCGCGCAAAGCGAAATCCCCCGCGCGGGTCGAGCGCGCGAACGTGGCGGCGCTCGAGCCGCGCCTGCCGCTGTGGTCCCGTCCGGGATATCTCTTGCGCCTGCTTCATCAGATCAACTACGCCCTGTGGTCGGAGGAGCTGGGGCACGCCAACGTGACCCCGGTGCAGTACAGCGTGCTGACCGCGCTTTCGATCCGCGGCGAGCAGGACCAGACGACGCTGGCCGACGAAATCGGCATCGACCGCACCAATGTGGCCGAAGTGCTCTCGCGCCTGGAAACGCGCAAACTCGTGCGCAGGAAGGAAAACCCCGCCGACCGCCGCGCGCGCCTCGCTTGCCTCACCCCCAAGGGGCGCGCCCTCATGACCGGGCTTTTTCCGGCGATGCAGCGTTCGCAGGACCGCCTGCTCGCCCCGCTCACGCAGAAGGAGCGCGACCTTTTCATGGCGACGCTGGTGCGGCTGATCGAGGCGAACAATGGGTACGGGCGGGGCACGTTGCGTTCCGAATAGACCGGGTATCAGACCGGGTAGACCAGGTCGTTGGCGATCAGGACCGTGTCGTAGACGCACTGCCGCTCGCGGATGAGCAGGCGCCCGCCCTGGCGCACGAAGGTGTCGTAGTAGCGCCCTGACTGGTGGATGGTGGTCGGACCATCGACAAGGGTTTGCAGCAGCAGGTAGTTCGATTGCGACTTGATCAGGCTCCCGTCGCTCGAGCCCGTGCCCTCCACTGCCACGATGCGCACGTTGCTGGTGAAATGCTGCATGTAGCGCGGCGCGAACATCTGCGTGTGCAGGATCGCGAAGGCGCGGTCGCGGATCATGCCGCGCCCCTCGGCATACACCAGCCCGACGCGCAAGCCGGCATCCGCGTTCTCGCGCGAGGTGACGCGATACAGCGCGTCCTCGGCAAAGAAATCGACCCAGTGGTCCAGCGCGCCGCGGTCGAGCATGTTGCAGTACTCGGTATGGAATTCCTCGATCTCCAGGCGCAGCTCGCGCACGGTCCTGGCGTCGGGGGGTTGCATGTCGTAGCCGGCGTACATGTCGTTTCAGAGCCCCCGTCTCACAATCCCATCTCCTGGCGATAGTGCGCATACATGCCGCGAATCGCCGATTCGTCGATCACCGAGGTGGTGGTGCCTGTGGTCTCGCCGCCGAGCTTGAGCACGCCCCGGTCCGAGGGTGAGCGGCGCACGCCTTCCTGCAGGAACTTGATCGCCTCGTTGTCTTCGAGCCCGAGGAAGCCCGAGGGGCCCATGAGGTTGCCCTGGCGCAGGCGGTGGCGCGTCATCTCCTCGTCATCACCCTCATAGCCGAACATCGTCCACATCATGATCTGGCTGTGGGGGCCGTTCGGGATGATGTGGCGGATGCCGAGCGTGTTGAGCTCGCGCTGCACGATGAGGTTCGGCCAGATGGTCTGCATGGTGACCGACCAGGGCGAATCGAATTCGCGCACGTAATCGAGGAAGCGACCGTCGGCGAGCTTGAAGTCCTCGCGGTAATTGCGCATCTCCTTCTTGGTCGCGTCATCCAGCGCCTCGGCGACGTTGTCCGGCTTGGCCGAGGCGAGCGTGCCGTGGCGGCCCTTCGGGTCGGTGATCATGCCGTTCTTGCTGCCGGCGACCATGAGCCCGAACGTGACGAGGAACGAATGCAGCAGCGTCGCGTGGTAGGGGTCCTTGAGGTTCTCGTGGTAGAGCTTCCAGTTGCCCGGCAATTCGTTCCGGTAGTAGCCGAGGATCTTGAGCTTGCGGCCGGCGAACACCACGTTGAAGTCCTTGAGGATCTCCGGCGACAGGTACTCCTCGATCGGCTCCATGCCGGTCGCGAACGAAGCGAACACCACGCCGTTGAGCGTGGTCACGGAGAGCTTCTTGAGGTTGTGGTCCGAGTTCTTGAAGTCCTTGGGCATGCCGCCGCCCTCGCCCTTCAGGCCGCGCTTGAACGGGATGCCCTGCAGGTTGCCGACCAGGTCGTACGACCAGCTGTGGTAGGGGCAGACGAATTCCTTGGTGTTCCCGAGGTGCTGGCGGCAGAACTCGACGCCGCGGTGCGCGCAGCGGTTCTCGAACACGTGCACGGTGGAATCAAGATTGCGCGACACCACCACCGGCGTCGGCCCCACGAAAGAGCGCTTGTAGTCGCCCGGGTTCGGGATCTCGGCCTCCAGAGCCACGAAATTCCAGGTGCGGCCGTGGAAGATGCGCTCGATTTCGCGCTCGTAAATCTCGGGGCTGGTGTAGATCCAGTCCGGGATCGAGGTCAGGCCCTGCGAGGGCCACTTGAACTCGAAATCCTGCGCCTGCCGCTTTTCCTTGGCGAAGCTGCCGGTCTGCCCGATGACTGTGTTTGCGCTGTACATGGCCTTGCCTCCTGTCCGATTGCCGCCTAGGCGGCGGCCGCACCAACGGCGCTCACGCGCGGCTCGGTCCGGGCCGCGAGGTCCTTGAGCTTTTTCGAGCTGTCGGAAAGGTCGCCCGCGCTCACGGGCGTCCGCGATTCGATGAGCTTGCGGGCAAAGCGGATCTCGCCGCCCGCATTGAATGCCGTAGCGCAGACGATACGCGCATCAATCATGCAGAACGCGATTGCGCGGCCAGACGCGGGATCGCCGCGCCACACGGTCTGTGCGCCTTGGCGCGCAAGCCCGGCCATCTGGATGTTGACCCCGTGCTGGTCCGACCAGAACCACGGGACTTCCGAGTAAGCGACCGGCGTGGATGCGGGCAGTGACGTAGCCGCGGCCACGTTGCGGGCAACCGCGATCGCCTGGTTCTGCGCGTTCTGCCACGACTCGAGGCGCACGCGTTGCCCGAGCATCGGGTTGTAGTGGCTGGTCACGTCCCCGGCCGCCCAGATGCCCTCGACGCTGGTCCGGCCGAACTCGTCGGTCACGACGCCATCGGCGGATTCGGCCCCGGCGCTCTCGGCCAATTCCGTATTCGGGATGATGCCGATGCCGATCACCACCACGTCGGCGGCCAGTTCGCTGCCGTCGGCCAGGCCCACCGCAGTGACGCGGCCGCCGCCGTTTCCGCCAGTGCCCATGAGCGCCGACACGCCTGCGCCGAGCCTGAACTCCACCCGCTGCCTGCGATGCAGCCGCTCCACTTGCGCCGCGATGTCCGCTGGCAAGGCGCGCTCGAGCAAGGCCGGCTGCCTTTCGACCACCGTGACTTCAAGGCCGAGCTTGGCCGCGGTGGAAGCGACTTCGAGGCCGATGAACCCGCCGCCAATCACGACGACGCGCTTGCCGGGGGTGAGGTCCTTCGCGAGACGCTTGCAATCGGCAATCGTGCGCAGGTAATGCACGCCGCCCAGCGTGTCGTTAACGCCGATGAGCGGGCGCACGCGGCTGCCGGTTGCGAGGATGAGGTGGCCGTAGTCCAGGCGCTTGCCGTCGGAGAACAGCACGCTGCGGCTCGCCGGGGCGATGGCTTCGGCGCGCACGCCGCAGACGAGCTCGATGTCCTTGGCGCGCCAGTGATCGCGCGGGTGGATGAAAGTCGATTCGGGCCCGGATTCGCCGAGCAGAACGCCTTTGGACAAGGCGGGCCGCTCGTACGGCGGCTCGGTTTCGTCGCCCACCATCGTGACCGGCCCCGTGTAGCCCGCGCCGCGCAGCGCTTCGGCCGCGCGCCCGCCGGCCTGTCCGGCGCCGATGATGAGGATATGGGGTGAGGGCACGTTTACCCGCGGCTAGTCGGCAAGCTCGACGAGGATCCTGCCGCCCTCGACCTTGACCGGGTAGGCCTGGATCGGCTCGCTGACCGGTGCGCACATCGCCTTGCCGGTAGTGAGCTCGAACCGGCCCTGGTGCAGCGGGCACTCGATGCAGCCGTCCTCGACGTAGCCGTCGGACAGCAGCGCGTACTGGTGGGTGCAGACGTCGTTTACCGCGTACAGCGCGCCGCCCGCGCGAACGATCGCGATCGGCACCTCGCCCACCTTGACGCCCACTGCTTCGTCATCGCCGAGCGCCTCTGCATCGGCTACCGCATGCCAGCCCATCAAGCCCCCAAAACCACGTCTGGATTTATTGCTCAGTGTACCCCGCAATTTGTTCAGTGTACCCCGCGTCGGCTGCATGTCAAGAGTGAGCGAACGCGAGACAATGGCGCATGGCGCTCAAGCACAAGCCCCTGCGCGGCATCGCGTTGATCCTCATCGCGATCGCGACGTTCTCGGTCATGGACACGATCGCCAAGTACCTGTCGCAGAGCTACCCGGTCGGCAGCGTGGTCTGGGCGCGCTACGCGATCAACCTCCTCGTGCTCTCCGCTTTCCTGGTCGTGCGCGGGGAGCTCAGGCGCATCAGGACCGAGCGGCCGACCACGCAGATCGTGCGCGGGCTCATGCTCGGCGCCTCGACGCTGCTCTACTTCACTTCGCTCACGGTGCTGCCGCTGGCCGAGGCTGCCTCGATCGGTTTCGTGCTGCCGGTGTTCGTGGCGATCCTTGCGGTGCCGATGCTCGGCGAGCGCATCGACATGCCGCGCGTCATCGCGATCGTCGTGGGACTCTCGGGCGCGCTGATCGTGGTGCGCCCGGGCACGGCGCTCTTCACCATCTACGCGCTGTTGCCGGTGGCGATGGCGCTGTGCAACGCCTTCTACCAGATCCTCACGCGCAAGATCGCGGGGCTCGAGCATCCGCTCACCTCGCTCTTCTACGGCTCGCTGATCGGCACGGTAATGTCGACGTTCCTGCTCTCGGCCGGGGTGGCGATGCCGGTCGGATGGCTGCACTGGACGCTCTTCCTCGCGCTAGGCGTGCTGGCCACGATCGGGCACTTCGTCCTGATCCGCGCGTTCGACTACGCTCCCGCCACGCTGCTCGCGCCCTTCGTCTACTCGCAGCTCGTGTGGGTCATGCTGCTGGGCTGGTTCGTGTTCGGCGATTTCCCGGACGGCTGGTCGATGGTCGGCATGGCGGTCATCGTCGCCTCGGGACTGTACATCGCGAACAGGCAACGGCTCACCGCAAAACGCTGAAAGGACCCCTCATGCTCCAGCCCACCTATCTGCTGCCCACCACCGTCGTGGGCATCCATCTGCCCGCGCCAGTGCAAGCTGACTGCCCTGATCACTCTACCGATCTGGAGATCGACGCTAGCATAGAACTCTTCGCGCCGCCGCTTCATCGCCTTCACATGCTCTGATAGGCGGGTTGGTCCCCAGACACGATTCATTGGCTTAGCGTTGCGTCCGGGAAGGCGGGGGAGGCCCGCTGGACTGACGCACCTCGAGCTTCAGGGGCAGCTCGATGCGGCGCGGTTCGACCTTGCCCTCCATGCGTTCGATGAGGTGACGTGCCGCTTCCAGGCCCACTTCGGCGATGGGAAAGCGAACCGTCGTAAGTGCCGGCGTAACCACGCTGGCGAGCTCCATGTCATCGAAGCCGGTGATAGAGACGTCCCCCGGCACGGCGAGGCCGATCCGGCGGGCTTCCTGGATTGCGCCGATGGCGAGGATGTCGTTGCCGCAGGCCACCGCCGTGAAGCGGCCGCGGCGCATGAGCTCGGCAAAGGCTTCGCGGCCCGCGCTGAGAGAATAGGCCGCCGGCACCACGTGCTCGCGATGCAGGGCGAGGCCGGCCCGCGCCAGTGCCGCGCCTATGCCTTTTACGCGGTCGCGCGCTCGGTCGTTCCCCTCGACGATGCCGGAGATGACGCCGATCCGCCGGTGGCCCAGCTGCAAGAGGTGCGCGGCGATCATGCCGCCGGCGGCGCGGTTGTCGAAGCCAACGCTTGCGTGGCGCCGAGGATGCTCGAGCGCCCACGTGAGCACGCAGGGGATGCCCAAGGCCGCCAGCAGCTTGCGCGTCGAAGCGTGGTGGGTGATGCCCACCAGCACCAGGGCGTCCACGCCGCGCCCGGCGAGAGTGCGCACCATGCGCGCTTCGGCGGCGAGGTCGAATTCGTGGCAGGCGAGCAGCAGCGTGTAGCCGGCGGCTTCAAGCGCCTTCTGCAGGTTGTGGGTACTGACCGCGTAGATGGCGTTGTCCAAAGTGGGGATCACCGCGCCCACTGTGCGTGTGCGGCGGGTCGAGAGCGCCCGCGCCACGCCGTCGGACACGTAGTTCAGACGCGCCACGGCGCGCTCGATGCGCGCGCGGGTCTGCGGCCGCACGATGCCCGGCTGCGACAAGGCGCGCGAGACCGTGGCCGTGGAAACGCGCGCCAGGCGCGCCACGTCGCGCGCTGTGGCATTCGCGCGCTCGCTGCGGGTCATGCGCGTTCGGCGAGGGCGAGGTTGCGGCCCGAGGCCGGCTCGAACAGGTGCAGTTTCGCCGGGTCGAAACCGACCCAGACCTTCTGGCCGGCGGCGAGCCGCGAATCGGCTTTCACCTGGGCCGAGATGCGGCCGCTGGTTGCGTAGTTGAGGTCGATCAGTTTTTCCGAGCCGACGAGCTGCACCAGCGATACCTCGGCGGCGAGGCTATGCTCGCGCGCCGTGTCGAACACCTCGAGATCCTGCGGCCGTACGCCCAGCACGACCTCGCGGGAGCCGGCCGCGGGAAGGGGCGACACGGCAATCGTACTGCGCGTCCCGCCGCAATCGAGGCTGACCGTGTTTCCCGTGATGGCCGCGCCGGCGAGAAAATTCATCGGCGGGCTGCCGATGAAGCCGGCGACGAAGACGTTGGCGGGCCGGTTGTAGACCTCTTCAGGCGTGGCGTACTGCTGCACCACGCCGCCATCCATGACGGCGATCTTGTCCGACATGGTCATCGCCTCGAGCTGGTCGTGGGTGACGTACACCGTGGTCGTCTCCAGGCGCAGGTGAAAGCGTTTGAGTTCGCCGCGCATGGTCGCGCGCAGCTTGGCGTCGAGGTTGGACAGTGGCTCGTCCATGAGGAAAAGCCACGGCTTTCTTACCATGGCGCGGCCGAGCGCCACGCGCTGGCGCTGCCCGCCCGACAGCGCCTTGGGCTTCCTGTCCAGCAGGTGTTCGATCTCCAGCACCTTCGCCACTTCGTGCACGCGTCGCTCGGTTTCATCCGCGGGCGTGCCGCGAACCTTCAGGCCGTAGGCGATGTTGCGGAACACGTTCATGTGCGGGTAGAGCGCGTAGCTCTGGAACACCATGGCGATGTCGCGCTTGCCCGGCGCGAGGTCGCTCACCGTCTGCGCGTCGCGGTAGATCGCGCCGCTGGAGGCCGATTCCAGCCCCGCGAGGATCCTGAGCAGCGTGCTCTTGCCGCAGCCCGAGGGCCCCACCAGGGTGATGAATTCGCGCTCTGGAAATTCCAGATGGATGTCCTTCAGCACCTCCACCGCGCCGAAGTTCTTGCAGATGTGTTCGAGTCGTATGGTCATAAGGGTCCCTGGGATCAGCCTTTCACCGCGCCCGCGCCGAAGCCGGCGACCAGGTGGCGCTGCATCAGCATGAACAGCAGCGCCATCGGCAGGGTCATCAGCACGGCCGAGGCCATCATCAGGCCCCAGTCCACGTGCACGCCCTCGAAGAAATGCATCACGCCGACGGTGAGCGGCAGGTTTTCGATGGAGTTTATGAACACGCGCGCGAACAGGTAGTCGTTCCAGGACACGATCAGGGAAAAGATCGCCGCCGCGATGATGCCGGGCAGCGCCGAGGGCAGCACGATGTCCACGAACACGCGCAGGCGGCCCGCGCCGTCAATCATCGCCGCCTCCTCGAGCTCGATCGGGATGCCGCGGAAGAAGGCCCACAGCAGCCACATGCAGAAGGGCAGGGTGATGGACACGTAGCCGAAAGTCAGACTCCACAGGCTGTTGGTGAGTCTGAACTCCGCCATCACCAGGAACAGCGGGAACACCAGGATGATCGACGGGATCATGTAGCCGAGCAGGCTGAAGTACGGAATGATCCTGCGGCCCCAGTAGCGGAAGCGCGTGATGCTATAGGCGGCCAGCGTGCTGATGACGATGCTGATGCACGTGCTGCCGAGGCTCACCACCACGCTGTTGGCGAACCAGGAGGTAAAGTACTGCGGGGCCGCGGTGGTGGGCACATAGGACTGGTCGGCGCGGAAATACTGCTGCTTGCCGGTAATGAGGTTGCGATAGTTGGCCAGCGTCACCTCGAGCGGGATCACACGTGGCGGCGTCGCCATGACGTCCTTGGGGGGCTTCAGCGAGGTGGACAGCGCCCAGATCAGCGGGAAGCAGATCAGGAAGGTGAGCACGAGCAGCACCAGGTAGGCGAGCGCCTGGCGCGCGACGTACGCGGCATTCATGGGGTGTCCTCCTCGGCGAAGCGGAATACGCGCATGTAGATGAGGCTGCCGACGAACAGCAGGAACATCATCACCACGCCCGTGGCGGCACCCACGCCCATCTTCAGCTGTCTCTTAT
>ENA-ORBV01004381-ORBV01004381.1-microbial-mat-metagenome-genome-assembly--contig:-NODE-4381-length-27171-cov-4.561674_pt1 | contig 27171 bp, 25 predicted proteins | sample MGYA00237777_ERZ505514 | MGnify/ENA primary metagenome ERZ505514 (study PRJEB26160, sample SAMN06269048) | microbial mat metagenome | isolation source: Oligotrophic lake microbial mat | place...
ATGTGTATAAGAGACAGTCACCGACATCTGCCCGGTCGGTGCCCTCACCGGCAAGCACTTCCGCTTTCAGCAGCGCGTGTGGACGCTCAAGAGTGTCGAGTCGATCGACCCCAGCGACGCCTTCGGTGCGAATCTGACGATCGAATATAACAACGGTCGCGTCTGGCGCCTGATGCCACGGCGCAATCCGGACGTGAACAAGAGCTGGATCGCCAACAGTACGCGTCTGCTCTACCAGAAGCTGGCCGTCGACCGCCTGACCGATGCGCGCATCGCCGGCAAGGACGTCGATCTCACCGACGGCGTTAAGGCGGCCCAGTCCGCCCTCGCCGCAGCTAAGAAGATCGCGCTGGTCGCCAGCGGCCACGGCACCATCGAGGACAATGCAGCCCTGCTCGCCCTGAAGGATAGTCTGGGCGACAAGGCCGAGGTCTTCGGAGGTTCATGGCTGCCCGTCGGCTCCGCTGACGGCATCGCCCTGAGCGGCGACCCAGTGGCCAACCGCGCTGGCGTCAAGCTGCTCGGCATCGCCGACAACCTCGACCAGCTGGCCGAGCGCGCCGGTGAGTTCGACGCCGTGCTGGTGTTCAACCACGACTTGTGGGCGGCTGACGCGGCCAAGGCCGCCAAGCTCGACCGCATCCCGGTGCGCATCGTCCTGGCGAGTTGGATCGACGCGACAGTGGCCAAGGCCACCATCGCGGTCGGCATCCGTGCCTGGGCCGAAGCCCGCGGCGCGATGGTCAACAGCAAGGACCGCGTGCAGCTGATGCAGGCCGGTCCGGTGGTGCCCAACCCGGCGCTGGAGCCGGCCTGGCGTGTCCTGGCCTGTCTGGCCGGCGCGGCCTGGGCGAACGAAACCGATGCCTTCAAGGCGGCTGGTGCACGCGCGCCCCGTCTCGCCGGTCTGACCTACCGCACCATCGGCCCGATGGGCGCGGTCCTTCCCCAGCCCGCCCTCGCGGCGGCGGGAGCCTGAGCGATGTTTGAATCCATCCTGAATTGGATCATGGCCAACCCCTACGAGGTGGCGGCCCTGCTTCTCGTCCCAGCCATTCCACTCCTCTTTTTCAACATCCTGCCCTTGCTGGTGGTGATGGAGCGCCGCGGCGCCGCCTTCATCCAGGACCGGCCGGGTCCGAACCGTGCCGGTATCTGGATCCCGATCCTGAACATCCGTCTGCGCGCCTTTGGCATGATCTACAACGCCTGCGACTTCGTGAAGCTGGCGGTCAAAGAGCGCTTTGATCCGAAATTCGCGACCTCGTTCGGTTACTATGCCGCCGGCCCGTTCATCCCGCTACTGGTGGCGCTGATCCTGCCCGCCTTCATCCCGATGTTCGCGCCGATCTGGTACCAGTCCTCCAGCGGCTCGCTGGCCGCACTGGCCGGCACCACGATCAGCACGCATAGCGGCCTGCTCGCCCTGTTCGCCTTCTCCTCGCTGTCGATCTACGGCCTCGTCCTGGGCAGCTGGGCCAGCAACTCGAAGTTCGCGCTGCTCGGCGGTATGCGCGCCAGCGCGATGATGATCAGCTACGAGGTCTCGATCGGTCTGGCCGCGGCCGGTATGTTCCTGATCGTCGGCAGCTTCGATCTGGCCAAGATCGCCGCCTGGCAGGGCGAGCACACCTGGGGCATGGTCGCCCAGCCGGTCGGCTTCGTCCTATTCACCGTGGCGATGTTCGCCGAATGCAATCGCACCCCGTTCGACGTGGTCGAAGGTGACTCCGAACTGGTTGCCGGCTTCCACACCGAGTATGGCGCGATGCGGTTCATGCTGGTGATGAGCGCCGAGTATTACCACGTTATCGTCGCCTCGGCCCTGATCAGCACGCTGTTCCTGGGCAGCTATCACCTGTCGCCGATCCCACTGCCGCTCGGCCACGACGGTGCGATGGTCGACCTCGACGACCGCTGGATGCGCGCCAATCTCGGCGGCGTCTGTGCCTTCATGCTCGCGGTCGGCGCGATCGGAGCGGCCGCCTTCGCCTGGCTGATTCACGGCCGTCGCGTCCACTATAACCGCAGCGGTGCCAGTGATGCCGCTATGCGCTCGAAGGAGTATCTGCTCTACATCGGCGCGATCGGCGGCGCCGCCGTCGCCATGGCGATCGGCGCGTTCCTGGTCGCCGGCTGGCGTCCGCAGCCGGCCACTCTGGTTGGCGGCGTCCCGTTATGGGGTGGACTGGTCGACGTGGTGACCGCGGTCGCCCAGTTCCACGTCCTGGTCGGTAAGATCCTGCTCGTCTCCTGGCTCTTCGTGTGGGTGCGCTGGACGGTGCCGCGCTTCCGTTACGACCAGATCATGGCGCTGGGCTGGAAGGTCCTGCTCAACATCGCCCTGATCAACCTGCTGATCACGGCGATCATCGTGAAGCTGGTGCACTGACATGGCCAAAGTCATCCCTCGTCCCGACCTCGGCGTCTGGGAACGCCTCTACATCGGCGAGATCTTCAAGGGTCTGATGACCACATTTGGTCACGCCGCGAAGTCGCTGACCAATCCGGCGCACTTCCCGACTCTGCTCTATCCCGAGCAGCAGCCGGACATCCCGCGCGACCACCGCAGCCGGCATCGCCTGATGAAGCGTGCTGACGGCAGCCCGCGTTGCGTCGCCTGCTACATGTGCTCGACCGCCTGCCCGGCGCGCTGCATCAACATCGTCGCTGAAGAGAGCCCGGACAAGCACATCGAGAAGCGCCCGGTGCGTTTCGAGATCGATCTGCTGTTATGCGTGTTCTGCGGCTACTGCGTCGAGGCCTGCCCGTGCGATGCGATCCGCATGGACACCAAGCTGGCCGTGCTGGTCGGCGGTGACCGCGCTGGCTTCGTCATCGACAAGAAGGGCCTGATGGACTGGGAACCCAAGGACTACCCGGCCAGCGACACCCAGAGCCAGAAGGCTCCGGGCGGTTCGCTCAACGCGAAGGCCCTCGAAGAGCTGAAGTCGGGATCGGATCACTGACATGTTCCCCGAACTCAACACCACCCTCGCCAACGTCTACTTCGCAGGTCTCGCTATCTCGGCTTTGTGCTGTGCGGTCGGCGTGCTGGCCAGTCGTCATCCGCTCAATGCCGCCGTTCTGCTGATCGGGGCGATGCTCGCCCTGTCCGGCATCTATGCGTTGCTTGATGCGCCATTCATGGCCGTCGTGCAGGTTCTCGTCTACGCCGGCGCGGTGATGATGCTGGTTATCTTCGTCATCATGGTGCTCAACCGGGCCCGTGAGGACAAGCTGCCGCGCTTCGATGCCTGGAGCGTCGCCACTGCGGCGGCACCACTGGCTCTGACCGCCCTCCTGGCGCTGACCATGGCCAAGCTGCCGCTCGCCCCGGCCGCCGGCGCGGTGCGCGGCGAGCCTGAGCCGATTGCCGCTCGGATGTTCGCCATGAGTGGCGAGGTCGGTGGTTGGTGGCTGCTGTTCGTCGCCGTCGGTGTGACCCTGCTCGTCGCCGTGGTCGGCGCCGTGCTGCTCGCCAAGCGCAATCTCGACACTCCGGCCGAGGAGCCGGTCAAGGAAGAAGCAGGCCATGGCCACTGAGACCATCTTGATGACGCCTGCCGCGGTGCAGGTGCTGGCTGCGATGCTGTTTGGCATCGGCCTGACCACCGCCGTGATCCGCCGCAACATCTTCGTCGTGCTGATGGGCGTCGAGCTGATGCTCAACGCGGTCAACCTGTCGTTCATCGGCTTCTCCCGCACCCTGGCCGGCGACGCCTCGCTGCTCGGCCAGCTCGCCCCGCTCTTCACTATCGCCATCGCGGCGGCTGAGGCCTGCGTCGGCTTGGCCATGGTCATCCTGCTGGTGCGCGGCAAGGATACGATCGATGCGGACGCGTTCAGCGCGATGAAGGAATAAGACGTGGACTCCACGCTGCTCTGGCTCATCCCCGCCCTGCCGTTGTTCGGCGCCATCCTCAACGGCAGCCTGTCGCTGGCCGGATCGAAGGACGGCTACGGCCCGCCACGCGGGATCGTCGCGACCTTCGCCGTGCTGATGCCGGCGATCAGCTTCGCCCTCAGCATCGCTGCTGCAGCCCGCTTGGGTGGATTCGGTGGTGAAGCTGCTCCTGCCCTACGTCAGGACCTGTTCACCTGGTTCGCTGGCGACGGGCTCAACCTCTCGTTCGGACTCTCGATCGATCGTCTGAGTAGCTTGATGCTGCTGTTCGTGACCGGCATCGGCACCCTGATCCACCTCTATTCGGTCGGCTACATGGGCGAGGACCGCGGCTTTGCCCGGTTCATGAGTTACATGAATCTGTTCATGACGGCGATGATCATCCTGGTGATGGGCAGCAGCCTGCCCGTCACTTTCCTCGGCTGGGAAGGCGTCGGTCTGTGCAGCTACCTGCTCATCGGCTTCTGGCACAAGACGCCGGAATATGCCGATGCGGCGCGCAAGGCGTTCATCTACAACCGGGTTGGCGATCTCGGCTTCTTGCTCGGCGCCTTCGCCCTGTTCCAGATCACCGGCAGCCTCGACTACGCCGCGATTAGCGAGTGGTTCCGCACCGCTGATGCCAGCGCCTTGGCTTCATCTCACGGTCTAATCACGGCTGCCTGCATTTTGATCTTCCTCGGCTGTGCCGGCAAGAGCGCACAGATCCCGCTGCAGGCGTGGCTGCCTGATGCGATGGCCGGCCCGACTCCAGTTTCGGCCCTGATCCACGCGGCGACTATGGTCACCGCGGGCGTCTACCTGGTTGCCCGGCTGTCCGACGCCTTCGTCTGCTCGCCTGAGGCGATGGCGGTGGTGTTCGTGATTGGCTGCGCCACCGCGGTGTGGGGTGCAGTGGCCGGTCTGGTGCAGAATGACGTCAAGAAGGCCCTCGCCTACTCGACGGTCAGCCAGCTCGGCTTCATGTTCATGGCGGCCGGTTGCGGCGCCTTCGACGTCGCCCTCTTCCACGTCTTCACCCACGCCTTCTTCAAGGCAGCCCTCTTCCTCTCGGCTGGTGCCGTCATCCACGGTCTGCACCACGAGCAGGACATGCGTCGCATGGGCGGTCTGCGCAAGAATCTGCCGATCGCTTACCTGGCGATGTTCTACGGCTGGTGGGCGATCACCGGCCTGCCGTTCGCGGCCGGCTTCTTCTCCAAGGACCTGATCCTGGAGCACGCCTTCGCCGGCCACGTCCACCTCGGCTTCAACATCGCACCGCTGGTCGGCGCCATAGCCTTGGTCACCGCCGGCTTGACCGCCGTCTACATGACCCGGGTCATTACCCTGGTGTTCTGGAGTCCGAGCCGGGTCGATCCCGAGGTCAAAGCGCACATTCATGGCACCCCGATTACCATGGCCATCCCGCTGCTGGTGCTGGGCGTCGGTAGCCTGATCGCGGGTTTCGTCTGGGTCGGTCTGCCGATGGGTTGGATGGGCGTGCCCGAGAATGGCATGGCCTTCCTCGCCAACTGGCTGTCGCCGGTCGTCGGCCCCGCCCAGGAGGTCCTCGCCAAGGCTTCCGGCGTCGAGCATGGAGATCACAACGCGATGGCCTGGACGGTCGCCGGTCTCGGCACCCTGATCGCCGCCTTCGGTTCGTTCCTCGGCTGGTGGATCTGGCGCAAAGGTCCTAAGACGGTGCCTGCAGCTGGCACCAGCACTGCCCCGACCGGATTCGGCGGCGGCTGGACCTTCGGCTTCGATACCGCCGCCAGCTGGCTGGTGGTCAAGCCGATTATGATCGTCGCCTACGGCCTCTACTGGGTGGTCGAATTGGCCATCCTCGGTGTGGCCGGCTGGCTGGTCAGCGCCGGTTCACGTGCACTGGGTGACGGCTATGCTCTCGCCCTGCAGCGCTCACGCCTGCGCACCTCGCTCGCCCTGGCCATGCTCGGCCTCGCCGCGGCTATTGCCGCCCTGCTCTTCGCGGTGAAATAATGCTTCTGCTCGCCATCTTCCTCGCGCCCATCGCCGCCGCGGTCATCGCGGTCCTCGCCCATGGCAAGGATGCCGACCAGGGGGCCGGTGATGCGGTCCACCGCCTCGGCCTGGTGCTCTCGCTGGTCATCGCCGCCTTCGCCACGCCGCTGGCTCTCGGCCACGGCGGGGCCTTCGACGTCGCCTGGTTCTCGGTGCCCGGCACCGAGGCGGTGATCCATCTCAAACTCGGCACCAACGGTGTCACCGCCTGGATGGTCCAGTTGATCGCCTGGCTGACCCCGTTCGCCATTCTCGGCGGCCGCGGCGTCGCTGGAGGCCGCATGCGCGAATACGTCGCGGCGATCTTCTTCTGCGAAGCGATGATGCTCGGAGCCGTGCTGGCCCGCGACCTCGTCCTCTTCTATGTCTGCTACGAGGCCATGCTGATCCCGATGCTCGTCCTGCTTGCCATCTTTGGCGGGCCGGAACGTCGTCAGGCGGCGCTGTGGTTCGTGCTGATGACCATGCTTGGCTCGGTGCCACTGCTGGTCGCGATCTGGGTGATCATCGCCAAGCTCGGCACCACCGACCTGGCCATGGCCATCGAAGGTCTGCGTTCCGGTGCGATCAGCGCTGGCACGCAGAACTGGCTCTTCTGGGCTTTCGCCCTGGCCTTCGCCGTCAAGGTACCGCTGGTACCGCTGCACGCCTGGCAGGCGCGCACCTACAGCGAGGTGCCCGGTGGCGCCGCGGTGCTGCTGGCTGGCGCCATGGCCAAGCTCGGTGTCTACGGTTTCTTGGTCTTTGTCCTGCCGATGTTCCCGCAGCAGAGCGCCCAGCATGCCCAGCTGTTCATCGTGCTCGGTGTGGTTGGTGCGGTCGGCGGCGCGGTGGTCGCCCTCGCCCAGGACGACGCCAAGCGCATGCTCGCCTACTCGTCGCTGTCGCATCTCGGCTTGGTCGTCACTGGCATCTTCACCTTCCAGCAGGCCGCCCTTGATGGCGCGGTGATCCAGATGGTCGCCCACGGCCTCAGCGCCGCGGCCCTGTTCCTGCTGGTCGGAGCAGTCGAAGAACGCACGCGTAGTCCGTATCTCGACGATCATGGCGGCTTCGCCTCGAAGGCGCCACTCTTCACTATCCTCTTCGTGATCTCGGCCTTGGCTGCTGCTGGCTTGCCCGGCACCGCCAACTTCGCTGGCGAGTTCCTGCTGCTGCTCGGGGCTTGGCAGAGCGCACCGTGGATCGCCGCGGTCGCCGGTCTCTCGGTCATCCTGGGTGCCGCCTACCTGCTGACCCTGGTGCAGAAGTGGTGCTATGGCACCGCTCCGGAAGGCCGTGCCGAAATCACCGATCTGACCACACGCGAAGCGCTGTCCGTTGTGCCGTTGCTGGCCGCCAGCATCTGGCTGGGCTTTCAGCCCGGGGTGATCAGCGCCTACGGTGGCAAGTCTGCTGGCCAGATGGCTGAACCAGCCCGCGCTGCGGCTGCCGCGCTGAAGGCCGGCCCGACGCCGGCTGCCGTCGAGACTGCTGCACCCGCCACGGCGGAGAAGTGATCATGGAACCCGTTGCTCTGTTCCCGCTGCTCGCCCCGATCCTCATCGTTCTTGCCGGCGGCTTGCTTGCCCTGGCCGCCGAGCCGTTCCTGCAGAACGAGGCCAAGCACCGCTGGCTGCCCTGGATCGTCGCCTGCAGCATGATTGCTGCAGCTATCGCCGAGGTGTTCGCTCCGGTCGGCCATTTGCAGGGGATGTTCGCCAACGATCACGCCCGCCGTTGGCTGAGCTTGGCCGTGCTGGGTGCCGCCGCCTGTTCGATGGGTGGTCTCCAGCAGACGCTCAGCCGCGACCGCTTCGCCGGCGGAGAGAGTTATGCGCTGGCCGCTATGGCCACGGTCGGCGTGCTGGGCATGATCGCCAGCCTCGACGCGATCGCGTTCTTCGTCTCGGTCGAGACCGCCGCCCTGGCGATCTACGCCCTGGTCGGCTTGCGCCGTCATCGTGCAGAAAGCAACGAGGCGCTTCTCAAGTACTTCGTCATGGGTGCGGTGTTCAGTGGCATTTTCCTCTACGGCACGGCCCTGATGTACGGTGCGACCGGTTCGACCCGCTTCGGTGCCGAGATCATTGCCGGCCGCGAATCCTACGCGCTGCTTGGTGCAGCGCTGATGTCGGCAGGCCTGCTCTTCAAGGTCGGCTCGGTGCCGTTCCATGCCTGGGCGCCGGATGCCTACACCGGTGCGCCGGTGGCGGTCACCGGTCTGATGGGTGCTATCATCAAGGTCGGCGGCTTCGCCGGTCTTGGCGCCCTGTGGCTCGGCCTTGCCGCTGGCCATCCGGTAGCACTCGACGCCGCCATCGTGCCTTCGGCTCAGGCCCGCATGCTGATGGAGCCGCTCCAGTTGCTCATCGTGATCAGCGCCATCCTCTCGATGGTGGTCGGCAACTTCGCTGCCCTGAAGCAGACCTCGGTCCGCCGCCTGATCGGCTATAGTGCGATCGCCCATGCCGGATACATGACGCTGGCCTTCGTGCTGCCTGGTGCAGGCGAAGCGATCGATCTGCGTCCGCTGTGGCTCTACGCGGTGGGCTACGCTCTGGCCACTGCCGGGGCTCTCACTGCCGTCGCTGCGCTGGCCGGGACCGAGGACGCCAAGGATGATCTCGCCGGATTGCATGGCCGTGGTCGTCAGGCCCCGCTGTATGGGTTGGCCCTGACCATCTTCCTGGCTAGCTTCGCCGGCCTGCCGCCGACCCTCGGCTTCATTGGTAAGTTCTCGATCCTGCAACAGGTTGTGAACTATGGCGGTTGGATGATCGCCCTAGTCGGTCTGGTTGCAGCGGTTGCCGGTGCCGGAGCCTACCTCCGGCTGGTTGTTCAGCTGTGGGCCGGCTCACCCAAGGATGTGCCTGCCGTCGGCATCCAGACACTGACTCGTTGGGGTGTGGCGACGTCTGCGGTGCTGGTTGTCGCGCTGGTGGCTTGGCCGCGTCCGCTGCCCCTGGGTAAGCCGGCGCCGGCCGTCCAGGCCGCGACTATGCTGCCTGCCGCTGCCCCGCCCGCAGTCGTCAAGTAATGCCGTCGCAGACGCACCGCATCCGCGTGCGTTATGCTGAAACCGACCAGATGGCGGTCGCGCACCACAGCGCCTACGTCGCATGGTTCGAGGAAGCGCGTATTGCCTGGATGCGCTCACACGGACTCAGCTACCGCGAGATTGAGACCTCGGGCATCATGATGCCGGTCATTGAGGTACAGATCTCGTACCGGCGTCCGGCCCGTTTCGACGATGTCCTGGAACTGGTCACCACCGCGAAGGCCGCCGGCCCTAGCCGTGTCGTGTTCACCAGCGTGGTTAGTCGTGGCGGCGAGCCTTTGGCCACCGGAGCGGTGACAGTCGCGGCGGTCGACAAGGCGGGCAAGCCGGTGCGTATTCCGGCGGAGATTCTGCCGCTGTTTGCCTGACAGTCGCAACCGACCCCGGCCAAGCTGGCCGCGCTCCGCTTATCTTCCCCGCAGCGCCGTTTCCTGTTCCAGCCGTTCCTGCAAGTGCCGCACTTCGGCGGTCAGCAGGTCCCGCTTGGCGTTGAGGTCGCTGACCGTGGTCTGCAGCATGGCGGCGTTCTGCTGCTGGCCTTCCAATTGACGCTGCATCAGCCCGGCCGCTTGCTCCAACTGGTTCGACTGCGTGCGTAGCTGTTCGAGTTCGGCTTTTACCTGAGCGGCTTCTGCCATCGCGTGCTCGGCGCGCTGGTTCGCCTCGGTGGCGCGACGCTGGGCGCTGGCGGTGTCCTTCTCGCCCGTGGCCAAGGTGCGCGCGCGGGCTGTCAGATTTTCATCTTGAGCCACAAGCAGCTTTTCGCGTGCCTTGGCCAAGATAGTCGCTTCGCGCAGTTTGACCTCAGTCTCCTTCAGTTCGCTGCGCAGGGCGGCGACTTGGTCTCCACGAGTGGCGGCACGGACGATGGCCTGTTCCTGCTTCACCTTGGCAATCGACAGCTGGACCTCCGCGAGGCGACGCAGGCCACGGCCGATCCAGATCATCGCCAGAACGCCGATGCCGAGCAGGGCGAGCAGGCCGACGAAGCCACCGAGGAAGATGAGCAGGGCGCCGCTGTTCGAGCTGATCCATTCCATAGTGGTCTCCGGGTTCGACGGCCATGATAATCACCGGGCAGGTCGAGATTCAACTGCTGAGTCTGGTGCTACCGTGCCGGCATGACCGACAGTCCGGCTGAGCTCCTCCCACCCGCCTTCGTTGCCGCCGTTCGAGACGCTGCCGGGGATCGTGCCGACGCCGCCTTGGCTGGTTGCGCCACGACCAAACAGCCGTCGTTCCGCGCGAACACGCTTAAAGGCCGTTGTGGCGACCTAGTCAAGGAGTTGCGTGAAGCCGGCGTGCCCTTCACCAAGCACGCCTTGTCGGACTGGTCGTTCACCACCACGCCCGAAGGCGAGGTGCAGCTGAAGGAGACGGTCGCCTACAAAGAGGGACGTCTGTACAGCCAGGGCCTGGCCAGCCAGCTGCCTGCCCTGGTGTCGCCGATGCGCGAGGGCGACCGCGTCCTGGATGCTTGCGCAGCGCCAGGCGGCAAGGCCGCCCTGCTGGCGATGCGTCTGGGCGAGGGCGGGACTGGTCTGGTCGCCTGTGACCGTGCTCCGGGACGTTACGGCATCCTCTGCCACACCCTCAAGCTTATGGGCGCGACCAAGGCCCGCCCCCTGCTGTGCGACATGCGCACGCCGCCGGAGATGATCACCAACAAGACCTGGGACCACATCCTGGTCGATGCGCCGTGCACTGGGACCGGCACCGTGCGCGTTGATATTCGGCGCACTTGGGAACATCTCGGCATTGATTACGAGGCCTATGTCCTGTCACGGGCACGCATCCAGATCTCGCTGATCGAGCGGGCCGCCAGTCTGCTGGCACCCGGCGGGACCCTGGTCTATAGCACCTGCTCGATGGATCCGCGCGAGAACGAGGCGGTCGTCGAGCATCTGCTGCACCTGCGCGCGCCGTTGGAACCAGTCGATCTGTCGTCGTGGGCGAAGCGCTTTGGCGACGCCTCGGCGCCGGGCGTGGCGGCTTTTCGTGGCACGACCTACGGGGCATTCACCGCGGCCTGCCTGCGCTTGTGGCCGACCGAGGCGCATGAGGGTTTCTTCGTCTCGATGGTGCGGCGCAAGAAATGAGCGGAGCGTCGAATCCATCGTTGTTGCGTCGTCTGCTGTCGCGTCCGGTGGCGAAGCCTGGCGAAGGCATGGACGGCGGCGCCATTATCATGGCGGTCGATTACCAGCGACGCGGCAGCAATTTCGACATCGGCGGCAAGCGCTTCAGCATCGATCGCACCGCGATGCAGATCGAGGACGCGGACATCCCGTACACCCGGCTGCGTGCCCTGCGCATTAATCGCAGCCATGTCAGCGGGTTGCTCGGGCGTTTTTCGCTGCCCGGCATGGTCCTGATCGCCCTCGGACTCATGCCGGCCAAACGCATGCAGAGCATCATGCGCGCCGAGATCGTCTGCGATGACGGCAAAGTGCATGGGGTAACCAGCATGTCTGCGCGTGGCTTCGGCAAGATGCCGGTTAACCAGATCGACGCCTTCCGCTGGTTCCTCGCCTGCCTAGTCAATCGTCTACCACCGAGCTGCACAATCAGGGTCGGCAGTTCCAGCGGCTACGCCGGTGGCATCGCCTTGATGTCGTCTGCGCTGCCGCTGGCAGGAATGGGCATATGGTTGCTGACCGAGCAGTCGTGGTGGCTCGGCTGGTCGCTGACCGCTACCGCGGTCGGCTGTGCCTGGGTTGGGGTGCTGATGCTGCGCAACGGACGGGCGCGGGTGGTCGATGCGGCCGGACTACTGGCCTACGTCGGGAGCGATTGAGCGCATCACGCCTTTGCGCCGGCCGCTGATCCCTATCGTCTGTCCATGCCTTTCGTCCGTTGTCCCTCTCCAGCCGATGCCCTGGCTGCTCTCGACCGTGTGGTCGAAGGTCAGAGCGATGCGTTGTTCCTCTTCTTCGGTTCTGAGGATCCGGCCACCGGCGCCTCGTGGTGTCCGGATTGCGTCACTGCTGATCCCGTACTGCGCGCCACTCTGGCCAAGGCGGCACCGGAGCTGACCGTCTACGAATGTCCGGTTGGCGAGCGCAGTGCCTGGAAAGGCCAAATGGAGCATCCTTACCGCGTCCATCCCGCCTTCCGCATCGCACGCATTCCGACATTGATCCGCTTCCGTGCCGGTCTGGACATCGGTCGGCTGGTCGAGGCGCTGTGCTCCGACCGGGCTGCCGTCCTGGCGTTCGTGGGCTGATCATGGCCAAGCAGCAGGCGAAGCCGACGGTCAGTGCCAAGCCCAAGGACAAGGCGACGGTCTCGAGCAAGAACGAGATCCGCGAGATCCTCTACAACAGGAAGCTACGTCACGACTTCACCATCCTCGACCGCTACGAGGCGGGACTGGTGCTGATGGGCAGCGAGGCCAAGAGCCTGCGCGCCGATGATGTGCAGTGGGGCGATGCCCACGCCCGCTTTGATGAGCGCGTCCATGAACTGTTCCTGTTCGGTCTGCATATCGGCGAATACCGCCAGGCCGGCACCTTCGGGCACCAGCCGCTGCAGCCGCGCAAGCTCTTGCTGCATAAGCGCGAGTTGGAGAAATTGCACGGCAAGATGTCGGCCAAGGGTCTGACCCTGATCCCCGAGAAGTTGTTCTGGAAGGGACCGTGGGTGAAGATCGAGCTGTGCCTGTGCAGCGGCAAAGACAAGGGTGACAAGCGTCGCGACCTAGTGGCCCGGGCGCAGAAACGCGACGTCGACCGCGAGTTGGCACGCCGATCGAAGCAGCGGGATTAGCAACCGTCTGTATGACGGGGTTCAGTACATGCCCGAACTGCGGAACTCCCCCGGGCTGACACCAACGAGACGGCGGAAAGCGCGGCAAAAATACGCTGGATCAATATAGCCGCAGCGCGTGCCAATTTCAGCGACGGTCAGGGTGGATTCGCGCAGCAGGCGGGTCGCTTCGCGGGCCCGCAGATCGGCTAGCCATTGCGACGGTGAGTTGCCTTCGGCGGTGGCGAAGATGCGGGCGAAATGGTGGCGACTCATCCCGGCTTCGCGGGCGAGGTCGCTGACCCCGATGCCATCGGCGAAATGTGTTCGTCCCCAACGCTTGGCTGATTCGATGGCCGGATGCCGCTGGCGGGCGGCGGGATCGCCGAGCATTTCGGCGCATAGCGCCATCGCCACGCGATAGGCCCACGACGACGAGGTGTACGGGTCACGGATCATCCCGGTCATGCTGGCGGTGGCCGCCTCAATCAGTGTGTTGAGCGTCGGTGACTCGTCATCGAGGCGCACGACTGGCCCGTGCCTGGCCGTCACGCTGCGCCAGGCGCGCATGACCTCGCGGCCGGTCAGGCACAGGTAGACGTGGTGCCACGCATCGCCGCTGGCCAGCCAGTAGCGGTTGTCGAAAGGAAAATAGAGCAGCATCGCCTGCCCCGGGTCGACGGTATAGCGGGTCCCCGCGCACGAGAGCTGGCCTCGCCCACACACGGTGTACTGGATCAGGCAGAATTCAGCGCTGCCGCGCTTCAGGCCGTGCCAGTCGTAGCCGGCGGGACACTGCTCGTAACCCGCTGAGGTGACAACGGCATGCAGGGATGGCCGGCCGGCATAGGCGGGGCCGCCGGTATGCAGGCCGAGGGCATCCAGGCGGCCCAGCACAGAAGTACCATGCTTAGCACCAGCGTCCTGTTCTGCCATATTCCGCGATCATATGATCAGGCCAGGAATACCAATCATGAGTACTGCCAGCACCCAGACCGTCGCCACCAAGAAGCTCACCTTCATCGGTGCCGGATCGATCGGATTCACCCGCACCCTGTTGCGCGATCTTATGTGCGTGCCCGAGTTGCGCACCCGCTTCGAGATCGCCTTTACTGACATCGACGCGCGCAACCTCGACATGGTGCGGCAGCTGTGCCAGCGCGATCTCGATCACAACGGAGTGCCGGTGACCATCCAGGCCACCACCGACCGTCGGGCCGCGATCGCCAACGCCGATTACGTCTTCTGCGTGGTGCGCATCGGCGGTCTTGAAGCCTTCGCCACCGATGTCGACATCCCCCTCGCCTACGGCGTCGACCAGTGCGTCGGCGACACCCTGTGCGCTGGCGGCATCATGTATGGCCAGCGTGGCATCGCCGCGATCCTGGGATTCTGCAAGGACATCCGCGAAGTGGCCAAGCCCGGCTGCCGCCTATTCAATTATGCCAATCCGATGGTCATGCTGACCTGGGCAGCGAATGTCTTTGGCAAGGTGCCGACCGTCGGTCTGTGCCATGGCGTGCAGGGCGGCCACCACCAGATCGCCGACTGCACCACCCACTGGGCGCGCAAGCAAGGCCTGATCGGCGCCGAGGAGACGGTCGCGAAGCAGGACGTCGACATCATCTGTGCCGGCATCAACCACCAGACCTGGTACGTCAAGGCGACTTGGCGCGGTATCGACCTGATCCCGAAAATGTTGGAACTATTCGAAGGGCACCCGCAGTTCCCCACTACCGAAAAGGTGCGCATCGACATGCTCCGCCGCTTCGGCAACTACTCGACCGAATCGAATGGCCATCTCAGCGAATACGTGGCGTGGTACCGCAAGCGCCCGGAAGAGATCCAGCGCTGGATCGACACCGGCTGCTGGATCAACGGTGAGACCGGCGGCTATCTGCGTGTCTGCACCGAAGGTCGCAACTGGTTCGAGACTGAGTTCCCAGAATGGCTGGCCCAGCCGCCGAAGTCGTTCGATGGCAAGGAGCGCAGCGAGGAGCATGGCTCGTATATCATCGAGGGTTTGGAGACCGGTCAGGTCTACCGCGGCCACTTCAACGTCATCAACGGCACGACCATCACCAACCTGCCACCCGACGCGATCGTCGAGGTGCCCGGATACGTCGATCGCAATGGCGTGAATATCCCATCGGTCGGCGATTTGCCGATGGGTTGCGCCGCGGTGTGCAACCAGTCGATCAGCGTGCAGCGCCTGTCCGTCCATGCGGCGGTGACCGGTGATGATCAGCTGCTGCGCCAGGCGTTCTTGATGGATCCGCTGGTCGGCGCAGTGTGCAACCCGCCTGAGATCTGGCAGATGGTCGATGAGATGCTGGTCGCCGGCAAGACGTGGCTGCCGCAGTACGAACTAGCCATCGCCGCGGCACAGGCCCGCTTGGCTGGTGGCAAAGCCATCGCCACAAAGACCGGCTACGCCGGCGCTGCCCGCATCCATACGAAGACGATCGATGAGATGCGTGCCGACAAGGTTCAGAGTCAGAAGAACGCCGAAGCTACCGATAAGGCTAAGGAGCGCCCAGCGGCAGCTGCTGCGCACTAGCAGCCATCTCTCTGGACTGTTTCAGGCGACCCATTGGGCGAGGGTTGCGGCCAGTCCGCTGCCGGTCACTGGCTTGGCGATCAGGTCGTCCATACCAGCGGCTAGGCATGCGGCCCGTTCCTCGGACATTGCTGAGGCGGTCAGGGCAATGATCGGGGTGCGTGGTAGAGACGATTCCACTTCATGCCGGCGGATGGCTCGGGCGGCTTCCAGGCCGTCCATCTCGGGCATGTGCACATCCATGAACACCAGGTCGATGCCGCCGCGCCGCCAGGCGGCCACCGCGTCGATGCCGTTCGCCGCGATTTCGACCTGCTGGCCTTGAATTCCCAACAAGGCCGAGGCGACCCGTTGGTTGATCGGATTGTCCTCGGCAACCAGGATGCGTAGTCGACGCCCTAGTGACGGCACTATGCCCGAACTGATGCGCGTTGTCGCTGGGTCTCGCTCGGCGCTCGCAGGGATGACGAGGCTGAAGGTGCTGCCGGAGCCGAGCGTGCTGGTTAGGCCGATGGTGCCGGCCATGGCCTCAACCAGATGACGGCAGATGGCGAGCCCCAGACCTGACCCGCCATAGCGGCGGGTGGTCGAGGCGTCGACTTGGCTGAAGCGCTGGAACAATCGTTCCTGATCCGCAGATGCGATGCCGATGCCGGTATCTTCGACTGAGAAGCGGCAACCGCCCGGATCAGCTGCAAGGCGCACGATGACACGACCGGTGCTGGTGAACTTGATCGCGTTCCCCACCAGATTGAACATGACTTGGCGCAGGCGTCCGGCATCGGCGCATACCGCCATCGGTGTGTCGGGATCCCGCTCGATGGTCAGCGACAGGTCTTTGCCGGCCGCCTGTGGAGCTAGAATGGTGATGACGTCCCGCACCACCCGCTGGGGGTCGACCGGGCCCAGTTCCAGTTCCATGCGACCGGCTTCGATCTTGGAGTAGTCGAGAATATCGTTCAGAATCAGCAACAAGGCCTTGCCGCTGTCCTGGATCGCGCCGAGCATGTCGCGCTGTTCTGCCTGCAGCGGCGTATCGAGCAGGAGTTCGGTCATGCCGATGACGCCATTCATCGGTGTGCGGATCTCATGGCTCATGGTGGCGAGGAAGTCGGCTTTGGCTCGGTTGGCAGCTTCGGCGGCATTCAGTGCCTTAATCAACTCGTCCTCCTTCTGCCGGAGGCTGGTGATATCGGTGAAGGTGGTGACGGTGTGTTCTGGGTGCTTGCCATCGCCGCCGCCGACCGGCTGGGCATGGACCAGGATCCAGCGCCGATCGTGCTCGCCCACTTCGACTCCCATGACGACATTGCGTACGCTGACCCCGGTCCGGGCTGCGACTACCGATGGATGCTCGGCGCCTGGAAGGTCGCTGCCGTCCGCCCGGATCGGTCGCCAGCGCGGATCCATCGAGGTCAGCCCGCGCAACTGGTCCGCAGTCAGGCCGAGGATGCGCTCGGCGGCGGCATTGCAGGAGATGATCGCTTGATCCGAACAGCGCTGGACCACCAGACCCTCATCCATCGCGCCGATCGTCGCCTGGACAAAGGCTTCTTTGCGATGGATGTCGACCAGACGATCTTCCAATTCGCGCCGCTGCAGCCGTACATCGATCAGCACCTCGATGTGCCGGGCGAGCATCTGGAGCCGTTCGATCACTTCTGGGGCCAAGGTGCGCGCGCTGTGGTCGATGACGCAGAGGGTGCCCAGCGGCAGACGTTGCGGTCCGGCGCACAGCGGGACACCGGCATAAAAAACCACCAGCGGACCACCGGTGGACAGGGGGTTGTCGGCAAAACGAAGGTCCTGGGCCGCGTCGTTGACCACCAGCGGGCGATCCGGCGACAGGATTGCGTGCGCACAGAAGGCGACGTCGCGGGGTGTCTGGGTAGCATCGAGGCCGTGCCGCGCCTTGAACCATTGCCGATCCTGGTCGACCAAGCTGATCAGAGCAATTGGCACCTGCGCAATCGAGGCGGCGAGTTCAACTAGGTCATCGAACTGCTGTTCGGCCTGCGTATCGAGGAGTCCGCAGCTACGCAGGATGGCGAGACGTCTAGCCTCGTTCGGATGTGGACCTGGGACGAGCATCGACGTCAGTGGTGGTGGTGACCGCCCGGACCATGGGCGTGACCGTGTGAGGCCTCGTCCTTGGTCGCGGCACGTACGCTCTCGATGGTCACCTGGAAGTGCAGGGTCTTATCGGCCAGGGCGTGATTGCCGCTGACCAGCACCTCGTCGTCCCGCCGGCGATGCACGGTGAAGACGATGACTTCACCCGCTTTGGTCGGGTGCTCGGCCTGGAACTGCATGCCAGGCTTAATGCGTCCGCGCACGTCATCGGGGAACGCCTTGAGCGGCACCGCCATGTCGAGCTCGGCATCGCGCACGCCATAGGCGCGCTCGGGCGGGATCTCAACGGACACGGTGTCACCGGCCTGCTTGCCGATCAGGGCCTCTTCCAGACCAATGATGATCTGGCTGCTGCCGCAGAGGAAGGACATCGGTTCGCCAGGTGGGCTGGCGTCGACATGCTCGCCTTCACTGGTGGCGACTTTGTAGTGGATGGCGGCTACTGTGCCGTTGGAGATCTGCATACCCTGGAGTCTCCAATCTGGGATCCGCCGTCCAGGGCAAACGCATCGAACCATCGTGATGCAGAGGTGTTGCTTCCAGACCCGATCCCGGCTTGGTATAATGCAGCCGGAGGGCACGCGAACGAGAGACGGGGCAGCCGAGGTAGTGGCAGTGGTTTCCAGTTGGGAATCGAGCCGCGCGCGGTGCACCTGTGGAACACGAGCGTACAAGGAACTAGACATTCTGCGTTGAGCAACGGAATTAGGCCCAGTCCGCGATTCGCGGGGCTGCCTAGGTGGTCGCTATGACCGGTAATACCGGCATGACCACCATGCGCCCCACCCTCTAGAAACCAGCCGGTGCGGCCGCACCGGCTGGTTTTTTTTGCATCTAGGGGGTCACGACCCCCTAGGACCCCGTCCAGGGCTCTGCCCTGGACCCGCAGACACGGCTCGCTGACGCTCGCCGAATGCGGGCACTACGTCACTGGGCTCGCTGGGCGCGCGCCGCCCAGGACCACACAGCGGGCACGGCTCAGTCGCGGCGCGCTTCGGCGCTCGCTGGCCACGCCAAACCTGCTTACGCGACCACCGTGCGTGTGCGGTCGAACTGCGACAAAGCCCGCGGGGGTGGAGCCGGTGGAGCCCCCGAGCTAGCGGCGAGACGCCTTCTTGGCCTTTGCCTTTTTCTTGCGATCGGCGCGGTACTTCTTTAGCGCGTCCTTGTCCTCACGCTTCTGGAACAAGCGGTTCGGGTTGGGCATGAAGGCGCCGGGGTTGGCGAGCTGCTCGGGGGTCAACTCCTCCTGGCTGGGCAGCTTGCCAGCCATCTCCTGGATGTCGCCCATCTTGCCCATCATCTTCTTCATCATGTCGAAGTGCTTGAGCAGGGTCTGCACTTCATTGGTGGTGCTCCCGGCTCCCATGGCGATGCGGCGGCGACGGCTCATCTCGATCAGGTCGGGATGGTTGCGCTCCCACTTGGTCATTGAGTCGATTATTACGCCGTAGCGTTTGAAAATCTTCTCATCGACCGGCAGCTGGGCGAACTTGGCGCCGACGCCGGGGATGAGGCCGAGCAGATCCTTGAGCGAGCCCATCTTGGCGATCGCCTTCAACTGCTCCTGGAAGTCGGTCAGGTCAAACTTGTTCTTGAGGATGCGCTCCTCGATCTGCTTGGCCTGCTTCTCGTTCACCGCGCCCTGAGCCTTCTCGACGAAGGTCAGGATGTCGCCCATGCCGAGGATGCGGCGGGCGTAGCGATCGGGATGGAACGGTTGCAGGCCGTCCATCTTCTCGGAGACGCCGACGAACTTGATCGGCCGGCCGACCACGTGGCGCAGCGAGACGATGGCACCACCGCGGGCGTCGCCATCGAGCTTGGTCACCACCACGCCGGTCAGCGGCAGGCGCTGATGAAAGGCCTTGGATGAATTGACCGCGTCCTGGCCGGTCATCGCATCGACCACCAGCAGGGTGGCGTGCGGCTTGGCCCGGGCGTGGATCTCCGCAACTTCGGCCATCAATTCGTCGTCGACGTGCAGTCGGCCGGCAGTGTCGAGGATGACGACGTCACGGTTGTCGAGGCGGGCGGCCTCGACGGCGCGGGCGCACAGCTCGGGCGGCTTGACCCCAGCCTGGTGGAAGACCGGGCAGCCGACTTGCTCGCCAAGAATCTTCAGCTGTTCGACAGCAGCTGGACGCTGCAGGTCGGCGGCGACCAGCATGACGCGCTTGCCGTTTTCCATCAGCAGGCGGGCGAGCTTGGCGCAGGTAGTGGTCTTACCCGAACCCTGCAGGCCGGCCATCAGGATGACGGTTGGGCCGTCCTTGGCGTCGGCGAAGGGCAGGTCGCTGTCGGTCGCGCCCATCATGGCGATCAGTTCATCGTGCACGACCTGCACGACCTGCTGCGCCGGGGTGACGCCGGAGATCAACTCTTGGCCAACCGCCTTCGCTTCGATGCGCTGGAGGAATTCGCGCACCACGTCGACTGCGACGTCGGCTTCAAGCAGAGCGCGACGGACTTCTTTCAGACCCTCGCGGATGTTGTCGGCGGAAAGGTTCTGCTGCTTGCGGAAGCGTTCTAAAACGCTGCCCATGCGCTCGGAGATGAATTCAAACATGACGACCCTGACGGGTCAGGCTCTGACGGGAGCGGGGCGCACGATAAGCCGGGCGGCGAGGGTGGCAACGGTCTGATGCAGGATCGGATGCCACCAGGCTCCAGCGATGGCGGCCAGCGGCTGCAACACAAAGGACCGTTCGTGCAACCGCGGATGCGGCAGAGTCAGCACTGGCGAATTGATGACCGAGCCGTCTTCAACCAGCAGTAGATCCAGGTCGAGTGTGCGCGGTCCCCAGCGGACCTCGCGGGCCCTGCCACAGGCAGTCTCGACGCATTGCAAGCAGGCGAGCAGCCCGTGCGGGCCGAGACCGGTGGCAACGATCCAGGTCGAATTGAGGAAGGGGGGCTGAGGCGGTCCACCGACCGGGGCGGTGGTGATCCATGGCGCCTCGGCCTCGACGGTGACGGCTTCTGCCGCTAGGAGTTCTCGTGCTCGTGCAGCATAAGCACTGATATTGCCGATATTCCCACCGAGACCGACGGCGAAGCGCATGTCAGGTATGCACGATGCATCACCGCCCGATGACGCAATGCACGGCGTTTGCCCGGCACCGTTCCCCGTTTCGCCCTCCTGCCCCGACGGCATCCTGCCGACATGCGCGGACTCCTCATGGTCGATCACGGTTCGCGTCGCGTCGAAGCCAACGAGCAGATCCTCGACATGGCTCGGCGGGTCGCCCTGCTGGTGCCCGACGGCACGCCGATTGCCACGGCACATCTGGAGGTCTGCGCGCCAACTATCGCAGACGGCATTGCCGAACTCCTGGCGCAGGGCGTCGACGAACTCCGCGTGTTGCTCTATTTCCTCAGCGATGGCCGCCATGCCCGGGAGGACATCCCGGCCCTGGTGCACGCTGCGCTGGCGGCACGGCCCGAAGTGCGCGTCACCATTGCCGGGGCGCTTGGTCCCGATGACCTGCTGGCGCGGTTGATGTTGCTGCGGGCTGGGCTGTAGCGCTGGGCTGTAGCGCTGGGCTGTAGCGCTCAGCCGGTCATCACGTGGCGGATCCGGCTGACCCAGGTCTGAGCCGCCGGGCTCAGCTGGTCGTCGGGGATGTTGCCGCGGGCGCATTCCCAGGCCTGGTGCAGGATGGTGATCTGATGACGGGTGCGGCCGAGTTCGTCGGCCAGGTCGCCATCCTGACGATCATTGAGGAACCCTTCCACCGCGGCACGTATCGACTCATCGCTCCACGGCCTGGCCGGTGCGCGAGAGCCAGCCCGGCCCCCCATCTCTTTCGGTGTCGGCTTGGGACGCTCGTCGTCGATGATCGGGCCTGTCGGTGCGCCATCGGTGCGGATCCACGCCACCTGGGCCAGGTTGACCAGGATCTCACCGTCCGCTCCGCTCAGGCGCAGCCAGCCATTCGCAGTGGCGATTACCGCTCCCGACAGCACCTCGCCATCGAGTCGCAGGTGGACGATGCGGCCGGGAGTTAGGACGGAGAGGGGCAGGGCCATGGAGGCAGAGTCAACCAACGCTGTCTGGTGCAAGAATGATTGCCATGCCGGATCAACTGTTCATAGTCGCCAGATGCGCATATCGTTCCTCATCTCTGAAACTTCTTTCCAGGCCGCGCCGGCCGGCAATCGACGTTCCTCTGGAATGATATCTCCTGTCCTCAGTTTCCGACGGGCCACTACGAGTGTCCGCGGTCAGTCGGGGGGCCTGTCATGAAAGTCTCTCTGCGCGCGCGCCTGTATCTGCTCATCGCCCCGCTCGTTTTGGTGATCCTATTCGCTGCGTGGCGGGAGACGGCTATGGTGGCCGACATTGAAGCGCGGATCAGCCACGTCGTCCGGGTCGACGTTGCCGCAGTCGATCAATCTCGGGTTATGCAGGTCGAACTGAAGACGCATGTGCAGGAATGGAAAAATTTTCTGCTGCGAGGACATAATCTTCCGGCTCGGGAAAAGTATCTGGCCAGCATGGCTACTTCCTCGGCCAGGGTGGGCGAGTTAGCCGAGCAGTTGCGTACCGTCGCCGTCGATCCGGAATTGCAGGCACAAATCGACACGTTCATCAAAGAACACCTCGCCCTGGTCCGTGCCTACAAAACCGCCCAGACCCAGATCGAACTGACCGAGGACTGGGACTACCGTGGCGCGGATATCGCAGTTACCGGCAAGGATCGGGCGCCGACGACGCTCTGCGGGGTCATCGCGGATGGTTTCGCCAAGCAGGCCCAGCGACACCGAGTTACTGCTTGGGAAGACGCGCATCGCCATCTGCATGAACAGCTGCTGGGTGTGTCCGTGGCTCTGCTGGCGGCTCTGCTGGCGGCCCTGTTCTTCAGCGGTCGTTTGGTGCGTCTGGTGCGCGGCTTGGTGGCGGCGCTCGAAGCCGTGGCGCAGGGAGACTACTCGCCTCGGGTGGCTGCGGTACGTCGCGATGAGCTGGGCGATCTCGGACGTGCGCTCAATGCCACTTTCGAACGGCTTGGCGTTCTTCATGAGCGCATCCGCACCGGAATCGGTGGAAATGCCGCAGCTCTGAGCACGGCTGCCTCCAAGCTGAGTAAGACGAGCAGCGATATGAGTCAGTCAGCCGGCCGGTCGGCTGAACGCGCCCAAAGCGCGGCCGCCGGTGCCGAGGAGGTGTCGGCCAATGTCGCCACCGTCGCCGCCAGTGTCGAGGAGATGAGCGCCACGGCCAAGGAGATCGCCAGCCAGTCCGGTGAAGCATCCCACGTTGCACGCGAGGGCGTGACGGTGGCCCGGGAGGTAGGTAATGCGGTGATGAAATTGGGCGTGGGTAGCACGCAGATAGGCGAGATTGTGCACACCATCGGCTCGATCGCCGAACAGACTAATCTGCTGGCCCTCAATGCGACGATCGAGGCGGCGCGGGCCGGCGATGCAGGACGTGGCTTCGCCGTGGTCGCCAATGAGGTCAAGGAGCTGGCTCGCCAGTCCGCGACCGCCGCGACCGACATCAGCCAGCGCGTGGCGGCGATCCAGGCCGACATCCAGGCGGCGGTCAGCGGCGTCACTCGCCTGTCCGAGATCGTTGCCCGGATCGACCAGACCCAGCAGTCGATCGCCGCAGCGATCGAGGAGCAGACCGCGACCACCGCCGAGGTAGGGCGCAACGTGGCCGAGGCCTCGACCGGCAACAAAGAGGTGGCAGCAGGGGTTGCCGAAGTGGCGGCGGTGGCGAAGCAGACCACAGCCGGCGCCAGCGAGGTGCGGCAGGCAGCTGACGAGCTGGCCCGACTATCGGCCGAGCTGGATGCCCTGGTGAAGGCCCGATAACCGGCACGGTAGCAGGACAGCGCAACTCTGCATTGACGCCGGCGTGACCCCCCCGTAGAGTCAAGCATCACAGTGCGTGGTGGCGTTCATCGCCCGGCCTGCGGTTTCTCCCTTCCGGCTCAGCCGGCCCCCACGGTTCCATTGCATGTCCGAGGCCTCCCGGCCCCTTCTAGCCGTCATCGACGGCCACTATTACGCCTACCGCTATCACTTCGGCATGCCGCCGCTGGCGGGGCCGAACGGCCATCCAACTGGCGTCACCTACGCCTTCGCCAACCTCATCCGTGAGTTGAAGGCCGACCTGCGGGTGACCCACCTAGTCTGCGTCTTCGACGACCATGGGCCCTGTTTCCGCAACGACATCTTCCCGCCCTACAAGGCGCAGCGCGATCCGATGCCGGAACCGTTGCGGCTGCAGATCCCCGATGTCATCGAGATCCTTGGGGCCATGCATGTGCCGGTGGTGCGGGTGCCCGGCTTCGAAGCGGATGACGTGCTGTTCACCTACGCCAGGCTGGGCCAGGCGGCGGGTTTGGACGTTCGCCTCTACACCCGTGACAAGGACGTCGACCAGGTCATCTCCGAGCGCGTGCGCACCTACGACGCGCTCAAGCAGCAGGAGCGCGGCCCCGAGGAGCTCTTCGCTGAGAAGGGCATCCGGCCCGCGCAGGTTGTCGACTACCTCTGTCTGATCGGCGATACGGCAGACAACGTACCGGGGGTCACCGGGGTCGGTCCTAAGACCGCGGCCAAGCTGCTTGCCGAGCACGCCACCCTGGAAGCAGTCCTGGCCGCCACCCACAAGGGCAAGCTGGCTGAGAATATTGCCGCATTCGTGCCCAAGGCCGAGCTGACGCGCAAGCTGATCACCCTGGTTGATGTACCCGATGTGCCGACCCTGCCGGTGTTGGTGATCGACCGTGCCAGTACCACTGACGCGGCGCCGTTCGAGCGCTTCGGATTCCAGATCACCCGCTTCACGCCCAAGTCCGAGCCCAAACCGGCTAGCGCCGGTGCCGTCTACGAGACGCTGACCGCCGACAACTTCCCGGCCTATTGCGAACGCTTGGTCCGTGCCGGCCGTTTCGCGATCGATACCGAGACGACCGGCCTCGATCCGCTGACCGCGCGCCTGGTCGGCATCTCCTTCGCCTTGGGTGATCACGACGGCCGCGGCGCCGCCTGGCTGCCGCTGCTGGGACCATCAGGCGAGATGGTGCCGTGGGCCGCGATCGTCCAGCCCCTGACCCGGTTGCTGAGCGATCCGCGCATCACCAAGGTTGGCCAGAACATCAAGTTCGACCACCAGATGTTCGCCGCCGCCGGCATCCGCGTGCAGGGCTACGACGGTGACACTATGCTCGCGTCGTGGCTGCTGGATCCAGGCCGCGACAGCCACGATCTCGACCATTTGGCCACGGTCTTCCTTGGTGAGCGCAAGATTCCGACCAGTGATGTCAGCCTTTTCATTCTCGGTCAGACCATGGCCGATGCCGATCCTGCGAAAGTCGCCGAGTACGCATGTGAAGACGCCCAAGTAACGTGGCGCCTGGCCAGGCTGTTGGAAAGCAAGCTGGCTGAACTGGATCTGCTGGCGGTCTATCGTGCGCAGGAGGTGCCGCTCGCCCTCGTCCTGGCCGACATGGAAAGCGCTGGCCTGTTGGTCGATCGCGCTGCCCTCGCCGTCAGCGAGACGCATCTAAACAGCTACCTCGACCAGGTGGTGCGCGACATCCGCAGCCAGGCCGGTCCGGATTTCAATCCAGCCAGCCCCAAGCAGGTGGCCGAATTGCTGTTCACCAAACTCGGTCTGCCGGTGGTGTCGAAGACCAAGAACGGTCCGTCGACCGACGCCAGCGTGCTGGAGGTCCTGCGCCATCACCACGAACTGCCTGATCTGATCCTGCAGCACCGCATGCTGTCGAAACTGCTCGGCACGTATGTCGCCAAGCTGCCGCATTACATTGCCGCCGATGGGCGCATTCACAGCCACTTCCGTCAGACCGGTGCCGAGACCGGACGGCTTTCCAGCGATCAGCCCAACCTACAGAACATTCCCAAGAAGACTGATCTTGGGCGAGAGATCCGCGGCGCCTTCTCGGCTGCACTAGGCCACGTGTTCATCGCCGCCGATTACTCGCAGATCGAGCTGCGCGTCCTCGCTGAGCTGTCCGGTGACCCGGCCCTGACTGCTGCGTTTGCTGCCGGAGCCGACATCCACCGCCACGTCGCCGCCCAAGTTGCCGGCGTCGACCCCGTGCAGGTCACTCCGCAGCAGCGCAATGCTGCCAAAGCCGTCAATTTTGGTATCATCTACGGTCAGACCGCCTTCGGCCTATCGCAGCAGTTGGGCATCGCACGCAAAGAGGCGCAGGACTTCATCGACGGCTACTTCGCCCGCTTCAACTCGGTGAAGGACTACATCGCCCGCACCGTCGCCGAGGCTACCCGCGTGGGCTATGCGCGGACGATCAGCGGGCGCCGCCGCTATGTCCCCGGCCTTGCCTCGGGCAATCGCAACGACCGCCTTGCCGCCGAACGCATCGCCCTCAACTCGACGATCCAGGGCTCGGCCGCCGACCTGATCAAGCGTGCCATGCTGGCGCTGCCTAACCTGCTGCCGCCCGGCGCCCGCCTGGTGCTGCAGGTCCACGACGAACTCATCATTGAAGCTCCCCAAGCCTTGGCCGCGCAGGCCGCCGAGGCGCTCACCCAAGCGATGCGTGGCGCTGCCATCTTCGCCGTCCCCCTCGTCGCCGAGGCGCGCTCTGGGCGCACCTGGCTCGACGTTTCCTGAGAACATCCCATGCCCGACAAGTCCCATGCATCCGACACCCCCAAGCGCCGCGGCCGTCCGCCCAAGCGCCGCGCCGAAGCCGGCCAGGGTGACGAGGCGCCAGCCGCTGCTCCTGCAGTAGCCGCCCCTGCAGTAGCCGCGCCACCGGCACCACCGGTTGCAGCTGCGCCTGCTGCCCCGGCTCTGCCACCCGCGCCGCCAGCAGGCGCGCCGCGTGCAGCAAATCCGCCCACCCGTACCGCTCCACCCGAATCATCGCAGGCCTCTGCCCCCGACGATCGTGATGACGACAACACTGGAACGAGCGAGCCGCCACGCGCCGCCGATCCAGCGAATCCACTCGCCATCCCGGCTGGCAAGCGTGTGGTCATTGGGGTCACTGGCGAACCGGGAGCCGGCAAGAGCGCGCTCGCCCGCGCTCTCTTCCAGCTGGGAGCACGCAGCGTAGATGCCGATGCGCTTGGCCACGAGGTGATTGAGCAGACCCAGGTGATGCGCGAGCTGGTACGCAGATTTGGTGATGGCGTCATCGGATCCGACGGCGGCATCGACCGCCGCAAGCTGGCGGCCCTCGCGTTCGAGAGCGCCGAGGCGACCCAGGCCCTTAATCGCATCGTCCACCCCGAGCTGACCCGTCGCATCCGCGACGTGGTACAGCGCGCCGGATCCTTCGTGGTGATCGATTGCGCCCTGCTGCACGAACTCGGCTTGGCCGATCTGTGCACCGGCACGGTCTACGTGTACGCCCCGCGCGAACAGCGCGCCGAACGCGTGCAGGCTCGTGGTTGGGATGAATCTGAACTCGCTCGCCGCGAGGCGGCCTTGGGTGTGCCGGACGAGCGGCGCAAGAAGTGCAGCTTGGCGGTAAACAACCAGGGCAACGAGGATCAGCTGACGCTCTACGCCAAGGTCATTCTGGCGAAACAGCTGGGTGTCGACTTGGCGGCGCTGAAGCGGGCCCCCGGCCCCAGCGTCGACGATGATGCCGACGACGAGCAGCAGGGTTCAGCCCAACCGCCGGTTCAGCAGAACGCCCAGCCGCCGCAGGCTCAACCGCAGCTGTCTCTTATACACATCTGACGCTGCCGACGAATAGAGAGGTGTAGATCACGGTGGTCGCCGTATCATTAAAAAAA
>ENA-ORBV01004382-ORBV01004382.1-microbial-mat-metagenome-genome-assembly--contig:-NODE-4382-length-27169-cov-5.126458_pt1 | contig 27169 bp, 25 predicted proteins | sample MGYA00237777_ERZ505514 | MGnify/ENA primary metagenome ERZ505514 (study PRJEB26160, sample SAMN06269048) | microbial mat metagenome | isolation source: Oligotrophic lake microbial mat | place...
AATGATACGGCGACCACCGAGATCTACACCTCTCTATTCGTCGGCAGCGTCAGATGTGTATAAGAGACAGGGCTATTGATATCTAACATGCCGCATTGTCTATTTGTCTTTGTATTTATTCGCAATCATTTGCGACATATAAGTTATTTACTTAATGTAAAAACAAAATATTTACCGTTTCGCCGAGTAGTCGCCGACTACACCTCGGGAAGCCTTCTTGAAACGCCAACCGGTTTGCCAACAATTCGCATTGAGGTCAATGAGGTGGCTCTGGAGATGGAGCGGAGATTTAGAACGCCCGACACCTCGCCGCCGCCATACCTGGAAGGCCATTTTTTAAGCGGACGGGCGGATAATTTTGCCGTCTGACAGGCATATTAGCAGCACAGTCTCTTGGGCCTTCGGAGAATTGTTCATACTCGGAGTAGTTTATTTGGCCTATTTCGTGAACCTCCGATCCAGAAATGAACCGTGAACTTCGGAGTATGTTCATAGTCTTCGAGGCAAATCTGCTTCGCTTGTTCTTTGAATCGATAAGGGCAATTAGAGGAGTAACCCCCCCCCCAATTTGTCCGAACAGTGGCTACCGACCACCATTCAGATTCCTCCGCCTTCCCTTATTAATTCGGTATGATCCAAATGAATTCGAAATGAACAGAAAATTAATGAACAGCTTCAAGAGTACCACCGGCGATACCAAAGAACTGAAGTCGCCGTTTTCTGATTATTTATCAATTCGAAATGATGCATATGAACCAGTAGATATGAACACTTCCGACAAGACCCGCAAGACATCTGGTAGAGTAGGAATTGCCACGAAGCTGGCATTGGTTCCCTTACTCCAGAAGTAGCTTCTTATGTCCCAGTAAAAGAACAAGCTAACTGGTAAGGAACAACTCCGTTCATCCTAAATCGAACCCGTTCGCATTTTCACGAATTGTAAGAGAGAAGCACTGCGCTAAGGCAATTACTCTGGAGCACTCTTCACATTCTTTCGGAGACCTCGGCGGTAAGCTGCTATTGCCTCAAGACTCATGCGACCAATGCGAGTAGAGCTCGCGACCAAAGCCTATGTCTATTCGAACGGAAGAAAACGCAAACGCGCTCTCTCGTTGCTCTGCTCCTCAGGGGACATCTCCGTTGGCTTTAGGCGATTCAAAGAGCATTGTTGCTAAGTAGTAGTTCAACTTCCTAGCAGTAGTGTTTGGCGAATCACACTGCTGGATAGATAGGACCAGAACAGATCCAGCAGGTCAGTGACATGGAAGCTACACATTGACAATGCAGCAGGGAAATGTGATGAGCAAGCCAAAGCACAAGAAACTCAGAACCGTTGTTGCAGAAGACAATTGTCACCTGCTTTGATGCAAGCCAAAGCATCAGAAAGTCACAACTGTCATTGCAGAAGACAATTGCAGAAGGCAATTGCAACCTGCTTGGATGCAAGCCAAAACAACAAAGAAAGTCAAAACTGTCATTGCAGAAGACAATTGTCATCTGTTTGGATGTCTTTTTTTTAAAATAACAAAATCAATTTTCATTTCAATCACAAGGCAAACATCAATTTTGAACAATCTTCGAGACAATTTTGGTGTTGTCACAATGTTTTTGAATCTTTGCAAATCAAATGAAATCCTGACCAACATGTTTCAGATCACAGGATGATCAGCAAAGAAATCATTTTGGTGCAATGATCTGTTCGTGATTTTGGTGACCGAACTGCTGTGTCAGAATCAACACAGCAAGGACACAAACGCAACAAATGCATTCAAAAAGAACTGGGGTCAAAATGCATCTGCTGTCCATGCATCTGGCCAGATGCAGATTGTCGCTTTTTTGTTGCAGCGGCGACAACAAGTGTGGAGTGAAAGAGTTCAAAGTTTCAAATGACTCAGTTTGAATGTTTTCACATTGCTTTTGACTTGTGGTGTTGGTCCAAACAGTCTTTTTGGGATGATTTGTCGGATGTCTCAACCAACAACATGACTTTGAGAACATGCCAAAGCAGAAACAGATTGCATTGAACATGTCAGTGCCAAAATGTTTGGTCATTGGATGCAGTCTTCGCATCCAGACGACGTGATGCATCTCCAAAACATTTGTCAATTTTGGTGTGTCCATCCAGCCCCACCAACACGGAATCTTCATTCAAATTTGTTCGAAAAACAGGCAACAAATCTGAACCTTTTTTTGCTTCACCTGCCCCTTGCCAAAACAATTGTGTTGCATGTCCTCCCCCCAATTTCTTTTTTCTGTTTCCAGTCAGCTCACAAAAGCATGCACCAAGCTTTTGCAACAACAACTTTGGTGCTGCGTTGCACACATGTCTGGCAACAAACTTGTGTTTGTGGTGCCCTCTGTGATCAACCAACATCGATGGTTCAGTTGCTAACAAACCAAGAAGATTGACAGGGGCAAATTGATTTGCATAGATCATGCAAATTTCTCCCTTGTTTGTGTCATTCTCAACACATGTCAAGTCAACAAGGAACGCTTTGTCAGATCTGGTCTATCAATTGTGGAACACACAGAATCTCCCATGATGGTTAGGGTTCGTGACTCAACCAAGGATCAACTCATGTCGGATTTGTGAGAACTCAATCCAAAAATCTCCAGCCTTGCGGCTGCTGGTTGTTCCTGTGGAATTGGACATGGAATCGCAAATGACATCATGCTTCTGACAAAACAGGATTGCCACCTGCACAACACAATGGTTTTTCATCGTGGAAGCTTTGTTGAACACGGCACCACTTGTGTCAGATCATTTCCAAGCTCATGATTTTCACTTACAAACACTCAAAAGGCATGTGGCTTTTGGCGCAGTGCAATTGTCAATCACAACTGCTGGCAGTGAAGAACCCCCCCAACATGTGGCAGAATGTCATGTTGTCCTCTTTCTTGACACTTTGATGTGGAAGGAAGATCCTCACTAGCCAAGAGCAGCTGGATTGATTTTGAAAATCCTCACAGCCATCTCATGTTCACTGTCAAATTCCCTTTCAAAACTGGCTCAGTGATGACAGCCAAACTTTAAAATGTGGTGTGTTTGCTAAACCAGTCACTTGCAGTCATGGACCACAAGCCTGTGAAACTGTCAAGTGACCCATGTTGGAGGATGCAATCATGTGTGTGGACTGGATTGAACGCATCTCTGCCCTGTGTTGGTAGAAATGAGGCTCACAGCATTTTTCCTGCAGGAGCAATGTCAAGGTTGCTGCATCATCAACCCATGCACTTTGCCAATTCTGGCTCTGTGTTTTTTGTCAATCCATTGTGAAGATTGACAAGCAACCTGTTGTGCATCCCTGGCTGCCCATGCATCGGTGGCTGCCCTCTCGTCACAGCCACCAAGCATTCAAGCTGTGTGTTTGTTCTGTGTCCATGGGTTGCAGCAGCAATGAAGCATCAAGAACAGCTTGTTGTCAAAACAACATTCAAGACAAGTTGGTGGTGTTGATGTGCGGATTCACCAAGGTGTTGACATTTCTGCTTTTGAGTCACGGGAAAAAATCATGCATGTGTTGTCATGAACAAAAGTTGGTGCAGTTGTTGTTGGCATGCTAGCAATTCAAGCATTGGAGTTCACAGGAACCACAGTTGCTGTGACATCAAAAAGCTTGACTCAGTCATGGGCAACACATTTGGAAACAATCAACCACTTTGTGCTTGTTTTGTTTCATGTTTGAAGTGTGCGATGGCATTTCTTTGAGAAACCAACTCAACTGATTGGGCAATTGGCATGGAAATGGCAAAGCTTCAATGAGTGTTGGCTTTGAAACTTGAAAAAAATGTTTGACAACAGCAAATCACTGGTAGGCACCTCACTGCGTGCAGAAACAGCCGTGGAGAAACAGCAGGTGACACGCAAAAGAAACATGTTAGTTGTTTTTGAAAAAGCAGTGCTATGGTGGTTCACCAACTGTGAAGTTTCTTCAAGCATCATTGCAGAAGCAAAACCGTGCATTGCGGTAAACATTGGTCACTGTTCTTGCATCAACTTGAATCATTTGAATGACAAACAAACAGAAACACAAATCTTGTGATGCCCTGTGCACGCCTTGTGCAAGAAATGATCACATTGATCATGTTCAGTTTCTACAATGTTGACTTGAAACTAACACTGAATTTCACACTGGTTTGACACATCAAAGACATGTTTCCAAAACATGCGATGATGATCTAGAAAAAGTAGATCAGGGATGTCTCAAATCTGTCTTCATTTCTACAATTCATTTCTTACTCCAATCTAAGCACAACTGGAAAGGCCTTTGAAATGCAGCAGTGTTCAATGATTCTGAAAACACATTGGACAATGCTACAGTTGTGCACATGCATTGAGACCCTTCCTGCAGGGATGTGTATTCCTTCAATGAGCTAAAGATCAAAACTGACACAAAGCGTAGCCGGCAGACAATGTGCTGAGACTTGTGCCCCTTTGCAACTAATGAAAGATTGAGTTTTAGCTCAATCATTGGTTGGACATGAGTCAGCGGTGCACATTTCAATGCCCATCATTAAAGGAGAAAGAAAACAGTTGTGTTTTGACAAACTAACTCATGTTTCATTTCTTGCTGTCATTCAAATGAAAAACTCTCTGCTAGCTACTGTAGGTCGTTATCAAGCTCACCCTCCTGTCAAGGGAGATGTCTTCAGCTTAGAGCTAGCTAGTGATGGAGTTTGCCCCGTGGGTACAGGGTGAGATGTAACCTTGAGTTTCGAGGTCGGGTTTCCCCCCTCAATTTAATAGAATTAATGCTAGACTACATACACGGATTCGAGCTGATGGTAAAAATGAACAGCATACAATATACAACTGTGCTTCTCCCAGGAATGAGGGTAATCAAACTTCAGCTTCAGTAATCTTGAACCCACCTGCCCCCTTGGGAGTCCCTGTTTTGGTGTGGTGGGCATCGCCAAGGGTGGCATGGTGTTTATGGTTGTGGTTGTGATGTCGGTCGTGCAGGTGTCGACAGCTCTCATTCAATTCCACATCTACTGGCAAATGGCGGTCGCTTGGGAAGCCAGAATCACTGAGGGGGTCGATTGCGCTCTTCCTGTCAATCAAATCGAAGATCCGATCGGCAGCAAGCGTAGCCCGCTTTCGATCCGTTGCTCCCTCCAGGGCAACAGTTAGACCATACAGAGAAAAGAACAAGGCAAACATAGAAACGACGAAGTCGGTGAAAGTATACGTGTCAGGGTTGTTGTGAAGGACCCAAGCGCCAAACCAATACATGAGCGCAATGCCCCAGAATTGAAAGAATTGGCCCAGCCCGAAACCGCAGCCTTTCAAAAAGTTATTCAAGAGCGGTCGCGGGTCTTCAGCTTTGAGAGCATCTCCATATTCCTTGAGCTTTATTTGTTCCAAGCAAAGGGAGGCTATACTTTTCATGTTGGTGAGTGATTCCACGACGATGCCACCCTGTTGGCGTATTGAGAGCAAGTGTGTCAGCTTAATTCATGCCGTGTCAAGATTCCATCTTCTACAAGGGAACTCACTGGGGAATGTTCATCTTCTAAGAGCGAGTCGTCGCCTTCGTCTTCGCCTTTCACATACATGCGCATTTCCATTTCGGCTCCAAACCCCATAAAAGGGAGAATTGCAAGGAAAAGAAGAGCGAATTCCCTGTTGAAGGATGTTGAAAGTTTGATGAATCACACCTATCGTCAAAAGCCACTAACCGACAGAGACAAAAATTCAAAAACCTACCACATGTAGAAAAAACCTAAAACGATTCCGACAAAGACGCTCGAGAGATTCAGTACCAAAATTCGGATAGGCTGACCGCTGAAGGAGTGTATCAATGCTGCGTCATCTTGAAGTTGGGATGTCAGTTTTCCAACAGGCCTGAGATCAAACCAGGAAACCTCTTGTCTAATCAGCGCTTCAAAAGCCTCGTCGCGTATTCTCTTGTTCATTCTCTCCGCAGCCTGGCCAAATCCGTAAAACAAGAGAATGTAGCCGATGATAGCAGCTCCGATGGTTCCCACAGAGCCATAAGCTATATTGTTGGCGAGTTGCTTCATTCCATCCGCAATCTGATCATATTCCTCATCGCAATCTCGCCCCTGTTCACACGGAAAGACCGGTGTGTACAAAAGCTTTATCATGTAGGCAAAAATCAGGCCCCAGGCTTTGTGCGATAGGCAAGGGAAAAGAGTGTGAGCGGCGAAATAATAGTCGGTATGCATACAAAACAGAAATCTATTAGCGTGCCTGGAAATACGGCCCCAGCCAAAAGCGCACCAATGGCACCAATGACAAAGAAGCCCTCATTGCCCTTTGCAAGCTCACGAGCGCGACCGGCATTCCGTTTTTCTTTGACTTTATCGATCGCCTCTAGCTCTTTTTGTTCCTTTTCCTTCTCTTCAATCTCGCGGAGTTTCTTTTCTTTCAGTTTCTCTATCTGATCTTTCGCATTTGGCTTTTTAGAACCCACGTTGACAATATCTGGCGTCATCGGTGCATCGTCCATGTTCTGGAATGCCTGAAGTCTTCGAAAGTGGCCCTTCTCTTTGGCCATCAGTTCTTCGTAAGAGCCAATCTCTTGAACTTTGCCATTCATGATGACCGCGATGCGATCTGCGTTTCGTATCGTGCTGTGATGGTTGGTTAAACAGAGACAGAGGGAGACATGTTAGATCCTACAAGTTTGAAAAATTGCATAGGAACACACGCCGATCCTATTGTTGGCCACATCGCGGCCTCATTTCGCAGTTTACGCGCAAAGTTGTTTTGTTTGCGGAAGAAAGACAGACATGCGCTGCCCCCAACGCTGTACACTCACCTCAATCTATGAGCTACGACAATTGTTGTTTGGTGCTCCAACGCCATGACTCTATCCAATGCCTCTTGGACCAGTCTCTCGCTTTCGCTGTCCAGCGCTGGGTAACGAAAAAAAAGATTTAGCTCCGAAATTTGTACAAAATGTTCCGGTCATAATAGATTTCCCCCTTACCTGACGTCGCCTCATCCAAAAGCAGGACTCGTGAGTGCCTTAGAAGAAGCCGAGCAATACAACACCTTTGTTTCTGTCCGCCTGATATCTGCGCGCCTCCTTCCCCGACCTGAGTTCCATAACCGTCTGGGAACCCCATGATGAAATCGTGGGCGTTGGCATCTCGAGCGGCCTTTTCGATCTCCTCCTGCGTTACTTTTTCCAACCCAAATTTTATATTTTCTGCAATACTTGTGTCGAATAGTGTTGGTTCTTGAGACACCAAACCGAATTGCGACCTCAACCATGTGGGGTTGTACTTCGTCAAGGGCCTGCCATCCAACTCGATAGATCCATCGAAAGGGTCGTAGAATCTCATGGCGAGCTGGATGAGTGTTGATTTGCCGTGCCCGGAAGGCCCGACTAATGCGAGGGTCTCTCCTTTTTTCACTGATAGATTGAACCCATCGAGAATCTTTGAGTCTGGTCTAGAGGGATAACTGAAGCGAACATTACAGAAGCGAAGGACTGGTTGTGCGTCATCATCTGCTTTTGCAGCTGGATCAGACGATGATTCCGATGACTTCAAATAGGACGAATCCACGCTAGTGTCGATATCTGACCCTGTTTCTACTACGGGTGTTTTCTGGGCCTCGACAAATCCGTAATACTCGCCCTTCTTTTCCAAAAGAGCTTCGTGCGAGCCACTTTCCACTAGTTTTCCATCTTCCAGGACAGCAATGATGTCTGCGTGACGTATGGTGCTCAGGCGGTGAGCGATTACAATCGTGGTGCATTTCTTCTTTTCCAAGAGTCCATCGATGGCCGTCTGCACCGCCCGTTCGCTTTCGCTATCAAGCGCGGACGTGGCTGGAGGAGGATATGGCGGACATAAAGGTAAGTAACTAATCCAAAAAAAACAGGTTCCGGGACAAAACTGAACATACCTTCGTCTAGAATGAGAATCTTGGGGTTTTTGATGATGACACGAGCTATTGCTGCGATCGAAGATTGAATGAGAAATGCTTCGCTAACACTCAAGCTAGAAAGAGAACCAAGAAAACGTACCGATTCGCTGCTTTTGGCCTGCGGGCAGGTTTTGAAATGACATTGTGTAAGTAATCAACCCACGTCAGAAGACAAATCAAAATCTCGTCACAAGCTACTTACCGCCCGACATTTTGGTTCCCTTGTCTCCAACTTGCGTTTCAAAGCCTTTTGGAAAGCTAGTTATGAAGTCGTAGCAATTTGCGACTCGCGCAGCCTCTTCTATCTGTTCCATTGTAGCGCAAGGGCAGCCATAAGCAATATTTTCTCTAAAGAAGAAGGCGAAATTTTGAGAATGCCGTGCACGAGGAAACGGTCGAAGACAACTTCAACTAGAGATTCTTACCTTACACTGCAAGCAAATAGGCTGGAACACAGCGGCGCATGTAAATAAATTCTTGAGAAAAGCTTGAAAGCCGGGCATTAAAAAAAAAATTGTGTTTCGGTAGGCTCACCTTGGTTCTTGGCTCACAAGTCCTATCTGCTCACGAAGCCAGCCAACATTGAGATCCGTCAAGGCTGTCCCATCCAAAGTAACCTTTCCACCAGTAGGATCGTAAAAGCGTTCGACCTGATGAAGAAGAAAGAAGTAAACACGGCTAGTATTAGTTATAAAAAAGCTTGGGCAATTATGCAATACTCACTGCACGGCTATCTTTTCTTGGAGGCTACACATACGTACCAACTGCGCCACTGTGGATTTACCACTGCCTACAGATTGTCATCAAAACGAAGACGGATCAGACATGAGAATGCTCAACTACATGCAGCTGAGAGCGCATTGCTTGCTAAGTAAGCACGACGCGAAATTTACCTGAGGATCCGACAAGGGCCACCGTCTTGCCAGAAGGAATCAGTAGGGATAATTGATTCAAGACGTTCGTCTCGTTTCGTGTGGGATAGGCAAAGGTGACCTTGTCGAATTGAATCTCTCCCTGGACCGTATCGCTGAGCGGTTTCAAACCGGACGCTGAAGACGAATCAATGACATAGTTGGGAAGACACGCCATGACGCCATTGGTATGCCTGCGGACAACGGAAGTTCCGGTTTCCTCATCCTTGTTGCTCGCATTCCCGTCGTTCTTGTTCTTGTCCTTGATGGCTGACGTGGGGCTGCTTTGTCGATTCATGACTTCCAGGGCCAGAGCGCAGGCCGCTCTTGCATCAATGAACGATTCCATCGTGGTACTAATCTGTGGCAAAACGGATGCAGCATAGAAAATCCCAAACATGGCTCCAAAGATATCGGACCCGGCAGGATTGCAGGTTTCCGCCGTAGGAATGGCCCCCGACGGATCGCAACCATTATTCAAGATCTGATCATAAAGCAAAAATCCACCATACAGCGGAACCGCAATGGATGACGTCAAGAAGGATGCCATCATGGATCCATTGGCCAATCCAATCAAATGGATTTGCTGTGTCGCTTCTTGAAAATTCCGTGTCGTTCCAGCCTGAAACTTGGCAATCATGGTACGTGCTCCATTCAATGACAAAATAGTCCGAATCGATGTCACTGTGGTATACACAATTGATCCTGCCTCGGCATAACTGGCATTGGCACGTAGACTTTGTGACGTGTTCATTTTGACGACAAACCATCCACTCGCTGCCATGAATGGCACGGTCAATAACGTGATCAAACTGGTCTGCCACGACGCCCAAAAGGCATAGGCCAAACCTCCCACAAAGGTTACCGTGAATTGAATGGCCAATCCCAATTTATTGCCCACACCACGATTGTACTTGGCCGCATTGATACTAATAACGGTGGCGGTCCCAGATACATCCATAATATCAAAGTAGGCCAAATCTTGTCGCAGCAGAGCTTGGTACCTTTCGGTACGAATGTTGAGAACAATAATGGATATTGAGTAACTTGACGAAACAAATTTTTTCAGGAGGGTTGACTTATAATTGCGGAAGAGTACGCTTCTACCCACCATTGTGTTTTCAAATCATTGGTCATTTGCCCAGCAGCTGTTTGCAATAGGGCGCTGTAGGCGGATAGGGAGATAAATGCAATCGCACTAGAGAAGAAGAGTAGAAAGCAAGAAGATTTTGGAAACGCAGGATTTGGTGAGGAATGAAGAGGTCGCCCAAAAAAGGAAGACTGCGCCTAAAAGCCGCGTCAGCCCTGCCCCGCCCACACCACACATACCCTAATACCATTAAAGCAAAGCATAATTCCTTGACACCCTCCATAAATTCTGTTATGCGTTAGAAGGGAGACAGAAGAACACAAAAAATTAAGCGATTAGTTAGCCGTAGTTCAATCGAGAACAAGATGCGAATCAATGCACTTCTGCAGGAGTGTATTTTCATTTGAAGTTCATTTTTGACTCCAAGAGCGGCCTTGTACTACCAGTATAATTTTAACGTACCATCTGTGGTGGCATCAGCACTCAAATCACTATAACTCTTGGTAAAATAAAAGACCATGCCCACTGCAACGGCACCTGAAATGGCGGCAAACATCGCTCCCAGCGCCAGCAGAAGTTTGGTTTGAAAGCCCTTGCCAAAGGAGAAGACTTGACTGATCGTTGCCAACTTTGGCTGCTGCTGGCCGTTGGAGGACGCTGTTGCTGGTGTAGCGTCATCGTCTTTGCTGCTGTGATGATGATCGCTACTACCAGCCGTCTTGTCGGGCTCTGGATCCTTCTGCTGATGATGCTCGTTCTTTCTTGTCATGGTTCAAGCAAGAGGAGAAACCATTCACTATCACTATCGTACGCTACCAGATATCTATTTGTTGTTATTCTTCTTTGTTGGGGTTGATTCTTTGTTGTTATCAGAACCAAGAAGCCAAGACGAGAAGAAGTTCGAGACGGGAAAGAAATTTAAAAAATAATGAGGGGTATCTGATGGATGGGTGTCAAAGATCCAAGAAAGCGAACTCGCAACCCCTCGACTGTTCTCGAAAATAAGTCGTGAGTTTTTTCAATCCCATCCCGGCAGAAAGGTGTGGAGAACACTCCTCTTCTTGGCAAGTCCTAGCTTCATGTCAAATTGCTGGACTAAGACATCATTTTTTCATAGAAATGAGTCACATTGTGCTTGTCATGTGAGTCAGAATTCTAACTAGCATTGACATGACATGTCTTTCGATGTCAGCAGAGTGGTTGTGCAATTCTGAGTTTGAAACATTCATGATTGGTTTCAACACTGACTTTTCGTCTGTTGCACAACTCGACTTTGCATGCTTGCAATTGAATTAACACAAACTTTGTTTTAACCACAAACACTGAATTCCCACTTTCATTGTTGGATAAAATCCCCATCTCCATGCATTCAGTTGGGCAGAGGGTCAAATTGGTAGCACCGAAAACAACGTCAGTGGTTTGATGGAGAAGCCTTCGTGAATTGAAGGAAGATGCTCTCTGGGGCCAGTGAGAACCTTCGGATTCTGAGCCATTTGAGGTTGAACTTGGCTAAATTGGCTTTGTTGGTGACACATTTTGGATTGGAGCAAACCAAAATTTGGCGCAGCAGAACCAGAAACAACGTGCAGTTGTCAACTGGACCATGCAACACATGCAACATGTTGCTTGGCTTCCCATGACCCTTGAACACCCTGGAGTCTTCCGGGGGAATTGATGGTGGTGAAATCCTGGCACATTTTGGTTGTGCTTGTGTTTGGATGTGTCCTCTGCACATCACCAAGAAATCAATCAGAAGCAGTTGACCATGGCGACGAGGAGACCACCCAGGCGAGAAAAACCGCCAAGTTCCAGTGACACACTCCCTACTACTAGGTATGTCTGGAGTTTTGGCAACCGGTATTGCCCTAATGCAAATCAGCACAGCTCTTTCCGCCAGTACTGATGTTGTAATACATAAATAAATAAGCCCCTCAAGCGTGACGAAATTGCTGGCGCATCTGCTCCTATAGGATCCAGGAAATTCGGCGAACCCCACATTTCCGGTTTTCTCAGTAGCCGAGAAACTTCCCCGTTCTCTTTGGGAACTTGTGGCTTACTCTAAGACTTTTATAGGTGATTATTCTTGAGGTGTAGTTCGCTTCCTTGAACGATTTCTCACTTTCGGTCGAAACTCGAATTAAGCCCCACTGTTGAAATAACCTATGCAAGAAAAGTAGTTTTTATGTAATGAAGTTTAATGTATATTTACTCAATTGCATAGGTATCTGGCAACTTTGGAAACGCGATTCTTGTTCAATAGATATATTTGTAGCAAAAAAGCGGTGCAATCAATTACTTTCACTTTTGAATTTCTTTGGTTAAGTTGCACTTAAATTGCATTGGTATCTTTCGGAAGAAGAATTCCGTAAGATGGTACTAGTATCTCAAACCCAGTTCACTGCGACGTCGACGCGTGAACCCTATTCACTGTGTGATAACTCACTGAGTTGTTGGTTTAGTGTTGGTTTCGTTGAAACAAGTGCGGACGCTCAAGACGGGCTGTTATCGTTGTGGCCCCAGTAAGTTGACCGTTGCCTTGCTTCTACTACCAGTAGACTCTAGCTAGTTAGTAGACTACTGGTATGTGCTTACCCGGCTGCTCACTGACTGCATCATTATTTCGCCATACTACGAGTAGTACTATTTCTTTTCTCCCTCCTTTCCGTCACGCTCTTCCCATTATTTACAGTCAGTCATTACAATCATTATCGACCGTCGTCGCCAACCAAACAGCAACACAAAACATCCACTAACTACCAGTACTACTCTAGATAGAGCTCCACGACTACCAGCCGCTAGTAGCTCGAATACCACAACTAGATCTACCCATCCACATTCCTAGACTAAAAACATGGGCAACGCTGCCGCCACTCCGATTAGTGCACAGGAATGTGCCAAATATGGCATTTCCATCGACGACGTTCAAACCTACAACAAGGCTGTGAGTGAGGCCAAGAAACGAAAAGCCAAGTCCAGCAGTAGCAAGGGCGGCGGCAAAGATGCTGCCTCTAGCAAACTGGACAAGATGGACATTGATGCCATTCACAAGTACTGTTTAAAAGCCAAGAAGAAGGGCACCAAAATGGATGCCACCAATCTAGAAAAGATACTCGCTAAACAATTGTCCAAGCCCGAACCATCGGTCAGTATTTGCATGACCAGTACGGCGCACGACAGTTTCATGTTTGGGGAGGATGCACCTTCCGAGATTCAAGTTCGCGCCATTGGCTCGGACGACGACGACGACGTGTCGGTACTGGAGACCAGAATGACGGGACTGCAGATTGATGTTTAAAGGAAGAAGAGATTGGAACCATTTTTGATGGCCATGCCATACATTATCAGTGCAGCGGGAGCTGGCTGGATACCACCACAGCACCAACCCCATTTTGGAAACGATTGTTTGTTTCATTCAGTTTTTTGATGTTTTTTGACGATTTTTTTGGAAGCGAAGAAGCTTTTTGTAACATTTTTTAACTCTCATAAATAGATATATATTTTGATACTACACAAGAGGAGTTACCGCTATAATATGTTTTCCTGCAGCTCTTTGTGCCACGCGGCCACGTTGGGCTTGGAAGTGGAAGATTCTGAGGAGTCCCCTACATGACTCCCAAACTCTTGGTCCACCAATGCCTACTAGCTGTGCAGCCACGGCAGCACCTGGCTGCCTGGCATTGGGGCTAGATGTCTCTGATCACAATCTACTGTAGCCAGTCACCCGCCCAAGACTGGTGCCTATCTACAGTAAATGTGCCGGACAGAGTGGAGTTGGGAGCATCTGGGATGACCTGTCCTGGATTGTGGAGGATCTTGACGGACTGAAGGGGGTGGGATCACTGCCCTTTGATGGAAAGCCCTCCAGGACTTTTGAAGACAGATTCAGTGATCACCCAGGACTCCATCACTGTCCAGGTTGAGGAACTAGCATGCATCCATCCAAATGAATCCCGGAGCAGGTTTGAGTCTTGAATGAATCCCTTGTAAGAGAATGTCAAATTGTGAGATGAGGGAGCTTCCGTTGCTTGCACCGAGCTAAAAGCTACAGACCTTTTGAGTTGTTTGCAAATGAAAATTATAAGCTTAAAATGAACTAAAACTAATTGTGACATTTGAGAGAGGTTCGGCTCAAGGTCCCTTGGCGCAATCCTCTCTGCTGAGATGAACGATGCTTCTGCGTGAAGAATGGGCGTGCCTCTTGCAGAGTGGTAATTGCTGTCGTCACAATGACAGCTCCTGTTGTGCGAAACAGAACAAAATGTCTTCCAGTCGTTTTGTAATGGTCAGTTTGCATAGCCATCATGTTGTGTGTGCTTTGTTGTGACATCATCCGTGATGATGTGTTCATTGCTCTCCTGAGCAACCTTCTTCACTGGTGGCGAGCAATGGGGCCACGCAGTGCTAACCGCTCCCGTGATGCTAAGGAGTGTCAGTTCCATGAATGAGTCCCGGATGTGTGAGCACCGTGTGAGGGTGGTCTGCATTGTGCCCTGTTTTGGGCATTGCATGGCGCCATTTGGCTGGCTACAACAGCACTGGTTCCACCCACCAAACATTGCACATCATCCTCTGATGTCGCGGACACTTAGTGCTTTGTGGCTTTGGAGAGGCAGTTGTGATTTGTCATCATGGTGGTGTTGGTTGTGTCCTTCATGTGAATCTGCAAATTGTCAATCACACGGTTGGCCAACATTGGTTTGCATGTTTGGTGTGCAATGCCACTCAGATGTGAATTCAAAACAACATTCACATTTTCATTTGATGATGGTGGTGGAACGTTTGCAAGTCTTGAGGATCTTCTTGGTCCTTGTTGACAGCATCAGCATTGAAGTTGAAATTGGAATCGGATGTGTCAGAAGTTCGATCAACAGGAGTTCTTGATTCAATTGACACATTGTCATCTCAAATCATTTGGTTGCCCTGTGTTTTTGTTTGCCTCCTGAACAATCTCTTAAATCTTCTAACAGTCTCTCAAATCATTGCGCAACAAAACTCATCTCAATTGCTCATTGTTGGTTTTTAGCATGTCTATGTGGCATTGTGTCAAAAGCATCTCAAAAACGGATCGTTGCAAGGGAAGTCTCCATTGTTCTCTTCTGCTGCACTGGGACATCCTAATGGCTGTCTCTGAAACCTGGATGCTAGCAGCTGTCAAAACAACATGCTTTCAACTTGTGTTCTGGATTTCCAAAACAAGATTTGATTTCCGTAGCCAGCCTTCAAATGCCATTTAAAGTTTCTGATGCATCTGCAGCCAGTTTGAACCCTAGCTCTTTGACACCACAATGGAGCCGTTGTGATTCATTGCACTTCGCGTCAGAGCGCACCGCAACCCGGTCCTCTGCAATTGACTTCACCGCAATGGCATTCGGGCAACAAGACAGCAAGTTCAACATTGCACCAACAGCAACGACTGCCGTGTCTTTGACTGCCACATGCAGCAAGACACGCATTGTCTGCTACGACGCACTGCCATGGCAGAAGAACCCTACATTCCAGAAATCAAGCTCGTCCCACTCGGCAACAGAGGCGTTGGCAAGAAAACATTAGTCAAGATGTTGATGACAGGCAAGCGTGAAACGCGACAGGAGGCTTCATGGCGAACCAATGTCATTCCATTGGTGTTCGACACCTGTCTTGGACCCATTGCATTCAATGTTTTGCTTGTGGAAGATGTAGAAGTTCTGGCAAAAATTGCTTCACCTGGGTTGCTTCTTCTTTTCCAGGCATTGTGTGCAGCAGGAGCTGCAGCAGGCCCCCTTCTGACTGTCACCCTCTTTTCTCCACCACAGGAAACCGATGGATTGCGGGGTGGAATTTTCCATGGCGCACAGTGTGTGATTGCCATGATAGATTTGACATCTCCCCCTTCCGCTCAGAATTTCAATGGTTGGTTGACAGAAATCTGGAGAATGCGTGGAAACATTCCAACCGCCTCGTGGGCCAATGAAGTCGATGATGTTGAACACCGTCAAATTGCTACCATTACAAAACCACCAGGAAGACACACCCATCCACATGAAGCATCTGCCAAAGATGTGAATGATGCGGGCAAAGCATTTTTGTGGTTGGCCAAAATGCTTTGGGGGGATGCACAATTGCATTTCGTAGCGCGGCTCGATGACCCCCAACCCCATGGCTTTGTGTGTGATTTGGTTCACAATTCATCGTTGCTTTGTCAACGACGCAATTTCACACAACATGAACTGGATGCACTGGTCATGCTTCGGGACATTGGTACAGCTCACAGTCGTCCTCAGAGAGCACATCAATTTCTCACGAAATGGAGCCAAAGCCCGCACGACAACAATGATCCGCACCATTGTCTTGCCATGTTGGTCCTTTTCTTGGAGCAGTTTGAAGAAAACTTCCCATTCGTTCATTGCGATTCCTATTTTTAGAACAATTGCTAATGACATGATGATCTGGGATCGCATTGTATTTCAACCACAGCAATTTGGACGAGACAAAAAACGTAACGAACCACGAGACGGAGACGAAGCCCTTGGATTTTGGTTCGACGGCGAAATGACCTCGTATTGTTACCACTATCTATTGCGAAGGCACGATAGTGTTACCATCGATTGGGAGGCTGGCGTAGAATACTTTAGTGCTAGCCAACTTGTACTGTAGTAAAGCAACATTTTTATTACTTCTTATAAAACTAGATTTAGAGCTGACGAGGGCACGCCGGATTGGATGATCGAGACGGATGATCAGCTTTCCGGATTGACAGCTTTTTTGCACAGAGGGCACGACGACTTTGTTCGGAGCCAAGTTTCCAAACATGCCGAATGGAAAATATGGCTACAAGTTTTCAGCTTGCGAAGAGAGGCGCTCGTATCGCTTTGGTCGTACTCTCCAAGGCAAATGGGACATCTTCGCTCATCCTCGCCGTGCTCTTCCATGGAGCTATCCAATTCCGCGAGATAGTTTGATGGGCTGAAGGTTTCCGAGTTGTTTTCCAGATCTTCCGCGGTAAGATTGACAAAGGCTGATCCTTCGGCCGGCACAGCGTTACCGACACGCTCGGTAAGCTCCACAAGACCTTCGTAGGTCAGCCCATCCACATCCAGTGCATCTCCTCTTGCCTGCCTGAGGCGACTTTCCAGCTCCCCACGGTGCAAAACTCCACGATCGCTACATTTCATCAAGGTCAGCGTAGCGGATGGGGCCAAATTGAGCTCGTCGAGGGTTTTCGCCCCATGCATTTCGAGACTAAACTCGCGCTTTGGGCGCGTCAAAAGAAGCGTAAACCCAGCAGACGATAGGGGCTGAGAAAAAGCCCCGGCCCCGTTCACAATGGGTGCCACTGCCGCAGCAGCCTGTTCATTATCTCCGTCTGTCATTAGGGAGGAAATGCGACGGTAGACGGCAGACAAAGGCTCGCTCTTTTCAAAGTCTTCCACGACAGACTTGTCGGTAGGAAGCCGAACCCGAAGACGGCAGAGCTCAGTAGGCGGTATGATTTTCTTTGCCGCAGTTGGTGCCGCCGCCGATGTTTCCGATACATTAGGAGCAGCCGCAGGAGACGCACTCAACGTTGCACCAGATCCCCACTGGTGGTTCGGATTTCTTACATGTGCATTGAAACGGGGAGGAGCAAAGACATTTCTACCAAGTCCTTGAGGTACGCCTGCGCGACCTGCTGCTCCAACTCCACCCCTAGCTGCGTTTCCCATACCAGGAAAGTTTGCATTGGCCATGGCTTCAGCCAGATTCCCCGCTCCTTCCTCTTCCTCGTCGTCCTCGTCGTCATCTGACATTTCTTCGTCCTCTTCCATATCGTTTTGGTTCTGCGGAGGACGACGACGGGTGACACCGGTTGGAGCACCGCCAGGATCTTGATCAGTGAGCGCCTTGAGCTGGGCTTGCAACCGGCCAGCTCGAATAAAGTCGTTCTGTTTGGCGGCTTCGTCAATTGATCGTTGAAGCTGTTCCAACCGCTTCACTTCTTCCTGCAATTGCCCTGCGCGTACATAATCTCCTCTGCCAGCTGCCTCTTGCATGCGCTTACGTTTCTTTTCAATCACGTCAATGTTTCCTCGGGACGTTCCTGAAGCAGCGCCTTCTTCGATATCCATGGCATTCTCTTCTTCATTCTCGTTGCCCGCATTTTCGGCAGGCGAGAGAGTATCAACAGCCATGTCCTCGTCGTCTTCGCCGCTGCTTTTCAGACTAGCGGCTGGCACCGTCGCCGCCACAGAAGCAGCGTGACTCGCTGTGTTTGTCGTTGTGGCATCTTCAGATACCCGCAAGAATGGCGTGACCATCTTGGACAATTGAGTCTGGAGTTTGGGGAACAAGTGATTCAGTTCATCAATCGAAAGACCAGCATTGCCGTTTGCGACCGATCGATCCCGTCCCATGAGAGAATCTTGCCTCCATTTTTGTACTTCCGTGAGTATGGCGTCTCGGTTGGTAGAAAAATGGGCTTGGATGATTGGGTAGAAAGGTTGCCACATATCCTTGTCGTTGTCAAGCTTACGACGACAGGAAGAAGCCTTCATTGGCTCCATCATGGTATAACGGATTGTGCCGATTCGCAATTTGTCTTCGTACAAAACGGCAGTAGCGTCAATGCCAACTTGTTCCGTCACAGTTTTCCCTGTCAGGGTCTTTCCCGTGGCCTGGAAATCCCCTTCCTTGACGGTGCCATCCCATCCTCCGCGCATCAAATAATAGGGATGTTCAATTCCAAGCATCAGGCCCTGTATCGATACGAGCACCTGCAAGAGTGTCGAATGACCTGGAATCCATCCGGGGCCGCCCGTCAAGATCGACAAACACACGTAACCATTCGGATACAAATTGGGCCCAAACGAAAAATTTTCCGATGATCCACGGCTAATCAATCTGAATTTGGGCGCCGTCTGCGGGTATTCTCCGGGCACGTAAATATCAAATAAAAAAAGACCACCGGAATAGGGCGTGGGACCCGGCAACACGGCCGCCACAAGGGCCCGAATGTATTGGGGTGATTCTTCATCAAATCGTACCCAGATCGATGAATTGTGATTCGATGGGAGCAAATCATTGAGTCCATCCAATTCTTTAAAGAGTTTTTTCAGACATTTTGTGGGAACGACCGTATTCTCGGCTTCGCCACGAAAACAAGAGGACTCTCGAATGCCTTCGGCAGAAGTGCACCGTGGAACGTGGTCCAAAAATGCTTGCCATTGTTGGAGCGCTTCTGGCGATAATGTGTCCTCCATGGCGGCATCACTTTCTGCGGGTCTCTTTTGAGCGGCAGGCTTTTTGTCGCTGTCTGGGATTTCTTCATTTTCCTTGTCGTCTGCCTCGTCCATGACGCGATCTGTCCCGTCCAGCCGAGAGAGTGCTGCTGCGGCAGCCGCAGATGGTTTTCTGGAAGCCGCCGCGGGCACTGGATTGGTCGCCTGTCCAGCTGCTGCTGCTCGTTGCATACGAGCTCTGGCTGCCTCGGCCAAGGCAAGTTGTCTTTGTTCTTCAATTTCCGATGCCGCGGGAGCCATGGGCTTGGCCAAGGGCAAGGGTACCTTTTTGGCAGTCGAGTGGATCGTAACACCCACGGGAAGACCCTCGGTTGCCTCGGCCTTGACTTTGGCCTGTAAAAGGGCTTCTCGTCGCGCTTCCATTTCCTTGCGATCTTGCGCATCTTCTTCCCAATGCGTGAGCACTTGTTTCTGAGCTTGTTTTTTGGCTTTTTTCATGGCTTTGATTTTAGCCAGTCGTTTCAAGCGTTCTTCTTCGGAAAGAAATGGCGAATTATTTTCGCCCTCGTTCTTGCTGTGGTTGGTAGTAGCGGCGGCAGCGGTAGTGACCCTTGTAGTTTCTGCTGCGGCTTGCAATTCGTCTACCTTGACGTCCAAACCCTGACAAATGGCTCGCACGAGATCTTCTTGTTGCAGGTTTTGAGGGGAACCTTTTTCTTCTTCCTCCAAATACAATTCCAAAGCATTTTTCGTTGTCGAATTATCGTCGTTATTGGGCAAGTACACCAACCACTCTTCTTCGCCCGAGGCTGGAATAAACCCTGCCAAGGCCAAGACGTTCATGGCACCTTGGACTCGGACAATGTGCGCTTGAATCTTGGGGTTGGAAAGACGAATCTTGCGGAATTTATCCATATTATTTGTATTATTATTATTGCCGGGTTGAATGGCATTCTGCAAGAGCTTGGTAAGCATTTTGGACGTACATAGAATGGTCTCGGGTGTGTTGGAATCGAAAAATTCTGACAGCGTGCTGGACAGAATCATCAAAACCTCGTGATCTGTACTACTCGTGGAAGGAGCAGCGGACGACGCCATGATGGATGGATGGCTTCTTGATTTTGCTTTCGATTGTACTCGTACCTCTCTGTGCTTGCTATTTTGGTAGCTAGATATCGGCGGTGCAGATGAAGAATAGTAAACTGATGTTGATGATTTGTACCACACTCCGTTTCCTATTATTAATTATTATTATTATTACAACCGCAACAACTAATAATCCATCGACAGTTGTCAGTTGTCACTTCCAAAAACACGGTTGGAACTTGACGATTGTTTTCTGTTGTTGCCAAGCGAAAGAATAAATCCACGTTTGGTACCGTAGTTTTTATGTCAACTTCTACGTGCGTACACGGCACGTAACTACAGTACTGGTACTATGATTTGGATCGTGAATCTGACCTATAGATTCTGTATCCAGAGGGACTGCGCGTCTTCAAATTATTTCAGACTCTCATCAGTATCTCTACATTTGATGGGAGATAGATAGAGGGACTGCGCGTCTTATTTGTTTAAATTTTTAATCTGACGCACAACTGCCTCTTCACTTTCCTACCGCACAAAAGCGTTCTGTTCCTAATTTCACACGCACGTACGCGAGTAAAACCGAACGGTTCCGGTTTTGTCCTCACAATTTTTCAATTTTACGTAACAACAGCTGCAAAACGAAGCCCGCAAATACAACAGTTCAAGGAGACGAACCACCATACACCTTGTTCGTCTGCGTAGGAGGTCAGTACTAGTCTACAAGAAAAAGAGAACAATAGCACAGATGCCAATTGAAATGCGATCTACAATTGCAAAAGATACCTTCGCAAAATAATAGCAAATGCCACAAACCAAGCCATCGAAGTATCGAACGCCTCATTATGTATACTGCAACTGTACTGTAGGCTACAATGAGAACGAGTACGAGAAAGAGAAGCAGAGGCCCTTTTTACAAAATGTTCCAAACCAAAGTTGGAGGAAGATACATGCATCTCCAGAATAGAGGCTAGCTAGAAATCGATATCGTTGAGGGCTCACAAAAAACAATTCTGCAAGCTACAAACGCAAAGCGAAACAAAACCAAGCAACTCAAATCGAATTAATTAATTCATTCATTGCGAATCGACTAACCAAAGATCGTTCTCGACCAAGACCAAAAAATAGTATTCAAAATCTTCAGTTAAGAAAAATATCCTCAACACCGCACCACAAACAATCATGAAGCTTTCTCTTCTCTTTTCTTCCATGACCCTGGCTGCCGGCTTTGCACCAAGCACCCTCAACAAAGCAACCTTTACCAGAAACGTTGCACTCAATGAAGGAACCAATGTCAACGAACGTGTACGTTACTTTTCTGGTAAATTGTTATGTCGACCTTCCGCCGTTATCCCCAGCATTTTCCTCCCTCACTCAAATATCTTTTACGTTTATTACAGATTCCCATGAAAAAGGGTTCCACTTGCGCCCTCATTACTCCCTTTACCGAGACGGGAAAAATCGATGTCCCCGGATTGGAAAAATTGTTGCAATGGCACTTGGACGGAGGCACCGATAACCTTTGTATTCTGGGAACCACGGCCGAGGCTGCCGTCATGTCCATGGAAGAGCGCGCGACCGTCCTGGAAACGGTCGTCAACAAGGTCAAGGGCAAAATTCCACTTCTCATTGGTACGGGAACCATCAATCCCGAATCCGTCAAGGCCATGACCCAACAAGCCATTGATATGGGAGCCGATGCCAATCTGCTCGTAACACCCTACTATGTCAAGCCACCCCAACGAGGATTGCTCAAGCACTTTACCAATATTGCGGACATGGGATTGCCCATTATTTTGTACAATGTTCCCGGACGTACCGCCTGCAACATGTTGGATGACACCATTGCCACGCTTGCCCAGCACGAAAATATTATTGGCATTAAGGATGCGACCGGTGACCTCGATCGTCTCCAGTCCGTCAAGTTGGCGCTGGGACAGAACGGCGATGACTTTTTGTTTTACAGTGGTGACGATGGCACGACAAAGGACTTTGTCCTTTCGGGAGGAGATGGATGCATTTCCGTTACCGCCAATATCGTGCCGCATATGATGCACGAAATGGTCCACGCCGCTCTCGACGGTGATGTCAAACGAGCGACCGAATTGGACTCGCGTTTGCAAGAAATGCACAAGAAACTCTTTGTCGAATCCAATCCCATTGCTTGCAAGTGGGCCGCCAAGCGCATTGGCCTGATCGATACCGATTACTGTCGAGCGCCCCTCGATGCCATGGACTCTCAGTTTGAACCTATTGTCGATGAAGCCCTCAAGCATGCTGGCTTTTTGGGAGTCAGTCGTCTTCATCACAAGATCCAATCCCATGAAGATCCCGTTCTTCCCCAGGAAGAACAAGTCCATGAATTTGCATAGATTCTGTCAATCGATTGATCGATGGATTGATCGATGGATTGGTTCAGGGTTTTGGAATGACATTGGGCATCCAACCTCCCATTCATCCATCATGGCGACGCATTATTTCAAACACACAAACGCATACACATGTATTTACTAGAAACGAAAAGAAGACTTGCACAAGCACACAGGATTTCTTAATGACCCACCGTTGCGGCCGGTCAGTGTATTAGACAACAGCCTTATTATTTGATAAATTCAAAATAGTTTTAACCGATAGCAATAATATACACAACCATGCGCTTAGATGATCCATATTAGAATGCCATTTGGATCTCATGAATTTCAAGTATGCGGATTTGTATGTCTTCCATTTGTTTCGCCGTCAGCCTACCGTATCAGGTTCGGGTACACTTCAGCTACGCGACTGACAAGATGTGATTGGTGTCTGCGACCATGGCGTATGTTTGTAGGCGCTCAATCAATGTTGGTATTCAAAAACTATTGCTTTCCAAGAAGATTGGAACATGTAGCCACCCTGATTCAAACCTGACCAGTTTCGATGGCCTTACTATCGTTGCGAATGGTGCTTTGTGACTTGTTTGTGCGGAAAGTTGTGGCAGCTGCACCACTACAAGGATGCTTCACTGTCCTCTGAGTGCCTCGTCATACCACGAATATCTTCGGATTGTCATCTGCAAGATCGTCCGCATCTGCTCTGATAGAGTTTAAAGGGGACAACCTTTCTCCAGCCCAAGTTCTATCTACTCTTCTTTGTCGGTGCCATCGTCCGGGGACCGCCGCGGCTGCAGTGTCGCCTCACATTCTTCTTGTTTGTCGTCCTTGGTCGGTCTCGCCCTGGGACACCCCATCGAGTTTGACATGTTTGAATTTCCCATGTCGCTCTGTTCCAATGGTTCCTGTGATTGGTGCTTGGCGTTCCCGTTTTCTTCTCGGCCAAAGGGGCGGGAGATTCCAGCACTACGGCTTTCCGCCGAGTCCATTTGAACGTCTAGACTCCTCGAAAATCCGAGCCGGCTTCTCAGACTCATGCCACGATTATTCTCCTGGATAGTAAGCTTAGAGACAAAATAGATGATGATTGTGGCAAATACATCCAAACTGTAGATTATACTGCGAAATCGCCTCAAAGCCAGTTCATTGACGGACGAGTGGGATAATAGAAATGTCACCACTCGTAACACCACAAAGAAAAAATGGGAATATATCATAAAGGCAAGAGTCTGCGATTCGTTGAAGGATTGTCGAATGTTGCGTGATTGAAATGCCAATACCGTGGCAATGAGGAGAAGTAAGATATTCCATGCCAAAGCCACATACTCCCACACGGGACTATTGGCCTCGCAAAAGAAAGAAACTTGAACCACAGTGTCTCCATGCTCGGTTTCATCGAGGGTCAAAATGTATTCTGTATCTCGACGAGGAGGATCCAAGGCAGTCCATACTGAAAGAAAGACGACCACAAAGGAAAACACCAACGCCACTCTTTGCAATAGAATAATCCGTTTCAGGGTTACACGCCTCATTCGTCTCGCAGCAGCCTGAAGGCGGTTGATGGCGGCAACTTTGACAACCAACGGCACCAATTCCACAGTGTAGCCAGTATTTACTAGCCACACCGATACGATGCAGGTTTTGTCGGTGGGATCTAAACTTGTAATGAGTGCACCCACGGACACGAGAAATAATCCACCCAATAAAATCAACAGAAACTCCACTTGGGCAAAGACGATGACGCGAGTATGTCTCCTCTTGATGACCATGGCCATTGTCAGTAAGACACCCATAATGACGACCACAGCAAAGGTGGTAGAAACGTACATCAAAGGATTGGTTGTGTCATCATCTCCCTCATGCAAGACACGAGGAAATGTACTCGGGATGTAATCTTGGAGCGCATCCAGATTATCGAATACCCAATGACAGACGGCTTCTCGTGGTGTGGGATACTTGTTTTTGTAGTCAAAGAGCTCGTCTATTTGCAAGGCTGACAAACTGATGACCTTGAGCATATCATAGGCGGGACTTTGAATGGCGGCCGGGATGGCAGGGTCCTTGGTAGCTTGTAGGAGGCCCTTGGAAATGACTTTGTTGATGAGGTAGGGATATTCATCACAGGCACCCTCTGGGACTCCCACACGCGTCTTCCAATCGTCCGAGCAACGTTCGTCGGCCCGGACACGTGATTCGAAACAGGTTTGTGTCGATGTGGGCAACAAGACTTTCTGAAACTCAGCGTCGGTGCCGACATAGGACTGTGTGATAGCCTCGGGTGTCCAATAAATCATAATCACGTTGGACTTGGTTGCATCGGCAGCATGCCAAATTTCTACCATTTGAGAATAAGCATATCCACGACATCCAGGTTCCTTTCCACTGCTACGAAGGCCAATGTTGAGATGATGGGTTTGGGCTTCCACAAATCCGCCCCATCCACAAGGATAATCGACAATATGACCAGTACAATTGTGGGGGTATTTCTCACAATCATTTTCTTCGGCATGCGAAAGTGTCCCGTATACACGCCTGGTTCAAAATACTTGTCGGTTTCATCAATGTCCTCGTCTTCTAGAGGTGGACGCTGGGCCACAGTATCGGGGATTTCACACGAGGAATTGGATACTTGAGAGCAATATTCGCCCCAAGTGGTAGGTCGTAAAAAGGTTTCGGCCAGTTTCCTTCGGTTGGACTCGCCTTGCAATCCGACATACGAAGACAGGGAGGAGTCGCGCTGGGCTGTGAATTTGGGCAGGAACCATCCCTGAACACCAATGACTCCTAAACTTTGCGGGGCCTCGGCGACACCTTCCTGATACAGATCGAGGGCATCTTGGGCTGTCCACAATTCGGGAACAATGTGACTGCAGGAAGCATATTGTTGCTGTGTAGTATTATTATTATGGACTGTGTCTGTTGTGGATGACGGTGAACTCGTCCTGTAGATGGTACAGTCGGCTGATTCCTGAGCAGATTTTCTCAAGGCATCATAATCTCGCACAAGCCCATATCCGAACGTGCTGTCGGGAATGTAGAAATTCACATTCAACTCTGGCAATCCCGTTTCCATGGAGGTGGGAACTCCCAAGAGTTCACTGAGCAAAATCTGCCAAATCCAGGCTATAAAGACGACCGAATCCCAGTTTTGACTGGTTATGCGAATCTCCGTGTAATCGAATTCCGGTTGTCGGCACACACCAGCGGAAGCAGCATCGGGTGGGTCGTCCGAATTACAAACACGGAGCCCTGGACGAAAACTAGTATCGCCTTTACTCTTAGCCATTTCTCCAAGACAGCCACGGACGTAGGGATTCTTCACATTCTCCAGCAAAGCATCTTCCACTTTCTGAGCGCTGGATGCGCCCAGTGCAGCGACACCCAAAAGGAGGATCCCACTCCACATGGACAAAAATTATGAATGGCTGGCTTTATTATGCCAGCGTAAAGCAAAGCCTTCCAATAGAGCTCAATGGGGCGGCGCGGTCTCGGAAGGTGTAATCAAGTTATTCTAGTAGAGCACCGTAGCTAGCCAGGTATTAACTTACACTGTAGCTACTTCAAGTAGTAGCTTGTTGGTTATACTGTAGCACTGTGGTTTCCTTTTGCTTGCCACGGTTTTGTTCAAATCAATATAGCTCTAGTAGTAGCTAGACAATCACAAGAACCATAAGAACGATGACCGGCATAGTACAGTACTGGCATGGTCAAGTTCACCTAGCTACTAGCTAGCTAGCGTTTTCATTAGCTACAGTAGTTTCGCAAGTGCTCAAACCACTGGTTCGCACATGCAGCATTAATTTAGAAGTGGCGACGACATTGTTTCATTCATACTTGTCAGTAGGGGTTGCCAAAAATGGCCACCGTAAAATCCATCGCAGATTCCTTCTTTCGTGCAAGACATGGCACATGACGACGCCACGTTAAATGTCTAGCACCGATCCCTTCCTTCCAACGATGGATTTTCCAATTGGCTCCATCCACTCATCTTCATTTCCATCATGCCAACCAAACACAACCAATTTGCAACCACGACTTTCATTTTGTGTCCTTGTTTTCCGACACACTCATTTCCACAGCAGCAGTGCTAACGTTCCTGGCAAGCGTCGATCTGCACCTAACATTTGCTTCACCTCTGTGCTAAGCTCGAGTGCTAGCCCGCACATGCTACCCTTCTGGTTTGACGAACGACTTTGGCATGACCTTTGCGTTCCACGCTTGCATTTGCCGTGTGAACCACAAAAAAAGAAGCCGTGTGCTCGGCACCTCAAGCGTCCAACGCCTCCCTCTGGCACTCCGTTGCTCGCACAAACCGCACAGCCCATCCCCACTACCATTCTCGATTTGCATGTCGCTGGGGCCATGCCGTGCACAAAATGCTAGGTGTTCCATCGATCGATCTTAGGTCTTCCGGAAGGGTGTCTTCGTGGATTCCAGTCATCCATGCCACAGAATGCTCTGATTCAATTGCACGCACAATCCATTTTGACATTCCAGACATGTTCAAACATGCTTGAAGACCACAAAAACACGGCTGAGGGCAAGTGTGATGTTTGACTGTGTCGCTGCAAGGTCATTCAGAAGTTCAAATGCACCAACTGTGGCAGGGCTGTTCT
>ENA-ORBV01004383-ORBV01004383.1-microbial-mat-metagenome-genome-assembly--contig:-NODE-4383-length-27162-cov-19.406092_pt1 | contig 27162 bp, 25 predicted proteins | sample MGYA00237777_ERZ505514 | MGnify/ENA primary metagenome ERZ505514 (study PRJEB26160, sample SAMN06269048) | microbial mat metagenome | isolation source: Oligotrophic lake microbial mat | place...
CTGACCGCCGAGCTTGCCCTCGGTGCCGACCTCGCGGGCCACGCGGGTCACTTCCGACGTGAAGCCGTTGAGCTGATCGACCATCGTGTTGATCGTGTTTTTCAATGTGAGGAATTCACCCTTCACCTCGACGGTGATTTTGCGGTTCAAGTCGCCGCGTGCCACGGCGGTGGTGACGTCGGCGATGTTGCGGACCTGGCCGGTGAGGAGCGAGGCCATCGAGTTGACGTTGTCGGTGAGATCCTTCCAGGTACCGGCGGCGCCGGGCACCTGCGCCTGACCGCCGAGCTTGCCCTCGGTGCCGACCTCGCGGGCCACGCGGGTCACTTCCGACGTGAAGCCGTTGAGCTGATTGACCATCGTGTTCACCAGCTTCGCGGAGCGCAGGAACTCGCCCTTGAGTGCGCGCCCGTCCACCTCCAGCTCCACCGACTGCCCGAGGTCGCCCTTGGCTACGGCGCCGATGGTTCGCGCGATTTCAGTCGTTGGCCGCACCAGATCGTCGATGAGGGTATTGATGGACTCCGCCGACTCCGCCCACCCGCCATACGCCCCCGGCATCGATATACGCTGCCTCAGCCGCCCCTCTCTGCCCACCGTGACGCTCAGTCGCGTGATTTCCGACGAGAGGCGTTGCTTCTGCGCGATGGTCTGATTGAACGTCTCCGCAATCCGTCCATCCATCCCAGACCAATCCACCGGCAACCGCACCACGAACACGCCATCGCGAAACGCCGTCATTGCCGTGAGAATCAGCCGCAAACGATCCTGCGCAGATTCCTCTGCGGGAATGCGCCCCGCTTTCCCCCTGGCGGACTTGCCACGGCCCAGCATGGCCGCAGACGGTGATTTTTTGCGTAAGGGGAGGGTCGTTGTGTCGTTCATGGCTCTTTCCTTGTTTCAGGAGGTGGTATGAAGAATACGTTGTCGACGGGGTAGGAACGGAAACGCCCCACCCATCACGCGATTCACCGTCAAAATGAAGGCGCCCATCCCAGGAGGCGAAAGAAAATATCCGGCAGCGATTACGTGAGTGCAGTGGAGTGAAAGGAGAGTAAGGGAGATGTCGGGTTTAATTGCTAGGCGGCGCACAAACCAAGGAGGCATGACATACCCCATCAACACGTCGATCCCCAGTGCAGCCAACAGGTCGAGAATACATATCCCGAACAGGGCCACCCGAGGCGGCAATAACCCATCCCGTTCATTCTGTTTCACAGAAGACATAGATAGATAGCCCCATCTTGGCCATCCTACTTGGTGAGGGTGGTGACCGCTCACTTCTAACCCGTCACTTCGCCCATGCAATTCTATCCATGAGTGGGTGCCAGTCTTGGGCAGTGAGTGGCGAATATATAGGCCAGATGGCCTGCTTGGCCCTAGGAAATCCCTAGGCCGAGCAGCAACGGGGAAGCGAACCCCACATCTATCTCGTCGATGCACGCGATAGCCGGCGTCGCGCAACAGTTCCGTTCTCACATGCCGCGCCGTCTCTTTCTCATCCACGTTGACGACGGTGTACCGGATCATCTCTGTCCTAGCGGCTCTCCGACATGCTGTCCGGTGTTTGGCGGATCCCTCAATACCGTAAGGATCGCCTGATACAGTTCATCCACTGCAGCTTCCTTGGTCAGCAGCATCGCGGCGCCGGCCTTGCGCATGGCCTCCTCGTTCTCGCCCCCGGCTTGCACCGACAACCCAATGACGGCAATGTGCGGATAGCGGGAGGTGATCTCAGCCGTCGCGTCGATCCCATTCATCATCGGCATATTGATGTCCATCACGACGATGGGCGGCTGCAGCCGTTCGGCAGACGCCACCGCCTCTTGACCGTTCCAGGCTTCACCCACTACCTCCAGGTCAGGATAGGCATCCAGCACCGTGCGCAAGCTCTGCCGCACCATGGCGTGATCGTCCACCAGCAAGACACGAATCCGTTTCGAGTCTTGCTGGAGAAGCGGAGAGCGCTGAGTTACGGGTGGTGAGTTCCTGGATCGAAGGTCGTCCGCTCGTCTGGACAACGCAGGGCTCAGAACTTCTACTTCAGAACTCGCCGCAGCGATGTCGCCGAGCGGCAGGATCAGCGTGGCCGTCGCCCCTTCGCCTGGCGCGGAGTGCAAATGGATGTGCCCGCCCAGCGCTCGCATGCGCTCGCGAATGCTAAAGAGTCCGAACTTCGAAGATATGGGGGCCTGAGTATCCCCCTCAAGATCGAAACCGACGCCTTCGTCGCGCACCTCGATGCGCAGGGCGCCTGACTCCTGCGCCATTCGTACCGTGGCGGTCTGGGAGTGCGCATGTTTGATCGTATTCATCAACAGCTCTCGGATCGATTGAAACAAGAGCACGGCTTGATCCTCTGGTAATAAGAGGTCCTCGTCCTCGATGTGGACCGTCACAGTCAGCCCATGCTGCTGCATCCGCTCACCCAGCCATCGGATCGCCGCCGGCAAGCCGAACTCGCGCAGGATCGGCGGGCTGAGATCGATCACCAACGTCCGCGTATACGCCAGGGCCTCGGACAATACCGTGTCCGTTTCTTCGATCAGCTCGTTGCGTTTCTCCGTTGACTGAGTCAGGCGCTTGCTTTGGCTGAGTTTCATTTTTCCGAGCACCAACAGTTGCGCCAGATGATCGTGCAACTCGGTGGCCAGACGCCGGCGTTCACGCTGTTCGGTGAGGTTCAGTTCCGTCGTCAACGCCCTCAACTGTATGTGTAACTGCATGAGTTCCTGTGTTCGGTCCACCACACGCCGCTCGAGTTCTCCTTCGGCCCGCTTACGTTCAGTGATGTCGGCGAAATAGCACACCACTCCCCACTGACCCCCAGGCAAGCTCATCCGCCACGCTTCCCAATAGTAGGATTGCTCCAAGTCGAGATCGTAGCGTCGTTTGGAAAAGTCGGACGCGATATACCGCTCACCTGTCTCCAGGATGTGCCGGAAGATGTCCGCGACTTGTCCGCCAACCTCCTGACCCCACATGATCGTGACAACCTCTGTAAAATCTCGGCCGATCAACGGGTGCACCGAGCTGAACACCGGCAACGCCCGGGTATTGGCTTGCTGCATGCGAAATTGGGCGTCGACGATATACATGCCGAGGGGCGCCTGCTCGAGGATGGCGGTAAACAACGCCTCGTTCTGGCGCAACGCCGCTTCCACCAACTCGTGCGCGGTGATATCATGGGCAATCTCCGACACGCCGATGACCTGGCCCTGCATGTTGCAGATGGGCGAAACGGACAGCGACACCTTGATCCGGCTTCCATCCTTGCGCAGGCGAACAGTATTGTGATGATCCGAGTTTTCGTCAGTCTTGACCTGCTCCAGTATGCGAGATTCTTCGCCTTGGCATTCCAGTGGAATCAAGGCCGAACTGTGCCGGCCTATCATGTCCTCAGCCGTATAGCCAAACAGCCGCTGAGCCCCCATGTTCCAGCTGGTCACGGCGCCGAGAAGGTCTTTGCTGATAATGGCGTCATCCGAGGATTCCACGATCGCGGAGAGTCTGGCCTGCAATGCGTCTCTCTCTTTTCGTTCGGTGATGTCCTCGAGGGCCAAGAGAACACGTTCTGTCTTGAACTGAGGGTCTTCGATGCGCCGGGCATTGAGCAGCATGGAACGGAAGCCCACATGCTCGAAGTCGTGCTCGACGAGAAGATCTTCGATGGTGGTGCGCTTCGGCAGGACTTCACTGAGTAGTATGCGCAGGGACGGAATGTCCCACTGGCGGTTGCTTGCTTCATAGATTAACTTACCGATGACCTCAACCGGCCCGATGCGGAAGAAGCGGTAGAAGGCGCGATTGGCATAGTTGATATACAACTGATGATCAAGCACGAGCAACGGCTCGCGCACCGTCTCGAGCGTGTTCTCGGCGAACTCCCGCGCCTCGGCAGCGGCCTGCTCGCTGCGCTTGAGCGGGTCGATGTCCACCAGCACCAGCACCGCGCCGTCCACCTTGTTATCGAGCGTCAGGTATGGGCGTACGCGAAGAGAATGCCAGCGGCCGTCTTTGTCGCGGACCTCACGTTCCTGCTCGCGCACGTCGGCGATGACTTCGGCGCTGAGCGCCTCCAGGTCGAGCGGCGATTCCGCGCCGTCGGTCAAGATGAGCGCATGCCGGAGGTGGCCGATCGGCCGCCCGACGTCGGCTGCCAGCAAACCCAACTGCTTTTCCGCCTGCGGACTGAACCGGCGAACGGTCAGGTCTCGCCCCAGCAGCACAATGGCGAGCTTGGTCGAGGCTTGGAGGTTGACCAGGTCGTTGTTGAGGCGGTTGAGATCAGCGTTCCGATTCAACATCTCCTCGTTGACCGTGATCAGCTCTTCGTTGGTCGACTCCAGCTCTTCCTTGGACGTCTCGAGTTCCTCGTTGATGCTCTGCAATTCTTCGTTGGCGGACTGGACTTCCTCGTTGGCTGCCTGGAGTTCTTCGTTGGCCGCTTCGTGCTGCTCCTGCAGGGATTGGAGGTACTCGCGGGTTTCGGAGAGATCGGCTTCGAGTTCGGCGATCCGGCGCAATTCCTGTTGTGCGTTCAATCGCGGCGCGGCCGGCTGCCGGCGCTGCGGCGCGAGGGCGGTCGCGCGTCCGGCCTCGCCCGCTTCTTCGAACACCACCAAAAAACAGCGCTCCCGCAAGTTTTTCAGCGGAATCACTGCCACATGGATTGTCCGGGTCACGCCGTCGCGTTTGACCCGTACGTTCTCCGCGCGCACGGTCTTATTCCCCTGCTTGGCCTTGTTGATGGCGGCACGTAGCGGCAGCATCAGCCCTTCGCGCGCCATCTTCAGCACGTCGAAGCTCGCCTTGCCCGCCGGCGGTTCCAGGTAGGCCCCCGTCGGCCCGCGGAACTGCAGCACTTGCAGCGCGTCATTGATCAACACCCCCGGAGGAGCGAACTGGCTGACGGCGATCCGGTCGGCCTCGCGCTGCGCGTTGAGTTCGCCGCGGAAATTCTCCGGCGGTTCCACTCCATCCGGCAGGCCCATCTTCCCGATCGGAAGAGGCGGCAGCGGTCCCCGTGCGGCTCGCTTGGCCTGCTCTTTCCTGAGCGGCATATGAAACCCCGGGGTCGGCGCGGGCTTCTTGGAAAAGATCTTGTGCTTCCGGTCCACCGGCTCGAAGAGGCTCGTGAACCCGCCGACGGATTCCGAGGCGCCCAACAGCAAGTATCCGCCGGGTTTGAGCGCGTAATGGAACGTGGGCATCGCCTTCTGCTGCAAGCTCGGTTCCAGATAGATGAGGAGATTTCGGCAACTGATGAGGTCCATGCGTGAGAAGGGCGGATCGGCGATGAGGTTCTGGCGCGCGAACACAACCATTTCGCGCAGCGCCTTGCTGATGCGGTAGCCGCCGTCCTCCTCGACGAAAAAATTCTGCAGGCGCTCGGGCGAGATGTCCTGCGCGAGCGTCTTCGTATACAGGCCATGCCGAGCCTTCTCGAGGAGCTTCTCGTTGAGATCGGTGGCGAAGATCTGGATTTTTCGCCCACGCGGCGCTTTCCGCGCCGCTTCCACGAACGACATGGCGAGGGAATAGGCCTCTTGGCCGGTGGAGCAGCCGAGCACCCAGCAACGAACCGGATCGTCTCCCCGCTGCGCCAAGAGCTTGGGCAAGATCTTGCTCTGAAGCACATCGAACGCCTCAGGGTTGCGAAAGAAACTCGTGACGCTGATGAGCACGTCGGAGAACAGCGAGTCGAGTTCCTCGGTATTGCCCTGGAGAAAGCGCGCGTAGCCCTTCAGCGTGTGCTGCCTGGTGAGAACGATGCGCCGAGCGATGCGCCGCTGGATGGTGCTGGATCTGTAGAGCGAAAAATCGACGCCGCTATGGTTGCGGAGGAGCAACATGATTTTTTTGTAGCCGTCCTCCACGCCATTCGCCGGGTCCTTCTTCTCCTGCTCGGCCTCGTCGCGCGCCTGCCTTCCACCTGTAGGCGGGGTTCCGCGTCCTCCTGATGGCAGCGGCTGGTCGTCATCCTGATGCGCGATCGCGTTCTCGTGATCCTTCTCCGGGCGCGTCGGCAGTTCCAGCGGGAGCCCGGCGACGAACGGATGCTTGCCGATGCGCACCAGCTCTTTAGCAATGTCCGCGGGCGATAGCACCATATCGACGCAACCAGCGGCCACGGCGCTGCGGGGCATCGAGTCGTACTTGGCCGAGTCGTCCTGCGCGAAGGTGAACCCGCCCTCGGCTTTGATCGCCTCCAGCCCCAGCGTGCCGTCGCTGGCCGTGCCGGACAGCACGACGCCGATGGCCCGCTCGCGCTGGTCTTGCGCCAGCGATTCAAAAAACGTATCGATCGGCCGATGCGGGGTGCGCGTCCGCTTGCGCGGTTCGAGCTTCAAGTGGCCCTCCACGACGCTCAAATTCGTGTCGCGCGGAATGATGTAGACGTGATTCGCCTGGAGGGGTTGATTGTGCGTGATTTCGCCCACCGGAAGCCGCGTGGCGCGCGAAAGGATGTGCGCGAGCGCGCTCTCATGGTCCGGATCGAGATGCTGCACCAGCACGAACGCCATGCCGGTATCCAGCGGCAGATGCGTGAGCAACTGCGTGAAGGCCTCCAGCCCTCCGGCTGACGCGCCGACGCCGACGACGGGCACAGGGGGTGCCTCCTTACTCGTCGCACCCTCTTCGGAAGCGTTCTTGCGATCTTTTGCCTTCACCGAATTCTTTTGGCGCGCAGGACTCAGCACGTCAGCACTCAGGACTATCGGATTGCTTTGCGGCGGCCGGATCTTGGGCCGCGCGAGCTTCCCCGGCTTGTCGGTCTTCCCGGCCGGCGTCTGCCCGCGAGACGCCACACGTTTCCCGCCCGGGTGCGTCTCTCCCGAACATTTCTTCTTGCGATCTTTTGGTTTCATCGATTCTCCTCAGTGCTGAGTGCTCCGGTTCAGGACTCAGGACTCAGGACTTCTTCACGACTCAGCACTTCCCCCTCCCTCACTCTCCCTGCGTGGTCTGGAGCAGTGTACGAATCACCTCGGCGTGCTGTTCAAGTTCTTTGGACTTGGCTTTCCAGTGTGTCCCAACGGACTCGGCGTGATATTTTCGCTCTCCGAGCCGGCGCAGCAAGGAGGTCCGTTCATCGAACGTTCGGACGGCGGACCACAGGGCTCGCTCCAGGCCATCCGCATGATCCGCGAGAAGACTGTCGGGCGAATAGGCATGCCCCACATGACAGCGGAACTGGAGGGACGGTCCAGCCTTTGTTTCCCACAACGGCCCATGCATTCAGGACACACAAACACCGCGGCTGGGAGGTCTGCCGGCAAACTCCCGATCAATCGCGGAAGCGCGTCTACGCCACCCGCCGAGGCGCCGATGACGATGATATCGCGTCCAAACATAGACTCCTTGTTACTTTGCGGGAGGCGCGCATACATGCTGTGGAGAATCGAATGTGATTTTATTCTCCTCCGCGAGGCCAACGCAACAACTTCTCGCAGCGGCCTTGTCTTGTTTTGGCCGCTTCTTCCGCGAGTTACGAGGAAACCAGGGTTTCCCAGAGGGCGCTACAGTATCAACGATGGGGCGATTTGCTTACTAGGGAGATCCCTAGTTTGGGGAAGGGGGTAGGGGGAATGGGATAAAGTGCTGAGTGCTGAAGTTCTGAGTTCTGAACCGGAGGACTGAGCACTGGGGGGTGGCGAGACGTGGGATCCGAAGTTCGATGTCTGAGGTTCATGAGTCGACGTTCCCGAGAAATTTTAGCCAGTTTCGCGCCTCTGGCCTGAGGTTGCCGGGAATGGGTGAGTCACGGCAGTGGAGACTCTTTGTAGTTTTGTAGCCAGAGGATGCGATCGGTGAGGTCTTCATTTTGATGGCGAGTATGGCAGCGGAGGAGATAACGCAACAGTTCATGGATCGGACATTGAATTGAAAGAATCAATCCGGCGTGGCGCCGGTTGATCGAAGCCCATTGCTGCGCGATGATGACAAAGTCTCGACGGTCGAAGGTCACTAATATGCGATGTTCCGCAGTTGAGTAACGTAGTTGCTCTTCGTCGGTCGCCGCAAGATGACCTTCTTCCTGAGTACTGCGACAATCTATGTCGCGCTCACGTAACATGACGGCCACAAGGGGGTGTATATGTTCATCGAGATAGAGTTTCATGGAGCGGGAAGAGGGCGGCGAGTTGGACGCTGAGCGTCATGCATGTTCGGTATCCAGAGCGGCATCGGCCGTCGATTCTGCATCTACCTCGTCCCGGTTGTCATAGTAATAGGCGAGGGCGTCATAAATTGCCCCAAGGCTCAGTTGGGGGAATGCGCCCCGAAGTTCCTCCGGCGTCATGCCTTGATGAAGGACATATTGGATCACTCGATGGACAGAGAAGCGGGTGCCGGCAATGTGTGGGCGGCCGGCGCAGATGCCGGCGTTGTTCGTAATATGGGGATGCAGTACTTTGGGCATATGATCCTCCGTAAGCTCGGCAGTATAGCCTACTCTGGTCGTCATGAATCGGTCAAATGGAAGCATTGTCCAATGGGGTTTGAGTCTGGGCGAGGGGCGTGATTCCAACGGGGTTTGAGTCTGAACGGGCAGCTGGGATCGATCATGATGCGAGGCATGGTGATCGATATGAACGACGAACAGTTGCACACGCTGGCCGAGCTGCAAGCCTTTTTAGACGGAACCGTGGCGGTCGATTTTGTGATGGCGGACGAGGCGCGCTACGCTTGCATTGCCCGTACCGTGCAGCGCTTTGGGTATGGTCGCCTCAAGCGAGCCGAGAAGGGCGTGGTGTTGCGCTTTCTTGAGCGGGTGAGCGGCTACTCGCGCCAGCAACTTACTCGGCTGGTCAAGCGGGGTTGTGAGCCCCGCCGACTCGCCAAGCGCTACCGCGCCTCACGCACCAGCTTTGCACGTACCTACACGAGGGCTGACGTGCTCCTGCTTGCCGATACCGATACCTTGCACGGCACGTTGTCGGGCTTGGCGACCAAGAAGCTGATGGAGCGCGCCTATGGTGTCTTCGGCGATGCCCGCTATGCGCGGTTGGCCACCGTGTCGGTGGCGCATCTCTACACCCTGCGCCAGCGCGCCGGGTATCAGCGTCACCGCCAGGTCTGGACCAAGACGCGGTCAGTGTCCATCCCCATCAGCGAACGCCGCGCGCCAGCCCCGAACAACCAGCCAGGGTACTTACGCGTGGACAGCGTCCATCAAGGCGATCGGGACGGCGTCAAGGGCGTCTACCATATCAATACCGTAGACTGTGTGACTCAGTACGAAGGGGTCGCCACCTGCGAGCGAATTAGCGAGGCATTCCTCATCCCGGTGCTGGAAGCGCTCCTGCACAGCTTCCCCTTCGTCATCAAGGGATTTCATTCCGACAATGGCTCGGAGTACATCAACCGCCACGTCGCGCAATTGCTCAACAAGTTGCTCATCGAAGAGCACACCAAATCGCGCGCCCGGCACAGCAACGATAACGCCCAGGCTGAGTCGAAGAATGGGAGCATTGTGCGCAAGCACTTGGGCTACAGCCACATCCCGCAACGCTTTGCGAGTCTCGTCAATGCGTTCTGCCGCGAGCACCTCACCCCCTATCTCAACTTCCACCGCCCCTGCCTCTTCGCCGAAATTATCACCGACGCCAAAGGCCGTCAGCGCAAGCGCTATCCCTATACGCTGATGATGACGCCGTATGAGAAGCTGAAATCGCTGCCCGGGGCAGCGCAATGTCTCAAACCAGGCAGGACCTTCCAACAACTTGATGTAAGGGCAACAGTAATAAGCGATAATGAGGCCGCACAGCGTCTGAACAACGCACGGGAACGGCTCTTCACGACGATCTTCAACCGATCGAACACAGTGGCCTGAACGTACTCAAAAACCGCCCCGTTCAGACTCATACCTCAATTGGAATGTACTATGGAATGTGTCGGGGAAGTGCTGAGTCCTCAGGAAAGTCCTGAAGTCCTGAGTGCTGAAGTTCTGAGTTCTGAACCGGAGGACTGAGGACTCAGCACTGAGTCTGTTCACGAAGCAGGAGCAGACGTTGGCGCACCCACACGATATGCCCTATCGGCAGATCTGGTTAAACGGATGATCCCGAGCCGGCTCATGTGGTCCACCTCCGAGAACACCTGATTCCAGGACAAATCGCCACAGCGCGACACGAGAGTATCCAAGTCGCACTCAATGGCAGACCCGATCACGCTGATGATCCGCCGCCTAATTTCCTCCTGCTGAGTCTCCCTCTGTTCGGACTTCTTTTGATTAAATCCCAGATGCTCCATGCATCGCGGGCAATACGTGTGGGTCAGCCTGTACGCATCTTGTGGAATGAGGTAGAGACGAAGAAAGGATGTCAAGGACATCCACTGCTCAAGACCGCTGCCGGTGGGCCGCTCACTGGTCTGTTGATCGTCCCTCACTCGATCGCACACGCAGCAAATCGGGATAAACAGAACCTTTTCGACGATGTTCATATCCAACCTCCCTTTCTCCCTCTCGGCAATCAATTGAAATTCCCATCCTCGGCCTTGCCCTCTACACCTATTTCCAGCATTCCATCACCATTCCATTACCAATCCCACTAGGAAAACCCCTAGCCCTATCGGATCCTGGAGCAGCTGTGGTATACAGTGCCGTGGCTTCGCTCCCCATCACGGAGGGAAAATAATGATGCCCGCTTCCTCCTCCGGTCCAAAATTCGTTTTACAGGCACGAATCAAAGAATTCGCCATTCCACCGATCACCGACGGGTTGGTCATTGGGAGGGAGGCCTCGATCGGCACCGTCGCGCTCCAAAAGGCTCTTAATCTGCTAATTCCCGATCACTTCGAACATCTCATTATCGACGATGAGATCATTGCCGACATTCTGATCAAGTCGATTTTGCTCCGACGTATGACAAAAGACCGCCTTGTCAAATTCATTATGGGACAGGTCAAACCATTCATGAGCGCGCAAGACATCCTCCAAGTCCAATTGGACCTGGAGATTTTGCTCACCGGGGAAGTCGAGTGACCGGACTCACCGTTGAGGATGCGCTGACTCCGAACATCGTTGCGGTCCATGAAGACATGCGTCCGCGCAATGTCGCCATTGGTCCGTTGTGTGAGGTGTTTGCTGTTTTTAAAGAGCTCCCTTCCTCCCTTGCCGCACGCCACCCTCCTTTCCTCGGCTTAATTGAGCCCCAAAGGGTCGGACGCTACCCGCTCCGAATCTTCGCCGATCTCGTCCCCAGGCAGCATCCCTTCATGTTTGAACGCTCCACTCCGCTCGCCCATGTCGTATCTCGATTTGAACACGTCAGCGCCAACGCAGTCGCCGTTCTCGGGTCTCAGCACCAGTTCGTGGGGGTCGTCACTCGCCGCAGTCTGCTCGAAACCCTGCTGGAACATGAGCACCGGCTGCGACGTTCCAACTTCAATGCACCGGCCGGCCCGACGATGTTGGCACCGGAACTTCCTCCTCTTGAGGACACCACGCCATCTGGAACGCTCCGATCCGCCGTTCAACGCCTGGCGACCGAATGGATCCTGAGCGAGAATCGTGAACAGCAACATTTAGCGGGCGACATCCACGACCGACTGCGGCAGCTCCTCATCGTGGCTCGCTTGCATCTCGACCAAGCGCAACGACCAGCTTCGCGAGGACACACTTCCGGGAGCCTCACAATCGTGGATCAGCTGCTGGAAGAATCGCTTGCCTATACCCGGCTATTGATTGAGGAGTTGACACCGTCCGGCCTGCGAACAGGTCAAATCATGAGTGCACTTGAAATGTTGGCACTCGATATGCGCCAGGGAAAACATCAGGTTCATGTCGCGAACGTTCCTTCGGATGTCAGGCTGTCTGAGCCGATCACCGCCTTTCTGTACCGTGCCGCTCGTAGTTTTCTCCGACAAGCTATACGAGATGGCGTATCCTCGCTGATCACCGTGTCCATGGAAGGTGAACCGGCATCGATCATACGCGTGAGGGTCGCGATCAACGGAGAGACTCGGACCTCCGAACCCGAGCACGCATCGCTGTTTGAACAAACGATCGGCATGTGTTTCGCTGGAATTCAGGCTCGCGGTACGCTCTTGGGCATTGCTGTCAGCATAGAGACTTCGCCCGAGTCGACAACTGCTCTGGTTCTTGATGTTCCTCTGCAGGGATCTTCCGCCCCTCTCTGATTCTGGATCATCGTTCGTCGGCCTCTGACCTTGGTCTCCCACCAGAAACATGAAACGCGAAACACCGGAAGTGGAGTTTCTAGTTTCAGGTTCCACGTTTCAGGTTCGACCTCTGAATTTCAGCAATCCGACTCAAACAACTTGAAACCAGAAACATGAAACGCGAAACGCTTAAACGAGATACGCTTCACGAGGAACGCGCTTTAGGACGCTTTTGCAACGAACCGTCATGAATAATGCGGCCTAGGGTACTTGCTCGTTCAAACTAGGGTAGACGCTAGGGGAGTATCGAGTCTGGCGCTGGTAGGTTACGCACGTACAAGACGCGCAGACCATCTCATCGGCACCAGACAAATCCATAGAGAGGAGGTTCACATGAATACAATCCTTTCCCGGACAGCGGGGTTGACGACAAAGAAGTGCGGTCGGCAAAGCTGCAGACGATGCGGCGGGTATGTGAGCCATGAAATGTGTATCGATCTTGATAGCGACAGCGGGTATAGCACCTTTTGGGCTCACCGCTGCATTCAATGTGGCGACATGGTTGACGAGGTGATTCTGCGAAACCGCTCCTTGTCTCACCCCGAAGCGGTGAGTGCTGTCGCGGCATGATCAAGACCGGGACCTGTATTTGATGAGTGCCTGATAACACCAGTCTACTTTGTCACTAGTTTCTACTTTCGAAAGGAGTTTCCGTCATGGACCTCGACATTTCAGCTAGACCTCACACCCCGACGTTGAAACCACTTCACGGGATTCCCCCGGCGCACAAACGAGCGATGCCATTCACCTCCACGTCCATTCTCTCAGGGGCCGGAGAAGGAAGGGCGACTCTGGAGTGTCGGAAACAGCAGATTCTCTTTACGCAAGGGGATACGGCCAATGCCGTGTTCTATATCGTAAACGGTTGGGTCAAGCTCACCGTCGTGTCAAGGCAAGGCAAAGAAGCTGTCGTCGCGATGTTGGAAGGCGGGGATTTTTTCGGCGAAGCCTGTCTCGCAGGGCAGCGGGTATGCTCGGCGACCGCCACCTCCTTAGACGCCGCCACGATTGTGCGCATCGACAGAGGCACCATGAGCCGCGTGCTCCAGCACGAGCCGGCCTTCTCCGAGCTGTTCATGTCTCATCTCGTGAATCGTAACGTACGCATACAAGATGACTTGATCGATCAACTTTTTAATCCTGCGGAGAAACGGCTGGCGCGGACGCTGCTGTTGTTGGCCCACTTTGGGAGAGAAGATAACCCAGTGTCGGTCATTCCCAATATCACTCAAGAAACGCTGGCCGAAATGATCGGCACTACGCGATCACGAGTGAGTTTCTTTCTGAATAGGTTCAAAAAGCTCGGATTCATTGAGTACACCGACGGCCTGCAGGTGCACAGATCCCTCCTCAATGTCGTCGTTGCTTCGTAGTGCGGGCTTGGATTTTTGTCACTCTTAGCCAAAGTGAGCGGCGCGTTAAAAAATTGGCATTGTTCAATTTTCACGATGACATGCTAAGCGAGGCGTGCATCTTCCGTGTGAGTTTCTGCTTGACCGAAACATAATCCCGCCACGGATCTTGCTTCAGCCCGTTCAACCGTTCCACCACATTGTCCAATGTAAAATGATCCGACCGTCTATCGACCGACAATTCCTCCCACGCAAGCGGCACCGAAACCGGCGCTCCCGTCCTGGCCCGGGTCGAATAGGCGGCGATCGCCGTGGCCCCTTTGGCATTCCGTAAATAATCGACGTAGATCTTTCCCTTCCGTTTCTGTTTCGACATGTTTGCAGTAAAACGATCCGGGATCAGGCGCGCGAGATGATCCGCCAACCCCTTGGAAAACGCTTTGACCTCGTCCCACGTGTGAACGGGCCGCAGGGGTAGCACGATATGGAGGCCCTTTCCGCCGGTCGTTTTCACAAAACACTCCAGCTCCAGCTCGTTCAGGAGCGTCCGGACAAGTTGCGCCGCCTCGATCACGAATCTCCATGGGACCGCGGGATCCGGGTCAAGGTCCATAATGATGCGGTCAGGACGGTCCAATCGATTCCGTTTCGCTCCCCACGTATGCAACTCCAGCACGCCCATCTGAACGAGCCCGATGACAGCCGGCAGAGAGTCGGCGATCATGTACCAGGACACACCATGTTCTTCTGAAATCTTCACTCTGCCGATCGTGTCTGGAACTGTATCGGTCGCATGTTTTTGATAGAAACAGTCTTTATTGTATCCCCCTGGGCAGCGCACCAGCGTTAAGGGCCGATCTTGCAGATGAGGCAACAGCCATTGACTCACCTGTTCATAATATTGGGCCACAGCGAGTTTGGTGAACCCTTGATCGGGAAATAGGATTCGATGGGGATGACTCACCGTCACTCCCGCGACGGTGGCCGGTCCCTCGCCGGATGCGGTACGCTTCTTCGTCAGGCTTCCTGCCTTGTTCGCCTGGAGTCGAAGCGAAGTCTGCGCGGCAGCACTCTTAGCGGCCCGCACAGGCGTGCTGTTCTGAGCCCCCTCCTTGATCACGGACTTTGCGGGTTTGTCTTTGCGTAATCCGTGAAAAGCTGCCTGCCGTAGGAGGCCTTCGTTCGTCCATTCGGCAAACGACACCTCTGCAACCAATCGTGGCTTCACCCAATGAACCCCACGCGCATCGACACCGCATGGAGGATTCACAAATGGGGGCCGGGACTGCTCGAGCGAAACCAGGCGCTTGTGCAACTCCTTGAGCGAGCGTGCGGAAAATCCAGTTCCCGTTCTTCCCACAAATTGGAATTGTCTTTGTCCATCGTAGACTCCCAACAGCAAGGCTCCAAAGGCCATGCGCGAGCCTGACGGATCGGTAAACCCTCCGATGACGAACTCCTGGCGGCGGCCGCATTTGACTTTGATCCAATTTCTATTGCGGCCGGCAAGATAGACCGCGCCACTCCGCTTAGAAATTATCCCTTCCATTCCTTTGCGACAGGCTTCCGAAAAGACGACGTCTCCTTGGCCCTGTATATGGTCGCTATACCGAAGCAATCCGGAGGCGCCGCTCGGCATCACTGCGGCAAGCGAACGCTTACGGTCGAGGAGGGTGACCTGTCTCAAGTCATACCCGTCGAGATACAGGAGATCAAACACATAGTAGGCCAGGTTCGATTCCGATCCTGTCTCGAACGCATTCTGCAGGCCCTGAAAACTGATGACTCCATCAGGCTTCAGCGCAACGACTTCGCCATCGAGCCACGCGGTCTTGACGGGCAGCGACGCAGCCGCCGCGGCAATGTCCCGCAGTTTGGCAGTCCAATCGTGGGCATTTCTCGTGACAAGTTTGGCAGACCCATTCTTCACCCGGCATAGGATCCGATAGCCGTCATATTTGAGCTCATGCACCCACTCTTCACCAACAGGAGGCTCGTCTGCCAATGTCGCCAATTGCGGACGAATCGTGTTCTCCTGGGGTGTACGGCGCGCGCCGACCAGGTTTTTCGTTCCCGTCTCGTGAGGGTGTGGAATCGATTTCGCTTGCTTCCCCACCGGGAGATTCGATTGCCACACCCGATGGCGGCCCGACGCAATCTGCTCAATGGTCTGTCTACTGGCTACGCTGTTGGTCAGGAGCCGGGTCACCTCGGCTTCTTCACCAGTACGGGCTTCATCATCCTTTTCTTTGATCAAGAGCCAATTGTCCTTCCCCTGTTCATGTCGCCCGCCCATGCGAACCAAGTTCCATAGTCCACGCAGTTTGTGACCGTTCAAGTTGAACTTCAGCCGGCCGCGTCGATAACTCGCGATGGGATCACCGACGGGAGACCACGATCCCTGATCCCACAGCAACACCGTCCCCGCACCGTATTGTTTAGGGGGAATAATTCCTTCGAAGCCGCCGTATTCGAGCGGGTGGTCTTCCACATGCACCGCCAAACGCTTGTGTGCAGGATTCAAGCTGGGGCCTTTTGGAATCGCCCAACTTTTCAACGTCCCGGCGAGTTCCAGGCGGAAGTCATAGTGCAGGTGGCTGGCCGCATGTTGTTGAATAACAAACTGCCGACACTCCTGCCGGCGCCCCGAGGGAGATTGCGATGCACCGCGCGGCTCGGGCGTCTCGTTGAAGTTACGCTTTCCCCAGTACTGCTGAAGCCCCATCGGCGCCCCTCCGCACTTGACTCGGCGTCGCCGTTCGGCCCGCCGCGAAACAGACGGCGCACCACCGGTCCGCTATGCGCTCTTCCGGCGAGGATGCGGTTCCTGTCTTTTCGAGGCCCGGCTCGACTTAGAAGGCGACTGCCCCTTTGCCTGGACACTTCGCTTTAACAGCGCCATGAGATCGATGACTTCGCCCCGGGCAGGCTTCTCATCATCATCGGCCTCTGCCTCGGTATTGACCTCCGTTTTCCTCGCTTTGATCCGTTTGTCGATCAGTTTCATGAGATCGTCGTGATAGGTGTCATGATACTGCTCCGGCTTCCACGGCTCGGTCATTTCTTCCACGAGCTTCTTCGCCATCTCGACCTCGCGATGCGAGACGCCGCCTGCTTTCACACTCCCTGTCGGCACCTCGAGATCCTTCGCCGACATCAGTTCGTTCTTATAGCGCAGGGTGTTCAACACAATGACGTCGCCGGTCGGGATGAGGGCCGCAAGATATTGCCTGGTGCGAATTACCACGGTGGCAATGCCGATTTTATTGGTCGTCCGTAAGGTTTCCCGGAGAAGGGCATACCCTTTCTCTCCCCGCTTATCCGGGGCCAGATAATATGGCGTCTCGAAGTAGATGGGTGCGACCTCTTTTGCTTCCACGAAGGCGACGATGTCTACGGTCTGGGTCGCTTTCACATTGGCCCGTTTAAAATCCTCATCGGTCAGGACTACATACCGCTCTTTTTCATACTCATAGCCTTTGACGATGTCGTCCCATTCCACCTCTTTCTCCGTGTCCTTGTTGTACCGCTTCACCCCGACCGGCTTCATGTTGCGCCGGTCCAACATGGTCAAGTCGAAGCTATTGCGGTTCTCGGCGGAAGACAAGATCACCGGAATGTTGACCAACCCAAAGCTGATGGCTCCCTTCCACAATGAACGCGGCATCATGACACCCTCTTGTAGTGCGGCCCAGGTTTTGGCTCGCGAAATTTGAAGCAGTCCCAGGTACCGCTGAGACCGATAAGGACGCCCCCTCTCTTCTTCGTCTGATCAGGCCCTGGAAGGCCCCGCTACTTTCCTGCGGATTATGAGGATCAAGATGGCCCCCAAGAGGGCCATAAGAAAACCCACAGGATCTTCTTCTCGATACCATCCAAGTCCACGCCCGATGAACCCGCCGAGCAGGGCACCCCCGATGCCCAACAAGATCGTGAGGATCCACCCTCCAGGGTCCGGCCCCGGAGTCAGAAATTTCGCCACCACCCCGACGATCAGTCCGAATACAATCCAGCCTATGATCGACATGAGGCCCCCTTTGTTGAAGGACGGTGCTGATTATTCCAAATTGCCCGCTCACGGTGTTCCCTACCCTCGTCACCATGCCGAACGATGGTGTTGGTCGTTTCCACATGACTAACCTTGAGTGTCCAGCCGCCTTCGAACTTCCTCCATTCGTCTCCGGTTTACACCAAAATCGTAGTAGCCCGTCCGTGCGGCCGACCGGAAATGAATGCTCTTGGTGGCATCATCGAACAGGATCTCAACATCATCCACAAAACGAGCTAGAAGACTGGTGACTTCGTAATGAAGATAGACATCCTCTTCCTGAATCAACTCGGTACGGCTCATTTCACTGAAGACCTGCTTGAGGCCAGCCTTGGCTTCCTCCAGCGTGTTCCGATACCGATACGGGGGCATGACATGGCTTTGAGAATTACCCAGGGTGCAGACGCAGTTGGGACTGCTCGGGCACGGGGCGAGGCGATGATTTCTCATTTCCAATCCTCCCTCTGTTGCTCCCTACTCCATGGTTGCCCATAGGAACTGGGACAACAATATCGTTCGAGATTGCTCGGTCCCCCTCCCTCCCTCATTCCTTCCTCCGATTAGAGTCATCCCGCGTATACGCATAGGCCCATGCGATGAGGAAGGCCTGCACGGGAAGCCTCGCCCATAACATGGCTGCGCCGATCTCAGGGAATAGGTCAGGGTGGATCGCCATATGAATGTTGGCGGGGAAAACCGCAATCAGCAATGCTATCAAGCCCCATGCCGCAAGGCGCTTCAGACGGGGAACAAGCAACAGTCCTCCCAATGCGATCTCGGCCAGGCCGCTCAGATACACTAGGAAGAGATGCCACGGCAGGTAAGGCGGCATCATCCTCGCGTAGAACTCTTGGGCTAAAAAATGGTTCACGCCGGCACCCATACAGGAGACCGCGAAGAGGTATTTCATACTGGTTTGAAATCGACGCATCATGCGGGATCGATTGAAAAGCCGGTAGCGGATGGGCGCATTGCCTTTGTCTTGCAAGTAGGGGGAGTCGATTTTGTGCGGGCTTCCGCTGAGACATTGAAGCAGCAACAGAGGCTTATGGTGTTTATTCCCCACGTGACACCCCTCCATCGTTTTGCTTCTGTTCGCGCTTTGGGTCATGTCGGTTGAGTGAAATAGCCTGCCTGTGACCCTCTACTTGGAGTCAAGTTTCTCATTCGAGGTACGTCCTGCCTTGGACTTCCGGGGATGTCCGGATGGATTTAGGCCGACAACGCACCGAGGGCGAACGGCTGGCCTGAGGTCGTAGAAGGTTCGCCCTAGATGTTCGAGGGGCCGGTCAGCAAGAAGCTCTCACGTCAGCCTCTTTTCCGGTCTTGGCTCCAATCGTCCCCATAGTGCCACCTGCACCAAGCTCACATTTTTACTCCGCCGGTTTGAGCAACACCTTCGTCCACCCTTTCTCACGGGCGTCGAAATGCTTGTACGCGTCGGGGGCTTCCTTCAACGACAATTGGTGCGACACAATAAACGACGGCTTTGCTTTGCCTTCGTGGATCAGATTGCAGAGGTGACGGTTATATTTTTTGACGTTGGCCTGGCCGGATCCCATCTTCAGACCCTTGCTGAAGAACAACCCGAGGTCGAAGGCAATCTGGCCTTTTTTCTCCAACTTGTCTGAGGCTTTGGGGTCTTCAGGGACGAAGACACCGATCACGCCGATGCCTCCGGTCGGCTTCACCGACCGCACCAGCTGATTCATCGTGAGGTTCGGCTGTTCGTTCCCTTCAGAGTCATGGGCTTGATAGCCCACGCATTCGCATCCTCTGTCGGCGCCTTCGCCGCCGGTAAATTGCAAGATCTGCTCAACCGGGGACTCTTTCGAATAGTCGATCGGGATGGCACCGATTTTCTCGGCAAGTTTGAGTCGATCAGGCAATCGATCAACCACCATGACCTTGCTTGCGCCCTTGATGAATGCCGAATAGGCAGCCATAAGTCCGACCGGCCCGGCTCCGTAGACCACGACGGTTTCGCCGGGCTTTACACCGGCCAACTCGGTCGATTCATATCCGGTAGGAAAGATGTCGGCCAGCATCACGTAATCATTTTCTTTCTCGCCCGCGTCGTCGGGAAGGACCAGGCAATTGACATCGCCATACGGTACGCGCAGGTATTCGGCTTGCCCTCCGCTGTAGGGCCCCATACCGGCATAGCCATAGGCGGCTCCGGCCGTCCCGGGGTTTAGCGTGAGGCAAAATCCGGTGAGCCCACGTTCGCAATTCATGCAAAACCCACAACTGATATTGAATGGCAGACACACCATATCTCCGATTTTGACCCGGGCTACCGCGTCGCCGATTTCTATCACCTCGCCGAGGTTCTCATGGCCGAGAATCTTCCCGGCCTCGACGTTCGTACGTCCTTCGTACATGTGCAAATCGGAGCCGCAGATGTTGGTCGTGGTGATTTTCACCAAGACGTCCATTGGATGCTCGATCTTCGCGTCCGCCACTTCCTTCACACTGACATTTCTTGGCCCGTTGTACACGAGGGCTTTCATGGATTCTCCTCTCCGCTCATATGACAGGGGCCTCTACCGCTTCTCGCTGAGATCGAGTTGTCCTAGCCCGCATTATTCATGAGCACTTCTGCTGCAATCGCGGATTCGCTGCTGCGACGCGCCTGCGGCTGGCAGGCTCGCCGTTCGCTCCCTCGACATACTGTTCAAGTATGCCTTGGGCTCTCACGGCTCCGCGTGCCCGTCTCGCGACGCGATTGCGCGACGAACCGTCATGAATAATTCGGGCTAGTATCCCGTTGAGCCGGTCGTATCGGACTTGTTCGTAGAGTCGAGCATGCGACCAGATTCATTTCCATGACCGGCCTCTCTCCCTTGGGCCGAACGAATTGAAAGAGCGAGATTCTGCTCATTCACGTTGGCTTCGATGCGATCTCCCTGGCTGATCACTCCGGACTTCCGAGTGGTATTATCGGTGCGCAACCGTACTTCTTTGCCATCCTGCCCCTTCACAAGGTAGGTATCGCCTTCGATTCGCAACACTTCGCCCTTGATCGTCTTGCCGGTTTTTGATTGCTCGCCCTTGATCTCATCGCTCATCTGCTTTTCACCAACTTCCTGACCGCCTTGCCTCCGATCAGTTTGTTCTGCTTTCATTTCCTCTTGAACCGATGCCGCATTATCTGCCTGCGCGGCATGGGACAAACCCAGGCACATTAAGACACCACAGGACATGACACTGATGACTTTAGGAATGGATATCATGGGAGCCTCCTCGGTTAGATGTACGCGCATAGATATACCTATACATACGCCTCCCGGAGAGTTTTTAGGCCTAGGAACCTGCCTAGTTTATTGGCGACGAGTCTCCTGGCAGGATACTGAAAAAGTCGCCCTTCTCACCCGCCCACCCCGGCGCGCCGAGACGCGCCCTTCCCCAAACGGCGTTCTCGCATCGCTCAGAGGCTCAACGGGAGGGCTCAGAAATCGGAAGCACTGGAGGGGACTTTCCGTTCGCCAAGATCTATTGCACGGGCGAACGGCCAGAGCGGCGCGCGGAGCCGTGAGGACCTGAGGCGTACTCGTGCAGTACGTTGAAGGTCCGAGGGGCGAGCCCGCCGACCGAAGGCTTGTCGTCGCAGCGGATCGGCGATTGCAGCAGACGTGTTCATGAATCATGCGGGCTAGGCTAGAAACGAGACGCGCGGTTGAGTGTTTCTTGTTTCAGGTTTCACGTTTCAAGCTCGACCTCTGAATTTCACCAATCCGACTCAAACAACTTGAAACCAGAAACATGAAACGCGAAACACTTAAACGAGATACGCTTCACGAGGAACGCGTTTTAGGACGCTTTCGCAACGAACCTTCATGAATAATGCGGACTAGTAAGGCGTCTTGAGGGACGGGGGATTGTGCGTGTGAGGTAGGAACAAAACTCAGTGCGGCGCCGGTGCGCGGTTCACGTGACAGGTCGCTCTTGTGAGAAGAAAATGAGCTTTCACCATGCGACCCTGATGATCAGGGGTCCTGTGATAACCTCACGGGACACTCGAAGGACTTCCCTGGTAATCAGGGAACTCACCTTGTACAAGACATGAATTCAGTACTACTCATCGGGGCGAAGGGTCGCGTGGAGGTTCCTTAGAGCCGCCAGGCTTCAGTGTCTTCATGGCTGGAGGGGCCGTTTCAGGATCGATTGTCATCTTGGGATCGACATTAGGGGGAGCAACTGCTGAACGAGGATCAGGAATCGTCTGAGGCCGTCGTTCAATACCTGGATCAATACGTGAAGGAGGGGGTACAGTTGATCCTTGAGGATTATTGGGGTGTGATTCCAACGGAGGAGGAGGGACAGGAGTGACATCTGCCGACCAGGCCACGGAATGCCCAAAGCCTAATATCAAGGGTGCTACGAAGAGGCCGATCGCCATTGTTCCCATAGCCTTCATCACTATTCCTGAAAGTAGGCCGCTGGAATCTCGGACGGGGAGGGCGGTTAATTCGCGAGCGCACATCATATCCTGGGCATCGATAAGCAAATCGGTCTCTAAGCAATAGGCGGGATTATACGTCATCACCTCTTGAATGGCTGCTGAAGGGGGCATGTTGGCCAGAGCAATATCTCGGTCGCAGAGCGTGCCGACAAGGGTACTCCCGTTACAGACGACGAGAGCGCCGATGTCCAACGACTTCATCAGTTGCACCGCTTCCGCGATCTCGGTCAACGGAGTGACGACGGACATGGAACGGCTCATGGCGTCTTTGACGCGGATGCATTCGTGTGGAAGGACTCCTAATTGTTCGTCTTCGGTGGATTCGAGATAGATACCCGACCGCTTTCGCCCTTCGGTTCTCGCAGGTGTGCGATCGTGGCTCGAAGGTTGTGACGACATGACAGCCCCTGGTAGTCGCAAGTTCTCGTCCTTGTCCATCGCTCCGTTCCTCATTCTTCATTGACCTTTGCCGAGACACACGTTGAGCCACTTCTAGAATTCTACATATTCTAGGCTACCATGGCGAGACAGCTCCATCACACTAGGAGAATCCCTAGCTTCGTTGGAGGCAGTATTGCGGCCGCTTAAAATCTGAGAAAAAGAGAGGGTCCGTCAATCGGGCACTGCATCTCGCCCGCTCGATGAAAATCTTACTCGCCATCTGAAAATGAGGCTCCAGGGCTTTGCGGCCTCCGATCATTCCCCGAGCTAGGGTAAACCATAGTTAGTGTTGCCCGGCGATGTGATACCATCTGGGCCATTAGCCTTTGTTCAGCCGAAGACCGTTATCAGTTGAGCACACCGTTTCGGAGGAGTATGTATCAGCCGCGGGTCTTCATTGCCGATGATCACATCTTGGTGTTGGAAGGGTATCGGCAGTTACTTGCCGATGACACGGTTATTGTCGGCGCGGTTCATAGTGGAACGGAACTTCTGGGAAAGGCCCAGGGGGCGGCCCCGGACATTATCTTGCTGGACATTTCAATGCCTGACATGAGCGGGTTTGATCTCATCCCGTTACTCAAACACAAGCTCCCCCATGTAAAAATCATTCTCGTCACGATGCTCAGCGAGCCGTTCTATGTCAGCGAAGGGTTTCGAAAGGGCGCGAACGGCTATGTCCTCAAACAATCCGCTTCGACCGAGTTGCTGATTGCTATCCGCACGGTGATGAGCAACCGCCGTTATGTGTCACCTGAGATTGCGGCAGATGTTCGGGAATCGATTGAGCAACCGTGGAGCCGTCCCGATGGATACCACATCCAATTGACACCGCGGCAACATGAGGTGTTGGGCATGCTTGCCAATGGTGTTCCTACTAGTGCGATTGCCACAACGATGGGCATCGCCGTGAAAACGGTGGAGTTCCATAAGGCGGGGATCATGAATAAGCTCGGCATCAAGACCATTGCCGAGCTGACGAGGTTTGCGTTGGGTCAGGGAATGACCAAGCTCTGATGGCCCAATCATTCGACCCTGTCGGGAAGGGTGTTGTAGTGAAAGGGCTTTAATTAGTTAGGGTGGACGTTTGGTGTCGGAGATACCTGGGCAGGGGCAATGAGCCCGAGGGAGATGGCTTGCTTCGTCAGTTCGGCCGTGGTGCGGACGCCGAGTTCCTTCGAGATTCTGGACTTGTGAAATTCGATGGTTTTCACCGTGACGTTAATCGCAGACGCAATTTCCTTGTTAGATTTGCCTTCCGCGACCAGTTGCAGGACCTCCCTCTGTCGTAGACTTAACATTACGACTGGAGTGATTGTCGGAGGCTTTGGCGTCTGAGTGGTCGTTTCCAACGCCTGGTTGACCATACCCTGCGTCACGACCGGGGAAATGTACATGCGGCCCTGCAGGACTTCATTCACCGCAAACAACAACTCATCCGCAACCGAGGTTTTCAAGACGTATCCTCCAACTCCGACACGAAATGCTTCGTTCACAAAGTGCTGCTCCGCATGCATTGTCAGGATGATGATCTTGACCTCCGGGCAGGACTTCTTCACATGCCGGCAGGCATCCAGTCCATTCAACAGTGGGAGAGAAATATCAACCACTGCCAGATCAGGGCGAAACTTCTCAACCGCCTCGATAAAACTGCGTCCATCTGCGGGTGTCGCCACCACGCTATATGCCTTCTCCAGGATTTTGACGACGCCTTCGGCAACAAGGCGATGATCATCGGCCACGATGACTCTGGGCTTCACGGCAACCAATCCCTTCATGGAATTTATGGTAACTGGACGCACTATCGGTGGTGGTCAGGAACCTGCTCACTTGGCGCTGACCTGTCTAACTATATATGAATGTTAATACCCTTGTCAGCACTCAAACATGAGGTACGCAGGACGCTCATACAGGTCGTCGCTGGGGCTGGTTGCTCCGCGCCCTAGGGAATCCCCTAGGGCCGTCGAGGCAAATTCCAAACTATAAGACTATTGCGGACCTCGAAGGTCTCGTCTGTTTTCTTCCCAAGTAACAGGACGCGTGGGAAATGCATACACTTATCAAAAAGGAGAGGACGTGCGAGCCGCATCGATTCCACTGGTGTTAGGTTCAGCAGCTCGGGGCACATTGGGCATCTGAACTATGGAAACGTGTCACGCGTTTGGCAGGATCTCTCCGCTCGGCTTTGTCAGATTACGATATTCCTATTCCTATCCCACGATTGCAGGTTGCCTGACCATGTGGGAGAAAGACCGGCCTCTCGTCATCCTGCTATTCTTCGTGATCGGCCTCTTCCCAATGAGTGCATATGCGGAGGGCGAAAAGACCGCTGAAGCCGGCAAGGAGTTTCACACCACCTTGTTTGGAGAGAAGATCCATGTTCCCTCGCGCGATCGCCGCAGTGTGACCGCGGCAAACTTTGGCCTTCACTGGATTCCCAATGGTCCGAGTGAGATGGAAGCGCTTCCGTTCGGCGCCTTGTATGTGTGGCGGAATTGGAACGAAGATAACAGGCAATTCCGAGGCACGTTTTCCGGTGTGGTCAATGATATCGATTACACGATTGGACTCCGCACGTACCCAAACTGGTCGCTGCTCTTTACCCTCGATAACTTCATTTTGCCTCGTGGGCGTTCGGAATATGTGGAGGGGCAACGCATCAGCGAATCTGAGCTCGAATGGAGCTATGTGTTTGCGGGGTTCGGAGTCGGGTATCGCTTCCCGATGACCCCCTTCGAGCAAGATAGCGCCATCAATGTGTCTTTGACCTATGAACCTGGGTATCGATGGTTCCGAGGCACAAATGACACCTCCCCGCGGTACGGCGTGCCTAAAGACACCTATGAAGGTCGGATTCACGGCAAGATTCGTTGGGATGCCTTGGTTCGCAATCTCATGGAGCTGCCTCATCGTGGATTTTCTGTGGGTGGAGATGTCATCCACGGACACCGGGCTCAATGGGATGCGTGGGGCGGCGCGCCGTTCGACACGCCGGATTTCAAGAAAGAGCAAACCTACATCTCGGCGTCCGCCTATGCCGTATTTGCCGGCGGGCTTCCTGCCATTGAAAGCGACAAGCATCGATTAATCACCAGTATTCATGGCGGAATCGGGAAGGACCTTGATCGCTTCAGCGCGTTCCGCCTTCCCGGCCGGCCGACTGGATTCGAATGGGAAGCCTTATCGCTACCCACCATGCCCGGCGTGCAGTTCAACGAATTGTTCCCTCGACAGTATGCCATTGCGAGTGTCACCTATCGATACGAGGCGCTGTTTTTTCTCTATCCCTACGTGACGGCGACCTATGGCCTCGTCGAGCGGCCTCGGTTCACGTCCGAAGGCATTAGAAATACCACTGATTCATTACCGGCTCTCGGCGGCGGCATCGTCACGGGAGCCCCCTGGAAGTCCCAGATCGAGCTCAACTATAGCTACAACTTCGGTATGTTTCGCGATCCGGGCGGAGCGCCACCAACTAAGGGTGGACATGGAGCGTTTATTTTATGGTCGAAGGAGTTGTGATCTCTTGCGCGTGAAGTGTCGTTCGCCTCTCGTCCGATGAAAAACATCGGTTCGACAGCCCTGCTGTTGACCCTCTTCACGTTTCACATCTTATCTTGCACGGCTCTTGAGAGCGAAGCGAGAACGCCGCTGGAGGACTTCTTCAGCATCCTGCCATCAAATTGCATCATGATTTGTGACATCACGCAGTATCTTCACCCCCTACCGGAACGATGATTTCTCCCACTCCGCATCCAGGCTGATGTGATCGCCTTCTTTCAGACTGGCGATCATGCCGGACACATTCGCAACCGCCGGTAATCCGTACTCGCGGGCAATGATGCCCCATGTGCCAATGTCCCACCCATCTCGGCGACCAAGCCCGCTTCCACGCTGAACAACGGCGCCATACCCGGGTCGATGACCGAGACCACGAGAATGTCACCACGACACACTCGGGTCCAATCCTCCATCGATCGAACAAAGCGAACTGGTCCTACAACCTGCCCCCCACTGATGGGAATAACGCGGAGGACTCCCTCCGAATCCACCATAGATGATGTGTCTGTGCCTCAAACCGCCTCGCGCCAATCGTGAATCGTATCTGGAACAGTGATCGTGGCGTCATGGTCTCGCTCAACCCGGCGAGCCTGAATCATCCCTTGCCAATCGCGCGATTCTCCAGCCAACAAATCGGCGCGGGCTTCGACCGTGAGATAGAAAATATCCTCCGGCGATGAGAGTCGCCCCTGTTCGACCGGCCACTCGCCGAGATGAAGCAAGAGAGTCCTTGTCGCTGCAGAGTAGTACATTAGATGACCCTATGCACCGGCACATCGAACCGTCGGACCTGCTCGACAATCTGGGCCGTCAACTCAACGATGTCGCAATTTTGAATGACGGTGCGACAGTGCGCGAGTATCCGCTGACGTCCGACCCCGGAGGAATGCAGAGCAGCCTGCCACTGTTCGGCTGAAGAAAAGTCCAGTGCCTAAACCGCGCGAACGTAGGCTTCCGTCGTCACGCAGAATACTGGCGGAACGGGAAATCCTCTTGTGAGGAGACACGCCAAGCCAAGGGCTTTCCCCCCTACAAGCTGTCTCTTATACACATCTGACGCTGCCGACGAATAGAGAGGTGTAGATCTCGGTGGTCGCCGTATCATT
>ENA-ORBV01004387-ORBV01004387.1-microbial-mat-metagenome-genome-assembly--contig:-NODE-4387-length-27147-cov-9.813114_pt1 | contig 27147 bp, 30 predicted proteins | sample MGYA00237777_ERZ505514 | MGnify/ENA primary metagenome ERZ505514 (study PRJEB26160, sample SAMN06269048) | microbial mat metagenome | isolation source: Oligotrophic lake microbial mat | place...
CTCTATTCGTCGGCAGCGTCAGATGTGTATAAGAGACAGCCATGAGCTTGCCCCCATCCCAGCCTTCCCCCGCAAGCAGGGGAAGGAGCTTGAAATACTCCCTCCCTTGCGCAGTGCGCGGGGGAGGGTTGGGGAGGGGGCCAGCAGGAGAAGGAGAGAAGTGATTTCGTGAACGGCGCCGCTAGCGCCGGCGCCACCCGCAGGCCGCCACCAGCAGCACGCAGGCGAGCAGGATCGGGGCGTTGCCGGTGCGCACGTAAGGCGTGGCGCCGGCATAGCCCTGCACCAGAGCCTCGACGATGGCGGTCTCGAACTCGGGGGCTTGCGCCACCACCCGGCCGCGCGGGTCGATGACGGCGGTCATGCCGGTGTTGGTGGCGCGCAGCATCGGCCGCCCGGTTTCCAGCGCGCGCGCCTGCGAAATCTGCAGGTGCTGGCGCGGCGCGATGGAGCGCCCGAACCAGGCCACGTTGCTGACGTTGACGAGCATCGTCGCCGCCGGCAGCTGGCGGATGATTTCTTCGCCGAACACGTCCTCGTAGCAGATGTTGACGGCCACGCTTTCGCCGGCGACGGCGAGCGGTTTCTGGTTCGGGCCGCCGCGCGAAAAATCCTGCAGCGGAATGGCGAGCACCGACACGATCCAGCCGAGCACCGGCCGCAGCGGGATGAACTCGCCGAAGGGCACGAGGTGCTCCTTGCGGTAGGCCTGTGTCGGCGATACGCCGTACGACAGCACGCTGTTGTAGTACTCGCGGGGGTTCTCGCCGTGTTCGGGCATGCCGACCAGCACGTCGCCGTTGCGGGCGGCGGCGATGGCGCGCAGGCGTTCGAGGTATTGCGCCGGCACGTCGCGCTTAAACAGCGGCAGCGCGGTCTCCGGCAGCACGATCAGCCGTCCCTGGCTCTTTTCCACCAGCGCCAGGTAGGTCGTGAGCGTGGCTGCGACCTGTTCGGGCCGCCACTTCATGTCCTGCTCGACGTTGCCCTGCAGCAGGCTGACGGTTACCGGTTCGCCGTGCGGCACCGTCCACTCGATGACGTGCAGCAGCGCGCCGCCGGCCCACAGCACGGCGGCGGCCGCGAGCGGCCGCCAGGCATGAGTGATGAGTGATGAGGGATGAGGGGTGTTCTGTGCGTGGTGGGCGGTCAGCGTTGCGAGCAGCGCCGCGGTAAAGGCGGTGAGGAAGGTCACGCCGTACAGGCCGGTGACGGGGGCGTAGCCGGCGAGCGGGCTGTCGGGAATCTGCGAGTAGCCCAAGGCGATCCAGGGAAAGCCGGTGAAGATCCAGCCGCGCACCCACTCGGCGAGCGTCCATGCGGCAGCAACCGCCAGCGCCCGCAGGAGCCAGTGCCGTGCACGCCAGCGCCACGCGAAGCCGATGACGATGGCCGGCGCGAGGGCGAGGAAGGCGCAGAACAGGAAAGTGAAGAAGGCGGCGACGGGCAGCGGCATCTGGCCGAAATCGTGCAGGCTCACGTACACCCACGACACGCCGGCGAGGAAGAAGCCGAGGCCGAAGGCGAAGCCGCGCGTCGCCGCCGCGCGCGCGGAGGCGGCGCGGCCAGCCATCCACAGCAGGGTGGCCAGCGTGACGATGGGCAGCGCGAACACGCCAAAGGGCGCGAAGCCGGCGACGGTGACGGCGCCGAGGGCCGCGCAGGCTGCCGTCGCGGGCGCGGGGATGCCGCGTTGCCAGTTCATGCGCAGGGCCTCACCCCGTCACCGGGGCGCCGGCGGCTTTTTCTCGACCAGCAGCAGGTGCAGCCGTCGGCTGTCGGCCCGCAGCACCTTCACGGACAGCGTGTCGAAGGCGAACTGCTCGCCGCGCTTGGGCATGCGCCCGAGCTTGGACAGCACCAGCCCGCCGACGGTGGCGTAGTCCTTGGCCTTGTAGCGCGTGCCGAGCGCCTTGTTGAACTCGGCGATCTCGGCGGTCGCCTTCACGCGGAACGCGCCCTTGTCGGGGAGGATGGCGTCGCCCGGCTCATCGAAGTCGTATTCGTCCTCGATGTCGCCGACGATCTGCTCGAGCACGTCTTCGATGGTGACCAGGCCGGCGACGCCACCGTATTCGTCCGCCACGATCGCCATGTGGTTGCGGTTGGAGCGAAAGTCCTTCAGCAGCACGTTCAGGCGCTTGGATTCGGGGATGAACACCACCGGCCGCAGCATGTCGCGCAGGTTGAATTCCTCCTCGCCCGCGTAGTAGCGCAGCAGGTCCTTGGCGAGCAGGATGCCGATCACGTCGTCCTTGTGCGCGTCGATCACCGGGAAGCGCGAGTGTCCGGTCTGGATCACGAAGGGGATGAAGGCGTCGGGCGCTTCCTTGACGTCGATCACGTCCAGTTGCGCGCGCGGCACCATGATGTCGCGCGCGGCGAGCTCGGACACCTGCATCACGCCCTCGATCATCGCCAGCGCGTCGGCGTCGAGCAGGTTGCGCTCGAAGGCGGAGCGCAGCAGCGTGACGAGCTGCTCGCGGTCCTCGGGCTCGCGCATGATCAAGGCGCCGAGGCGTTCGAGCAGGGTGGGTTTGTGCGGTTCGTCGCTCATGCGCGTGCCGCGCCTGCCGCGCGTGATGAGTGATGGGTAATGGGTAATGGGTCATCCCCCTTGCCCGGCGCAGGCCTGGCGAGCGTTCCGTATTGGACTTTACCCATTACCCATCACTTATCACCCGCGTAGGGATCGGCAAAGCCGAGCCGCGTGAGGATTTTCCGTTCACGCGCTTCCATGCGTTCCGCCGCGGCGGTGCGCAGATGGTCGTGGCCCTGCAGGTGCAGCGTGCCGTGCACGATGAGGTGCGCGACGTGGGCCTCAAAGGTCTTGCCCTGCGCGCGGGCTTCCGTGGCGACGACCGGCGCGCACAGCACGAGGTCGCCGGTCACCCGGGGACGCTGCGTGTAGGGGAAGGACAGCACGTTGGTGGCGGTGTCGCGGTGGCGGTAGCGCTGGTTGAGCCGGCGGCTTTCGGCCCGGCCGACCACGCGCAGCGTCAGCACGGCGTCCCGCGCGAGCGCCGCGCGCACCCAGCGGCGGAGCCGGACGGCGGACGGCAGCGCGGCGCTGCGGGCGGCGTTCTGCACGGTCAGCTCAAGCCGGATCGCGGGCCGCCGTTGCGGCGTTTTTCGCGCGGGCGTCTTTTTTCGTTTCGCGGTCGTAGGCATTGACGATGCGTTGGACGAGGGGATGGCGCACCACGTCGGTGGACTGGAAATGGGTGAAGGCGATGCCGCGCACGCGCCGCAGTACGCGTTCGGCCTCGATCAGGCCGGAGCGCTGATGGCGCGCGAGATCGATCTGCGTGACGTCGCCGGTCACCACGGCCTTGGCGCCGAAGCCCAGCCGCGTGAGGAACATCTTCATCTGCTCCGGCGTGGTGTTCTGTGCCTCGTCGAGGATGATGAAGGCGTGGTTGAGGGTGCGCCCGCGCATGTAGGCGAGCGGCGCGATCTCGATCGCGTTGCGTTCGAACATGCGCGCGACGCGGTCGTAGCCCATCAGGTCGTAGAGCGCGTCATAGAGCGGCCGCAGGTACGGGTCCACCTTCTGCGCGAGGTCGCCGGGCAGGAAGCCCAGGCGCTCGCCGGCTTCCACCGCGGGCCGCACCAGCACGATGCGCTTCACTTCGTCGCGCTCCAGCGCGTCGACCGCGCAGGCCACCGCGAGGTAGGTCTTGCCGGTGCCGGCGGGGCCGATGGCGAAGGTGATGTCGTGCTTCGCGATCTGCTTCAGGTAGTCGGTCTGGCGCGGCGTGCGGCCGCGCAGGTCGGGGCGGCGCGTGCGCAGATCGGGGCCCGGCCCGAGGGCGGCAGTTTCACCGGCCGCGGCGCTGGCCCGGGTCACCGGGGCCTTGAGTTCCACCAAGCCCAGTTGCACGTCTTCGGGCGACAGCGTGCGCCGCGCCTGGCGGTAGAGGGTCTGCAGGGCGGTGGCGGCGATGCGCGTGCGGCCCGGTTCGCCGCGCAGCGAGAAACGCTCGCCGCGCCGTGCGATCGTCACGTCGAGCGAGGTCTCGAGCGCGCGCAGGTTCTCGTCCAGCGCCCCGCACAGGTTGGCGAGCCGCTGGTTGTCCACCGGCGTGAAGCTGAATTCGACGGCTTTCACGCGGACGCGGACAGCGTGTGCGTCGCCGCCACCACCACCTCACCGCGCAGCGTGTGTGCGACCGCGGCGGTGATGGTGACTTCGGCGTAGGTGCCGATCAGGCGCGCATCGCCCGCGAAGTTGACCACGCGGTTGTGCGTGGTGCGGCCGGCGAGTTCGCGCGGGTCGCGCTTCGCCGCGCCCTCCACCAGCACGCGCTGGCGGCTGCCGACCATCGCACGGCTGTAATCCTTCGCGAGCGCTTCGATCCGCGCTTGCAGGCGCGCGAGCCGCGCGAGCTTGACCTCATGCGGGGTGTCATCGGCGAGCGCCGCCGCTGGCGTGCCGGGCCGCCGGCTGTAGAGAAAGCTGTAGCTGTCGTCGAAGCGCACGTCTTCGACCAGTTGCATCGTCTGCTCGAAGTCGGCGTCGGTTTCGCCGGGGAAGCCGACGATGAAATCGGAAGACAGGGTCACGTCGGGCCGCGCGGCGCGCAGGCGGCGCACGATGGATTTGTACTCGAGCGCGGTGTAGCCGCGCTTCATCGCCGCCAGCACGCGGTCGGACCCGGACTGTACCGGCAGGTGCACGTGCGATGCGAGCATCGGCAGGCGCGCATGGGCTTCGATCAGCCGCGGCGTGAATTCCTTCGGATGCGAGGTCGTATAGCGCAGGCGTTCGAGGCCGGGGATTTCCACGACGTACTCGAGCAGGAGGGCAAAATCCGCCGGGGTGTCATCGCCCAGGGTGCCACGCCAGGCATTGACGTTCTGGCCCAGCAGCGTCACTTCCTTCACGCCCTGCGCCGCGAGCTCGGCAACTTCGGTCAGCACATCGTCGAGCGGCCGCGAGACTTCCTCGCCGCGCGTGTAGGGCACGACGCAGAAGCTGCAATACTGGCTGCAGCCTTCCATGATGGAGACGAAGGCGCTGCCGCCGTTTTCGCTCCGGCGCGCCGGCGGCAGGTGGTCGAACTTTTCGATCTCGGGAAACGCGATGTCCACCTGCGGCCGGCCGGTGGCCCGCCGCGCGGCGATCAGTTGCGGTACGCGGTGCAGGGTCTGCGGCCCGAACACGACGTCCACGTACGGCGCGCGCGCCACGATCGTCGCGCCCTCCTGGCTCGCCACGCAGCCACCGACGCCGATCATGAGCCCCGGTTTCCGCGCCTTCAGGTGCTTCACCCGGCCGAGGCTGTGGAACACCCTCTCCTGCGCGTTTTCGCGCACCGAGCAGGTGTTGAACAGCAGGATGTCGGCGTCTTCGGGCGTGGCGGCCGGTTCGGCGCCGTAGGCCGCGCGCAGCACGTCGGCCAGCTTGTCCGAGTCGTAGACGTTCATCTGGCAGCCGAACGTGCGCACGTAGTACTTCGGTACGCTCATTTCTTGAACCAGGGTTCGAGGCGCTGGCGCTCGTCGAGTTTGAGGATGTAGATCCGGTTGACCTGCCCGGTCAGATCCACGGTGTAAATGACATCCACTTTCTGGGTGGGCACGCTGCCGTGGATGATGGTGCGGTTGTTGCGGTCGTAGATCACCGCGCCCGGCGTGAGGCCCACCACCTTGTCGTTCAGGGTCACTAACGGCATGACCTGGCCGCCCTGCAGGGTGCCGCGGCGCGCAGTCTGCGGCAGCAGCCGCAGGCCGCCCATGACCTGGCCGATCTGGGCATCGTTCACGGTCGGTGGCGGGGGCGGGGCGATGTAGATCGTGACGATCGTGGTCGGATTCTGGCCGTCCGCCGCCCAAGTGGCGGCCGCGAACGCGGTGGCGGCAAGCAGAAAAACCAGTCTGGGGATCACGCTGAACACTATACCGGATGCCGCTTGTATGATCGTTAAGCTTTGAAAATCAAGCGACTGAAGGAGTTTCCGGACGGCGCGGCAGGCACTCGGTGGGGTAGTGGAAAGGATGCGAGACCCAGCGGGCGGGAAAACCGGCGCGGGACGGGCGGCCGCCATCGGACTGCGGTCGAATCGGTGGTGGCCAGTCAGGGATTTGAACCCCGGACCAACGGATTATGATTCCGCTGCTCTAACCACTGAGCTAACTGGCCACGCGAGGCGCGGACTCTAAGGAGGGGGGGTATTTTTGTCAAGGCGGGCGGGGAGTTAGCGCGTTTTCGGGTGCGGGCGCCGGGCGGATTCCGCCGTCCGGTGCACGCCGGTCGGCAGGGGCTGGCCACCGGGCGGTTCCGTCCCCCGCACACGCCGGAAGCCTCCTACACTCGCGCGCATCGGTTTCGGGCGGGCATGCAAAGCAGTCATTGGATAGACACCATGCGGGATCACGACTTGGACCATGACCTGATGATCGTCGGCGGCGGGCTCGTCGGCAGCGCGCTCGGCCTGGCGCTGGCGGCGGCCGGGCTGCGCGTGGCCGTGGTCGAGCCGCATCCACCGGTGCCGCTGGCGGCCGGCGCGGCGGACTGGGACCCGCGCGTCTACGCGCTGTCTCCGGGCAGCCGGGCCTGGCTGGAGTCGCTCGGCGCCTGGGCGCAGTTGCTGGACGGACGCACCGGCATCATCGACGCGATGCAGGTGCACGGTGACGACCCGCGTGCCCGTCTGGACTTCGACAGCTACAGCGATGGCCTGCCCGCGCTGGCCTATACCGTCGAGCATCGCGCGCTGCAGACGGCGCTGTGGTCCTGCGTGCAGGCGCGCGCGGCGGCGGTGGACAGCGGACTCTCGGTGTACGCGGAGGCGACGCCGGCCGCGCTGGCGATCGGTGATGCCGCGGCCGAACTGCAACTGGCCGATGGCCGTCGCCTGCGCGCAGCACTGGTGATCGGCGCCGACGGCTTGCAGTCGTGGACGCGCACGGCGGCCGGGCTCGCGGCGACGGTCGAGCCGTACGGCCAGCAGGCGCTGCTGGCGAATTTCGCGACCGCGCACGCGCATCGCGGCGTCGCCCGGCAATGGTTCCGCGCCGACGGCGTGCTGGCCCTGCTGCCGATGCCGGGCGACCGGGTTTCCGCGGTGTGGTCCATCGCCGACGCGGAAGCGGCGCGGCTGACTGCGCTGTCGCCGGCAAGTTTTGCGGAAGCCGTGCGCGAGGCCGCACACGATGCGCTGGGCGAACTGACGCCGCTGGCACCGGTCCAACCGCCGCGTGCGGTGCCGCTCGCGCTGGTGCGCGTGCCGCGCCTGGTGGCGCCGCGGGTTGCGCTGGCGGGCGATGCGGCGCACGGCGTGCATCCGCTGGCCGGCCAGGGCGTGAATCTGGGCTTCCGGGATGCGCAGGTGCTGGCCGCGGTGCTGGCCGACCGCGAGCCGGGACGTGACTTGGGCGACCTGCCGCTCCTGCGCCGCTACGAACGGGCGCGGCGCGAGGACATATGGGCCACGCAGTTCGTCACCGACGGGCTGGCGCGGCTGTTTGCGAAGGAAGATGCGGTGCTGGCACGGTTGCGCAACGCGGGGCTCGCGGCGGTGAATCGCGTAGCGCCCCTCAAGCGGCTGCTCGGCGCGCGCGCGGTGGCCTGAAAACGGATGAGGATGATGGCATTCTCGGGAATGAACGCTCGGCAACCTGAAGAAAAAAGGACGGACATGAAACGACTGGTGGCAACTCTCCTGATGGCGGCGGGCATCTGCGGCGCCGCGCGCGCGGGCGAAACCGAAGTGCGGCAGGCGCTCGAGAAGAAATTTCCGGGCGTGAAGGTCGAGCAGATCGGCAAAAGCCCGGTCGCCGGCATCTGGGAGGTCTACACGAACAACGGCGAGCTGCTCTACGTCGACGACAAGGGCGCCTTTGTCTTCGGCGGGCCGTTGATCGACGTCGCGCGCAACGTCAACGTGTCCGATGAACGGATCGCCAAGCTGTCCTTCGTGCGCTTCAAGGACCTGCCCTTCGAGTTGTCGTTCAAGATCGTGCGCGGCAAGGGCAAGCGCCAACTGGCCTATTTCGCCGATCCCAACTGCGGCTACTGCAAGAAGATCGAGCAGGATCTGATGAAACTGGACGATGTGACAATCCATTTGTTCCCGGTCCCCATCCTTGGCGCCGATTCGATGGAGAAGACCCGCGTGATCTGGTGCAACAAGGACCGCGCGCGCGCCTGGCAGGACTGGATGCTGAAAGGCACGGTGCCCACCGGCGCTTCCACCTGCGACACTTCGGCGATCGACAAGCTGCTCGCCTTCAGCCGGCGCAAGGCCATCAGCGGCACGCCGACGCTGTTCTTCGTCAGCGACCAGCGGATTCCCGGCGCGGTTCCGCTGGAGCAGATCGAGAAGCTGCTCGCCGCGGCCCCGGCGCGCTCCTGACCGCCGGATCCGCCGGACCGGATGAGCGCCGCGCTCGCCAGCCCGCTATACGCCGCCGCTACGGAGGGTCCGTGGCGGCGGCTGATGTTGTGCGGGCTGGCCTCCGCCTTCCTGCATGGACTGCTGATCGCGGGATTTCCGGTCGATCCGATCGGCGGCGAACCCGGCGAGCCCACGGTGATCACCGCGCGCCTGGAAACCGGACCCGTCACGGCTGCCGAGTCGGCCGCCCCTGCGCCCGCGGATGCGGCGGCGCCGGAAACGGCCACGCCCGTTGCGCCGCCACCCGAGCCGGCGGCCCGCTCCGATTCGGCGGTCGCGCGGGCGCCGGAGAAGACCAGCCCGCTGGCCGGACCCGAGGTGCCGATGCCGCGGGACGAAATCTACTATTCCATCCGCCAGCTCGACGTGCAGCCGAGCCCGCTCACCCCGCTGCGGCCGGTGTGTTCCGATGCCGGCGAGTTCAAGGAAGAGATCACGCTGCTGGTGCTGATCAACGAGTTCGGCCTGGTGGACGACGTGACCGTGGTCAAGGCGCCGCCGTCAGGCCTCTGCGTGCAGCAGATGCTGGCCTTGCTCAAGCCGGTGCGCTTCTCGCCCGGCATCAAGGACGGCCGCGCGGTGAAGGCCCGCGCGCAGATCGTGTTCCGCCCCGCCCCCGAATAGCGGCGCGCTATTCGGGCAGCGCTACGGGCGTTTTCACGTCCGTGCCCAGCGTGCCCAGCGCGCCCGGCGGCACCGCATCCAGCGGGTAGAGCAGCCACATCCGCCCCGCCTGTTTCATGCGGCCGGCTTCGCGTGCCGCGTCCTCGCCGAAACCCCAGAAGAAATCCGCGCGGACCGCGCCGCGGATGGCACCCCCGGTGTCCTGCGCGAGCATCAGCCGGTTGAGCGGCTGCTTCGTGTTGGGCCAGGTGGTGGCGAGAAACACCGGCGCGCCGAGCGGGACATGGCGGGGATCGACAGCGATGCTGCGCCGTCCGCTGAGCGGCACACCGAGCGCGCCGATCGGGCCGGGCAGTCCCGGCGGCAGCACGCGGAAGAATACGTAGGACGCGTTGTTGTTGAGCAACTCCTGCAGCCGCTCCGGATTTCTCCGCACCCACGCCTTGATGCCCTGCATCGAGGTCTGCTCGAGCGGCAGGTCGCCGCGGTCGATCAGCACGCGCCCGATCGAGCGGTACGGATGCCCGTTCTGGTCGGCGTAACCGACGGCGAGCGTCTCGCCCGAGGGCAGGCGGATGCGGCCCGAGCCCTGGATCTGCAGGAAGAACAATTCCACCGGGTCCTCGACCCACGCCAGCACCTTGTCCGACACGGGCGCATCGCCCTGGTCGATCTGCGAGCGGCTGTAGTACGGCACGATGCGCCGGCCTTCGAGCCGGCCGCGCAGGCGGTAGCCCTTCAGCTCGGGATAGACGTCGCCCAGGTCCACGATGAGCAGGTCCTCGGGGACGCCGTACACCGGATAGCGGAAGCGTTGCGTGCGCGTGCGGCTGCCGTTGAGCAGCGGTTCGTAATAGCCGGTGACCAGGCCGCTGTCGGCGCCGCCCGCGTCCGCAATCTGCCACGGCGTGAAGCGCGTTTCGAAGAAACGCCGCACGTTGACGGTCGTGGCGGGCTTGAGGTCGGCGCCCTCCGCGCAGACGCGCTGCCATGGCGCGCGCGCGGCGAGCGCCGTGCAGCCGCGCAGGAAGGCATCCCAAGCCTGCGCAACATCATCCGCTTCCCAGCCGGGGAGCATGCCCCACGCGACAGCGCGCAGCTGCGCGGGGGCGGGCACGGCCGGCTTGCCGGTTGGCGCGGGCGTTGGCGCGGGCGGCGTCGACGGGGCCAGCGGCGGCGCGGGCTCAGGTGCGGGTGCGGGAATGGAGGGCGCCGGCGCCGCGGGCGCGGGGGGCGGCGGCGTGCGACAGGCGGCGACGCTGAGACACAAGGCCATGGCTGCCATCGCCAGCGTACGGCGGTACGGCCCGACGGTTCGGTTGATCGTCAAGATGGGTTTGAGTATAACAACGGGGCTCCCATGATCTGGCTCCTCATCGAAGCGGGCATCGCGCTCGCCATCCTCATCGGCATCGTGTGGTGGACGCTGCCGCGGCAGCCGCGTGCCGCCGACCAACCGGCAGAGGACGCGCGCAAGGAAAAGAACAAGGACGCGACCGGGGATCGCTAGCGGCGGGCACGGGTGCCCGGTGCCGCGGTTAGTGCAGCACGCGCGGCATCGACAGCGCGAACTCCGGGATCGTCGCTTCGAAGCTGGTGCCGTCCTCGGCCACCATCTGGTAGCTGCCGCGCATGGTGCCGACCGGCGTCCCGAGCGCGGTGCCGCTGGTGTACTCGAAGCTCTCCGACGGCTTGAGAAAGGGCTGTTCGCCGACCACGCCGAGGCCGCGCACTTCCTGCACCTGGTCGTTGGCGTCGGTGATGATCCAGTGCCGGCTCACGAGCTGGGCCGACACCGAGCCGGTGTTGCGGATCGTGATCGTGTAGGCGAAGACGTAGCGACCGCTTTCCGGATCGGACTGCTCCGCGAGGTAGTTCGTGCGCGGGGACACATCGATTTTGTAGGTCGCGCCGGCCTCGCGGTCAGTCGGGTTGTTGCGGGTCGCGCCGGGTTTGTCGTTAGCCATGCGGGGATTAAACACTGATGCCATGACCTCCGCAATCGCAGAGCGCAGACTCGCCCGCCCTGCGCGCGACGGGTAGAATCGCGCGACCATGACGCAGCGCATCGCCCCCAGCATCCTGTCCGCAGACTTCGCGCGCCTTGGCGAGGAAGTGAAGGCGGTGGTCGCGGCCGGCGCCGACATCATTCATTTCGACGTGATGGACAACCATTACGTGCCCACTCTGACCATCGGTCCGCTGGTCTGCGCGGCGATCCGCCCGCTGGTGACAGTGCCGATCGACGTGCATCTGATGGTCAAGCCGGTCGACCGCATCGTGCCGGACTTCGCCAAGGCCGGCGCGAACCTCATCTCCTTCCATCCCGAGGCGAGCGAGCACATCGACCGCACCCTCGGATTGATCCGGGAATGCGGCTGCAAGGCGGGCCTCGTGTTCAACCCGGCGACGCCGCTTTCGGTCCTCGACCACGTGATGGACAAGGTTGATCTGGTGCTGATCATGTCGGTGAACCCCGGCTTCGGCGGGCAGCAGTTCATTCGCGGCGCGTTGGACAAACTGAAGGACGCGCGCCAGCGCATCACCGCGTCCGGCCGCGACATCTGGCTCGAAGTGGACGGCGGCGTGAAGGCGGACAACATCGCGGAAATCGCGCGCGCCGGCGCCGATACCTTCGTCGCGGGCTCCGCAATCTTCGGCCAGCCCGACTACAAGGCCGTGATCGGGCAGATGCGCGCGGCGCTGGCGAAGGCCTGATTGATCCGTTGATTCTCCGGCGCCCCGGCGCTGCGTTTGCCCATCATGAAATTTCCCTTACCGATTGCGGCCGCGATGATCGATCTAGACGGCACGCTGCTCGACACCATCGCCGATCTGCACGTGGCGACCAACGAGATGCGCGTGGCGCTCGATCTCGCGCCGCTGCCCGAAGCGCGCGTGCGCGTTTTCATCGGCAAAGGCCTCGCCAGGCTGATCAAACGGGCGCTGACAGACGATCTCGACGGCGAGCCGGACGCCGCGCTGTTCGCGCGCGGGGAGGCGGTGTTCCACGAGCGCTACACGGCCGTCAACGGCCGCTGCACGACGATCTATCCCGGCGTGCGCGAGGGGCTGGCGGCATTCCAGGCGATGGGTCTGCCGCTCGCCTGCGTGACCAACAAGGCCGTGCGCTACGCGCGGCCGCTACTCGAGCAGCAGGGCCTGGCCGGGTTCTTCGGGCTGCTGGTGGGGGGCGATACGCTGCCGGTGCGCAAGCCGGATCCGGGCCCTCTGCTGCATGCGTGCCGGCACTTCGGTGTCGCGCCGGGCGCGATGCTGATGGTCGGCGATTCGCACAACGATGTCGAAGCCGCGCATGCCGCCGGTTGCCCGGTGTTCTGCGTGAGTTACGGCTACAGCGAAGGCGTCGATGTGCGGACGCTGCGGGTTGATGCTATAGTCAATTCGCTCATGGACGCGACCGCTTTGGTAACGACTGCAACGACTGCAACGACTGCAACGACTGCAACGACTGCAACGACTGCAACGATGCTGACGAAGTCATGAACCGCAATGACCGCGACCGCCGATGGCGGGGATGCCCCGCGTTTCGCCGCACGCATTAAAGCGGCATGAAGCGCCGTCGCGCCCGCGCGCGCCGGGTTGTCCGTCCCGCCGTTCCCGATGAGTGCCCTCATGACCGAAGCTGAATTCCGCCGTCTCGCGGACGCGGGCTACAACCGCATTCCGCTGACCCTCGAAACCTTCGCCGACCTCGACACGCCGCTGTCGCTGTATCTCAAGCTCGCCAACGCGCCGCATACCTACCTGCTCGAATCGGTGGTCGGCGGCGAGCGTTTCGGCCGCTACTCCTTCATCGGCCTGCCCGCCGAATCGCGCATCGAAGTGCGCGGCCACCACTGCGCCGAGTACCACCTGGGCGCGCTGCTGCACCGTTCGGAAGTGCCCGATCCGCTGGCCTTCGTGCAGAGCTACCTCGGGCGCTTCAAGGCGGCCACCACGCCGGCGATGCCGCGCTTCTGCGGCGGACTGGTCGGCTATTTCGGTTACGACACCGTGCGCTACATCGAAAAGAGACTCGCGCGGACGGCCAAGGCCGGTCCGGCGAAGCCCGATGTCCTCGGCACGCCGGACATCTCGCTCGTGCTGTCTGACCAGCTCGCGGTCGTCGACAACCTGACCGGCAAGCTGCATCTGATCGTCTACTTGGACCCGCGCCAGGCCGATGCGTACGCGCGCGGACAGGCACGCCTGAAGGAACTGCTCGCGAAGCTGCGCCAGCCGGCCGTGCTGCCGGCCGAGCAGCCCGGGACGCCGCAGCGGCCGCAGTCGGAGTTCAGCGAAGACGCGTACTGCGAGATCGTCGAGCGCGCCAAGCGCTACATCACCGACGGCGACATCATGCAGGTGGTGCTGTCGCAGCGCATGAGCCATCCGTTCACCGCGAGTCCGCTCGCGCTCTACCGCGCGCTGCGCACGCTCAATCCGTCGCCTTACATGTACTACCTGAACTGCGGCGACCACCATGTCGTCGGCGCGTCGCCCGAGATCCTGGTGCGGCTGGAGAAGGACACCATCACGCTGCGGCCGATCGCCGGCACCCGGCCGCGCGGCAAGACGCGCGAAGAGGACGAACAGCTCGCCGCGGAACTGCTCGCCGATCCCAAGGAGCGCGCCGAGCACGTCATGCTGATGGACCTCGGCCGCAACGACGTCGGCCGGGTGGCGCGCACCGGCTCGGTGAAGGTCACCGAGAGCATGTTGATCGAGCGTTACTCGCACGTCATGCACATCGTCTCCAACGTCGAAGGGACGCTGAAGCCGGGGCTCGATGCGATCGCGGTGCTGAAGGCGACCTTCCCGGCCGGCACCGTCTCCGGCGCGCCCAAGGTGCGGGCGATGGAGATCATCGACGAACTGGAGCCGACCAAGCGCAGCATCTACTCCGGCGCCGTCGGCTACCTCGGCTTCAACGGCGACATGGACGTCGCCATCGCGCTGCGCACCGGCATCATCAAGGACAACATGCTGTACGTGCAGGCGGGCGGCGGCATCGTCGCCGACTCGGTGCCGGCGTCCGAATGGCAGGAAACGCAGAACAAGGCGCGCGCGGTGCTGCGCGCGGCCGAACTCGCGCAGGCGGGGCTCGATACGCGGCTGGACTGAGCGGTCCGGCTACTCCGCTTTCATCCCCGTGTCCCGCGCCACCTTCGCCCACTTCTCCATGTCCGCCGGAATCATCCGGCGGATCTCTTCGGGCGTGCGGATGTCCACCTCAACGCCTTCGCTGGTGAAGCGCTTCTGGGTCTCGGGCAGGCTGAGGTAGCGGCCCAGCGTGGTATTGAGCCGGAGGATGATGGCGCCGGAAGTGCCCGCGGGCGCGGCGATGGCCCACCAGTTGTTGGCGTCGTAACCCGGCACGCCCGCCTCGGCGAGGGTCGGCAGGTCCGGCAGCGTCGCGGCGCGCTTCAAACCGCCGGTCGCGAGCGGCTTCAGCTTGCCCGAGCGGATGTGCGGCAGCGACTGCACGATGGACCCGACCGTCATGTTTGCCTGACCGCCCATGACGTCGATCATCGCCGGCAGGCCGCCCTTGTAGAGCAGGATGATGAGATCGGTGCCGGACAGGCTGCGAAACAGCGCGGAGCCGAAATGCTGGAAGCCGCCGGCGCTCGCCATGGTGAGTTGTCCCGGCTTCGCCTTCGCCATCGCCAGCAGGTCTTTCACCGAGTTCGCCGGCAGCGTCGGACTGATGGTCAGCACGGTGGGGCCCGCGCCGAGCATCGCCACCCAGTCGAACGCCTTGAGCGAGTCGTAGGGTGTCTTGCGCACCGCCGGGTTCATGGTGAACGCGGCGGAGGCCAGCAACAGCGTGTAGCCGTCGGGCGCCGCGCGCGCCACCATCTCGGTGCCGATCATGCCGTCGGCGCCGGGGCGGTTGTCCACCACCACCTGCTTGCCGAACTGCTCCGTCAGATAGAGCGCGGCGTAACGCGCCATGATGTCGTTGCTGCCGCCCGGCGCCTGCGGCACCAGCAGCCGGATCGGCTTCGTGGGGTAGGCTGGATCGGCCGCGGCGCGCTCTGCCGCCTGCGCAACCGCACCCGTCAAGGCCAGCAAGGCCGGCAGTACGCTGGTGATCCGCTTCGACTCCATCGGCCCCTCCTCCAGGAAACGCGATCCGTCCGAATGCCGCTTGATTCTAGGCCAGAAAGGGAAACCAGCGGACCGGACGCCCGCCAGTGCTGCCGCGCCGCGCTACTCCAGCAGCCGCCGCGCGCGCTGCCGCTCTGCGTCGCTGAGCGGCGCGGGTGCGCGGCGCCGGCCGGCGACCACGCGCCACGCGATGAGCGCGCCGAAGGCCAGCAGCAGGAAAGGGCCGCACCACAGCAGGAAGGTGGTCGCGTTGAACGGCGGCCGGTAGACGATGAATTCCCCATAGCGGTCCGTCATGTAGGAGACGATCTCGCGGTCGCTTTTGCCGTCGGCGATCTGGCGGTCGATCTGCTTGCGCAGGTCGACGGCGAGCGGCGCATGCGAGTCGGCGATGGTCTGGTTCTGGCAGACCAGGCAACGCAGTTCTTCCGCGAGCGCGCGGGCGCGCGCGGCTTCCTCATGGTCCGCCGCGTGCGCCGTGGCCATCAGCACCGTGCAGAGCAGCGCGGCAGTGGTTCTCACGAGGTGGGGCCTTTCGGTGGCGCGGGCGGCAGCAGCGGACGGATGCGTTCCTCCACGATGCGCGGCGTCACCGGGCCGATCTGCTTGAAGCGGATCACGCCCTCGGCATCGATCAGGTAGGTTTCCGGCACGCCGTAGACGCCGTAGTCGATGCCGACCTTGCCGTCGGCGTCGACGGCGCTCTTCATGTACGGATTGCCGAAGCGCGCGAGCCAACCGCGCGCCGCCTCCGGCTCGTCCTTGTAGTTGAGGCCGACGATCGGCACCACGCCGCTCTTCGCGAGTTCCACCAGCACGGGGTGCTCTTCGCGACAGGCCACGCACCACGAGGCCCACACGTTCAGCAGCCAGACCTTGCCTCGCATGTCGCTGGGCGAAAAACTTTTCCCGCCCGCGCCGCTCTCCAGTAGCGGCAACGTGAACGCCGGCGCCGGTTTGCCGACGAGCGGTGACGGCACTTCTCGCGGATCGAGGGCGAGCCCGCGCCAGAGCAGGAAGGCCAACAGGACCAGCGCCGCCAGCGGGGCGGCGTAGCGCAGGCGGATCACGCCGCTCCCTCGCCCGCGGGGAGCGCGGCCGGGGGTGAGGGCGCTGGCGAGAGAGACGGGCCGCCTGACGTTCGCGCGGCGCGCGGCGCGATGCGGTAGCGCCGGTCCGACACCGCCAGCACGCCGCCCGCCGCCATCATCAGCACGGCCAGCCAGATCCAGTTGATGAAGGGCTTCACCTGGAAGCGCACGCTCCACGCCGCGCCGGCGTCGGTGCCGAGCGGGTCGCCGAGCGAGATGTAGAGATCACGCGTCAGGCTGCGGTCGATCGCGGCCTCCGTCATGGTCTGCTCGGAAGCGAAGTAGCGCCGCTTTTCCGCCTGCAGCGAGCGCACGCGGCCGTTCGCTTCGGTGACGGCGAAGTGCGCCACGATGGCGGAGTAGTTCGGTCCGGTTTTCTCGCTGAAGCCTTCGAGTGCGAAGGTGCGTCCGGACAGCGTGCCCGACTGTCCGGGCCGGATCTCCATGTCGAGTTCGGTCGAATAGCTCTTCACCATCGTCACCGCCAGCACCAACACGGCGATGCCCAGGTGCGCGAGCTGCATGCCGCAGTAGCTGGCGCTGAGGCTCCGCAGCCTGCCGGCAAAGTCCGGCGCCGCGGCGCGGGCGAGGCGGGTCACGACGCCGGCGACGACCGCCGAGACCGCCCACCAGCCGAGCAGGAGGCCGACCGTCGTCAGCACGCTGCCGCCGCCCGCGGCCAGCAACGTGGCGGCCGTCAGCACGGCGGCCGCCGCCGCGGCGATGATGGCCTGGCGCGCGACCGGCCGGCCTTCGGCCTGCTTCCATGCCACGACCGGTGCCAGCCCCATCAGCAGGATGGCGGGTGCCAGCAGCGGCAGGAACACCGTTTCAAAGTACGGCGGCCCGACCGAAATCTTGCCCAGTCCGAGCGCATCGATCGCCAGCGGATAGAGCGTGCCGATGATCACCGCCGCGGTGACCGTCACCAGCAGCACGTTGTTCGCCAGCAACAGCGTTTCGCGCGACCACGATGAAAACGTGCCGCCCGGCCCGAGGCTGTTCGCGCGCCAGGCGTACAGCGCGAAAGCGCCGCCGCTCACCACCATCAGCAGCGCGAGAATGAAGACACCGCGCGTGGGATCCGTCGCGAAGGCATGCACCGAGGTCAGTACGCCGGAGCGCACGAGGAAGGTGCCGAGCAGCGACAGCGAGAAGGTGACGATCGCCAGCACCACCGTCCACGACTTGAACACGCGGCGCTTTTCGGTGACGGCGAGCGAATGGATCAGCGCGGTGCCCGCGAGCCACGGCATGAGCGAGGCGTTCTCCACCGGGTCCCAGAACCACCAGCCGCCCCAGCCCAGCTCGTAGTAGGCCCAGAAGCTGCCGAGCGCGATGCCGACGGACAGGAAGGCCCAAGCCGCCACCGTCCACGGCCGCGCGAAGCGCGCCCACGCCGGATCAAGCCGTCCGTCGATCAGCGCCGCGACCGCGAAGGCGAAGGCGACCGAGAATCCGACGTAGCCCATGTAGAGCAGCGGCGGGTGCGCGACCATGCCCGGGTCCTGCAGCAGGGGGTTGAGGTCGCGGCCGTCGAGCGGCGGCAGCGTGCGGTCGAAAGGGTTGGAGGTGAACAGCATGAAGAGCAGGAAGCCGACGCTCACGATGCCCAACACGCCGATCACGCGCGCGGTGACCGCGGCCGGCAGGCGCCCCGACAGCACAGCGACCGCGCAGGTCCAGCCGGCGAGCATCAGCGTCCACAGCAGGAGCGAGCCTTCGTGGGAGCCCCAGGTCGCGGCGATGCGGTAGGCGAGCGGCAGCTTCGAGTTCGAGTTGCTGGCGACGTTGATGACCGAGAAGTCGTTGCCCACGAAGGACGCCATCAGCGCCGCGAAGGCGATCGCCACGCAGGCAAAGTGCGCGGCGGCGGCGGGGCGCGCGAAGGCGATGAGCGCCGCATCGCCGCGCTGCGCGCCCCACAGCGGCAGTGCCACCTGCGCGACGGCGATCATCAATGCGAGGGCGAGGGCGAACTGGCCGATTTCAGGAATCATCGCGTCACTTGCCTGTGCCGGGCGGCGGTTTGCGGAACTGTTCGGGCGCGCCGACCGGGTGGCCGGCGCGCTTCAGCGCCTCCGCGGCTTCGGGCGGCATGTAGGCTTCATCGTGCTTGGCGAGCACTTCGTTCGCGTTGAAACGGCCCTCGCTGTCGATCTTGCCCTGCGCGACGATGCCGCGGCCTTCCGCGAACAGGTCCGGCAGCGTGCCGCGGAAGCGCACCGGGATGGTTTTCGCCAGGTCCGTCACCCGGAAGATAACCACCAGGTTGTCCTGCGGGTCGCGCCCGACGCTGCCCTTTTCGACGAGGCCGCCCAGCCGGAAGGTCTTGTTGCGCGGCACCTCGTCAGCGGCGATCTGCGTCGGCGTATAGAAGAACACCAGATTGTCGCGCAGCGCGAACAGCATCAGCGCGACGGCCGCCGCCAGCGCGCCCGCGCCCGCCGCGATCCACAGGAAGCGCCGCGTGCGCGGTTTCATGCGCCGTCTCGACTGGCGGCGGCCGCGGTGCGCGCGCGCCGCAGCCGCCTTTGCAGCAGCCACAGTTCGAGCCCGATACACAGCGCGGTGGCGGCGTAGGCCGCGGTGACGAACCAGCCGTGGGCGCTCATGATCCACATACCCCAGCGGCGCGCATTAGCGCGCCGCTCTCGACGTTCCCCTCTCCCCCGGGGAGAGGGGCTAGGGGTGAGGGCGCAAAGATAATAACCCGCTCGTTCACGCAGACACCTTTTTCTGCAGCCAGTCCGATCGCCCCTCGCGTTCGAGAATGATCGTGCGCACGCGGGTGAAGCTTACGGCAAAGGTGTAGCACCACGCGGCCAGCGCGACGAGCAGCATGGCCGTCAGCATGGTCATGGCCATCTTGGGCGCCGCCGTGAGGCTGATCGAGGCGCCCTGGTGCAGCGTGTTCCACCATTTCACCGAGAAGTAGATGATCGGGACATTGATCGCGCCGACGATCGCGAGCAGCGCCGCCGCGCGGTCGGCGCGCTTAGGGTCGGCGTGCGCGTGGTGCAGCGCCAATACTCCCAGATACAGGAACAGCAGGAAAAGTTCCGAGGTCAGTCGCGCATCCCACACCCAATAGGTGCCCCAGGTCGGCCGGCCCCAGATAGAACCCGTAATCAGCGCGATTACGGTAAACCACGCGCCCGTCGGTGCCAGCGCGAGCACCATCATCGCGGACAGCCGCGTGTTGAAGGTGAGCGCCAGCACACCGTAGCCAGCCATCAAGAGGTAGATGAACATGGACATCCACGCCGCCGGCACGTGGATGTAGATGATGCGGTAGACCGAACCCTGCTGGTAATCGTCGGGCGCGATGCCGAAGCCGACATAAAGACCCGCCGCGAGCAGCAGCACGGACGCGCCGGCAAACCACGGGGTCAGGCGGCCGGCGACGGCGAAAAAGCTCGCGGGCGACGCCAGGAAAAACCAGTTGATGCGGCGGGTCATTCGAGCGCGATTTTAACAGCGGCAGCGGTCGCCACCGGCGCTACGACCAGCGATACCAGCAGAAAAGCGGTGAGCAGCGCGAGATGCGGCGCGGGCGACAGGCCGTTCTCTGTAGCGTCCACTGCGCCCGCGCCGAGGATCAGCACGGGTACCGCCAGCGGCAGCAACAGCAGCGCGATCAACGGTGTGCCGCCGCCACGTCCCGCGTCGGCGCCCAGCGTCAGCGCCGCGCACAGCCCGCCCAGCAGCGTGAGCGTGGCGAGGCCCGGCGCGAGCGTGGCCACCAGCACCAGCACCGCTGCCGTATCGAGTCCGAACCACAGGCCCGTGAGGGGCGCTGCGACCGTGATCGGCACGCCGATCGCCAGCCAGTGCGCAATCGCCTTGCCGCCGACCAGCGCCGCGAGTGGCCGGCCCGACAGCGCGAGTTGCTCCAGCACCCCCGCGGCGTAGTCCGGTTCGTACAGGCGCGTCAGCGGCGCCAGCATCGCCAGCGCGGCGCAGGCCCAGATCACGCCGGGGGCGATGCGTTTCAGTTGTTCGGGTTCCGGCCCGACGCCCAGCGGGAAGATCGCCGCGGCGAGCAGGAAGAAGCCGATCGCGAGCACGGCCGCGGCGGGCGAGCGCGCGGCGAGCGTGAGGTCGCGGGCGACGGCCCAGCGCAAAGCCGACCAGACGCCGCGTTCGGCGGTCGTCATCAGAGTTCGAGCGCCTGCGTATTCACGACACTGCGGCCGCCCGCGAAGGCGAGCGGGCGGTGCGTGGTGACCACGGCGATGCCGCCGCGGCCGAGGTGCTGCGCGACGGCGTCTTCGAGCACCGCCACGCCCGCGTCGTCGAGCGCGGTGGCCGGTTCGTCGAGCAGCCACAGCGCGCGCGTGCTGGCGAACAGCCGCGCCAGCGCGACGCGCCGGCGCTGGCCCGCGGAGAGTTGTCCGAATGCGGCATCTGCGCGTGCGGTCAGTCCGGCACGCGCGAGCGCGTCGTCTGCTGCGCGGGCCGGTTCGCCGGCCAGCGTGAGCGCGCACACCAGGTTCTCGCGCGCGGTGAGCTCGGGGCGGAAGCCGGCTTCGTGGCCGATGAAGAGCGTGTCTGCGGTCGCCGCCTTGAGCGCCGCGCCGCGCCAGCGCACGTCGCCGGCGGCCGGTTGCAGAAAACCGGCGAGGGCGCGCAGCAGGGAGGTCTTGCCGCAGCCGTTGGCGCCGCGGATCAGCAGCGCTGCGCCCGCAACCGCGCGGAACGACACCCCTGCGAGTACGCGCCGACCGCCGCGCTCGAGCGCGAGGTCGCGTGCTTCCAGTGCGGCACCGCCGCTCACGGCACGACCTGGTCGATCACCAGCGTCACGCCGCGCGCGCCCGGCTTGATGGTGACGCTCGCGCCGCGCAGGTCGCCGGGCTGCGTGCGCGCATCGCCGGACTTCGAGAGGCGCGCTTCGAGGCGCACGCCGGATGCCTGCGAGAGCTTGCGCGCGGGCGACATCGCGAGGCTGTCATCGAGCACGAAGTCGCGTGGCAGCTCGCGTGCCGAGCCGCGGATTACCGCCAGCGGCATGGGCGTGCCGTCGTCGCTGCGCGCGACGATGAACAGGGTGTCGGTGGGCGCCACCTTCGCGGCCAGCGCCGGCGCGAGGCTCACGCGGCCGCGGATCGCTTCGGCTGCAGCGGAGGGGCGCGTGCCGCCGGTGGCCGCTTTCGCCGACGGCGCGGCTTTGGCGCCAGGCTTGGCCTCGGCTTCCAGCTTGGCGGCGAGCGCTTCGATCTGCTGGCCTTCCGGGGACCCGGTGGGGAACAGTGCCACCAGCCGCCGCCAGTAACCGGCCGCGGCTTGCGTGTCGCCGCGTTCACCGGCGGCGGCAGCAGCAATGGCGAGCGCTTTCGGCTGGTTGGCGTCGAGCGCCAGCGCGCGCAGCGCGAGGCTCTCCGGTTCGCCCGCCAGCTTGAAGCCGCGCGACAGGGCGATCGCTTCGGCCCAGTCGGCGATGAGCGCGGGCTCGCGCGGCAGCAGTTGCACCGCGCGCGCGTAGGCCGCCGCACCCTCGGCAAACTCCTTCAGCGTCATGTGCGAGCGGCCGAGCATCACCCAGCCCTCCGCATCCCGCGGCTGGGCGGCGAGCCGCGCCTTGATCGTTGCGATGCCCTTGCGCAGCCCCGCTTCGTCCATCGCGTGGCCCGCACCGCCGGATTGCGCCAGGTCCATCAGCACCGCCTGCGGCGTGCCCGTTACCAGATACACCGTCAGTGCGCCGACCGGCAGGGCGACGGCGAGTGCAGCGATCCACGGCCAGCGGCGCCGCGGCTTCGGCGGTGCAGCGGGCGCGGGTTTATCGGCCTGCACGAGCGCCTCGGCTTCGATCTCTTGCAGCGCCGCCTGCGCGCCATCCGCCGACAGATAGCCGGCGGCGACGTCGGCGTCGAGCTCGCGCCGCTGGTCGCGTAGCACGTCGAGATCGATGCCCGCGACCGGGTCCGCGCGCGGCGCGCGCAGGAGCGGCGCGAGCAGCAGCGCGAGTGCGAGTAGCGTAAGCAGGCCGGCGATGAGCCAGAAGACTGTCATCGGAACGGATCGGGGGCTTGGTGGTCCAGACTGGGTGTGCGGCTCGTCCGCAGATCAAAGCAGCGGTGGGTGACGGGCCTTGCGCTAAGGCTCTGATTATACGGGGTCACGGCGGGCGTGGGGCAGGGGCCGCCCGCCGGGATGCGCTAGACTTGCGTACGCGGGCTTTGCGCCACGGAACCGTGCCGGTGGTTGCCGCGTTTGTTGCGCAAGACCCCACGGACCAGAGGTTTTTGCCATGCTGCTGATGATCGACAACTACGACTCCTTCACCTACAACCTCGTCCAGTACTTCGGCGAGCTGAAGCAGGAGGTTGTCGTCTTCCGCAACGACGCAATCACCCTCGACAAGGTCGAGGAACTCGCGCCCGAGCGCATCGTGATCTCGCCCGGCCCCTGCACGCCGTCCGAAGCGGGCATTTCGGTGCCGCTGATCCAGAAGTTCGCCGGCCAGATGCCGATCCTCGGCGTGTGCCTCGGCCACCAGTCGATCGGCCAGGCCTACGGCGGCAAGATCGTGCACGCCGCGCACGTGATGCACGGCAAAACGTCTGCAATGCGCCACCGCGGCGACGGCGTGTTCGAGGGACTGCCCGACGGGTTTTCCGCCACGCGCTACCACTCGCTCGTGATCGAGCGGCAGTCGCTGCCCGAATGCCTGGAAGTGACGGCCTGGACGGACGACGGCGAGATCATGGGCGTGCGCCACAAGTCGCTGGCCGTGGAGGGCGTGCAGTTTCACCCCGAGTCCATCCTGACCGAGCACGGCCACGCACTGCTGGCGAACTTCCTCAAGCGGGAGGTGGCATGACACCGCAAGCGGTGGGCATGACACCGCAAGCGGGGGTTTTAACGCCGCAAGCAGCGTTGGCGCGCGCCATCGAGCACCGCGAGATTTTTCAGGAGGAAATGGTCGGGGTGATGCGCCAGATCATGCGCGGCGAAGTTTCGGCCGTGCTGATCGCGGCGCTGATCACTGCGCTGCGTGTGAAAAAGGAAACCATCGGCGAGATCGCCGGCGCCGCGCAAGTCATGCGCGAGTTCGCCACCAAAGTCGAGGTGGCCGACCGCACCGCGCTGGTGGACACCTGCGGTACCGGCGGCGACGGCGCGCACACCTTCAACATCTCCACCGCGGCGATGTTCGTGGCCGCCGCGGCGGGCGCGCGCGTGGCCAAGCACGGCGGGCGCTCGGTGTCGTCCAGCTCCGGCAGCGCGGACGTGCTGGAAGCGCTGGGCGTCAACATCAACCTCAAGCCGGGGCAGGTCGCGCGTTCCATCGCGGAAACCGGCCTCGGCTTCATGTTCGCGCCCAACCACCACGGCGCAATGAAGTACGCCGCGCCCGTGCGCAAGGAACTCGGCGTGCGCACCATCTTCAACATCCTCGGCCCGCTGACCAACCCGGCGGGCGCCAGGCGCCAGGTGATGGGCGTGTTCCATCCCGATCTCGTCGGCATCCAGGCGCGCGTGCTCGGGCGGCTGGGCAGCGAGCACGTCATGGTCGTGCACGGCAAGGAAGGCCTCGACGAGATTTCCATCGCCGGCGACACCTTCGTCGGCGAGCTGAAGAACGGCGAGGTGCGCGAATACACCGTCACGCCCGCCGATTTCGGGCTCGATGCCCATCCCGTCAGCACGCTGCGGGTGGCCAACGTCGAAGAGTCCAAGGCGATGCTGTTGTCGGCGCTCGATAACAAATCCGGCCCCGCGCGTGACATCGTGGCGCTCAACGCCGGGGCGACGATCTACGTTGCCGGCCTCGCCGCGAGCCACGCCGAGGGCGTGAAGCAGGCGCTCGAGGCGATCGCCTCGGGTGCTGCTCGCGCCAAAGTCGACGCCTTCGCCGCGCATACGCGCGCGCAGGCTGCCTAGGTCTGGCCCGTCGCCGTGCTGGGCAGCCTGCTCAAAGGCGCACGGGGCGCGGCCGCCGCGCCGCTCCGGCTGCACCTCGGCGGCACACGCCCGCATCCCGAGTGGAAGATCCTCAACGTGCAGGCCGGCCAGGGTGTCGATTACGTCGGTGACTGCACCGACCTCTCGCGCTTTGCCGACGCCAGCGTCAGCGAGGTTTACGCCTCGCACGTGCTGGAACACCTGGGCTACGTTGACCTGCCCCGCGCCCTCACCGAAATCCGCCGCGTGCTGATCCCCGGGGGCACGCTTCGCATCAGCGTGCCGGACCTTGAAGTCCTCGGCGCATGGGTCGCCGACCGCGCGCTCTCCCGCCAGGAGCGCTTCGACGTCATGCGCATGATGTTCGGCGGGCAGTCGGACGCCTACGATTTCCACAAGGTGGGCCTCTCCTGGGACATTCTCGAGGACTTGCTCGAGCAGCAGGGTTTTGCCGCGATCGAACGGGTGGAGCGCTTCGGCCTGTTCGACGACGCCAGCGAAATCCGCTTCCGCGAGCGCCTCGTCAGCCTCAACGTCGCTGCGCGAAAGCCCGGAGCCTGAAGACATGCCCGACATCCTGAACCGCATCCTCACCGTCAAGCGCGAGGAGATCGCTGCCCGCCAGGCGCAACGTCCGCTCGCCGCCGTGCGCGCCGCCGCCGAAAGTGCGGCGCCCGCTCGCGGTTTCGAAGCCGCGCTGCGTGCGAAGATCGCCGCCGGTCGCGCGGGCGTCATCGCCGAAAGCAAGAAGGCGAGCCCCAGCAAGGGCGTACTGCGCGCCGATTACGACCCCGCCTTCAACGCGCGCTCGTACGAGCAGGGCGGAGCGGCCTGCCTGTCGGTGTTGACCGACACGCTGTTCTTCCAGGGCAGCGATGCGCACCTGCAGGCTGCGCGCGGCGCCTGCGCGCTGCCGGTCCTGCGCAAGGACTTCACCATCGACCCGTATCAGGTGTATGAGGCGCGCGCGCTCGGCGCGGACGCCATCCTGCTCATCGTCGCCGCGCTGGAACCCGCGCGTATGGCCGAGCTGGAGGCCACGGCGCACGCGGTGGGTCTGGACGTGCTGGTGGAGGCTCACGATGCCGACGAACTGGATCGCGCGCTGGCGCTGAAGACCCCGCTGGTCGGTATCAACAACCGCAACCTGCGCACCTTCGAAACGTCACTGGACACCACGCTGTCCCTGCACGGCCGCGTTCCACAGGGCCATCTCGTCATTACTGAAAGCGGCATTCTCGCCCCGGCGGACGTGGCGCGCATGCGCGCAGCGGGCGTTAACGCCTTCCTGGTGGGCGAAGCCTTCATGCGCGCCCCCGATCCCGGCGCGGAGCTCGCGCGCCTGTTCGTCTAAGCCGCATGCAACCCGACCTTACTGTCACGCTGGTGGATGGAACGCGGGTGGTCGTCCCCGACGACCTGCGGCGCATCACGCCATACGTCCTGCTGGAACAAGGCGACTGGTTCGAAGAAGAGATCCGCTTCGTGCGCGCGTGGGCGCGGCCCGGTTTTCGCGTGCTCGATATCGGCGCGAGCTACGGGATCTATACGCTGAGCCTTGCGCGCTGCGCCGGGCCCGGCGGGCGCGTGTGGGCCGTCGAGCCGGGCGCGGACGTGGCGGCGTACCTGACGCGAGGCATCGCGGCCAACGGCCTGGCCAACGTGGAACTCTTGCCGTACGCCATCGGCCGGGCGGACGGCGAAGGATTGCTGACGGCCCCCTACGACACCGAACGCCGGCAACTCGCCGCCGCCGGCCCTGGCGGTGGCCAGGTCGTCACCGTCCGCACGCTCGATCGCGCGGCGCAGGACCACGGCATCGGGCAGGTGGATTTCGTGAAGATCGACGCCGAAGGCGCGGAAGCGGACGTGCTGGGGGGCGGCGCGGGCTTCCTTAGCCGCGAATCGCCCCTGCTGATGCTGGAATTCAAGAACGGCAGCGAACTGAACGAGGATATTTTCGCGCCGCTGGAGCGGCGCGGCTACGCCTGCTATCGGTTGGTGCCGGGCCTGAACGTGCTGGTGCCGTTCTACGAAGCGGAGGAAACGGATCCTTTCCTGCTCAATCTTTTCGCCGCGAAGCCGGACCGCGCCGCCGCACTCAACGCCGCCGGCTTCCTCGCGGCCGGCACCCCGGTCGCCGCCGCGCAACCTGCCGCACCGGCGCGCGTGCTCGCGCGCATCGGCGCACTGCCGTACGCCCACGAACACGCGGCCCGCTGGGCGGCTTGGTTTGAACGCGCCCCCCGCGAGGCGCACACCCGCGGCTACGCCGAAGCGCTGGGCTGGCACGCGCTGGCGCACGACGTGGCCGCAGCACCCGACCTCCGCGTCGAAGCGCTCGAACGCGCCTATGCGTTGCTGGCCGAAGCGTCGGCGAGCGGGGTTGCGCCGGCCGTGCTCGCGTCCTTCGTGCGCGTGGCCGCGGAATCCGGCCGCCGCAAGGAAGCCATGCAGGCCGGCAAGCGCCTGCTGCCGCTGGCGCGGCAGCAGGCGGGCGATGCTTTCGCGATGCCGCTGCTGGCGCCGCACCCCTACCAGGACGGGGTTGCGCCGGCGGACGACCCTGCGGCGTGGCTGCTGTGGAGCACGATCGAATATCTCGAAACCGGGCGGGCCTATTCGTCGTACTTCAGCTCCAAGCTCGTCCACCGCGGCACGGGCTTGGCACTCGACCTTCGCTACGCAAGCGCGGCGCTGCAGCGCCGCGAGGAACTCACGGCCAAGCTGCCGCCCGCAGCTCAGTAGGCAGCCTTGCAGCCGGACCGCCGGCCTCAGCGGTGTCGCAGTTTCGCAACATTGCGAAATATCATGGTTCGCCCAGTGCTCCCGCGCGGGAAGGCGATTTCAACTCATTGAAAATAATGGACAAATAAAAATCTATCGTTTTGATAGATTTGATTCGTCCGTGAAGAAGTGCCTTTACTCACCGGTCCATAATATAGGCTACGGACGGCGCTTGAAAGAATGATCGTACCAGTTTCGGATTGCGTTGCACT
>ENA-ORBV01004388-ORBV01004388.1-microbial-mat-metagenome-genome-assembly--contig:-NODE-4388-length-27146-cov-4.787210_pt1 | contig 27146 bp, 22 predicted proteins | sample MGYA00237777_ERZ505514 | MGnify/ENA primary metagenome ERZ505514 (study PRJEB26160, sample SAMN06269048) | microbial mat metagenome | isolation source: Oligotrophic lake microbial mat | place...
CTTTCCGGTAGGACCGTGCTTCGACGTCGGCATGGCATGGCTCTCTGTTTCACGGCTGCGCTTCTCACGGCGCTCCTCCCCGTGACATCACCGGCGCAGCAGACGGCTGCCGGGGCAGCATCGCGCAAGGATGCGGAGTGGCCCAACCATCACCGCGATCTGGCGGGCTCGCGCTATTCGCCGCTTGCGCAGATTGACCGCAGCAACGTGGCGCGCCTGGCGACGGCGTGGACCTGGAGGCCCGATACGTCCGAGAAGCCCGCCGAATTCAGGAATCAAAGTACGCCCCTAATGGTGAACGGCCTCCTGTATTTCACCAGTGGAATAAACCGAAGCGTATACGCGGTCGATCCCGGCAGCGGGGCAACGCGTTGGTCGTGGAGCATGTCCGAAGGGGCCCGCGCTCGGCGTGCGCCACGCCGGGGTGCGGGGCGCGGGGTGTCGTACTGGACCGACGGGAAGGAGCGGCGCATTTTCGTGATCACACCCGGCTTCCAGATGGTTGCGCTGGACGCCAACACGGGAAAGCAGGTGCCTACCTTCGGCACCGGCGGCGTGGTCGATCTCAAGCTGCAACTCGGGGTGGAACTCAACGTGGACTCGGCGGCGATCGGCAATAGCTCGCCGCCCTTGGTCTTCGAGGACATCGTGGTGGTGGGGCCGGCGCTGGAGGTTGGCCTGCAACCCACATCGATGCGTAACGTGCCCGGCAGAATACTTGCGCTCGATGCACGGACGGGAGCGCTGCGCTGGCGCTTCAACACCATTCCGCAGGCCGGGGAGCCTGGAAACGAGACATGGGAGAACGACTCCTGGCGCTACACGGGCAATGCAGGCGCGTGGGCTCCGCTCTCGCTCGACAGCAAGCGTGGCTTCCTCTACCTTCCCGTCGAAGCAGCCACCGGCGACTACTACGGCGGGCACCGCCACGGCGACAATCTTTTCTCCACGTCGATTGTGTGCCTAAACGTGCGAACGGGCAAGCGAGTCTGGCACTTCCAGACGGTACACCACGACATCTGGGACTACGACAATCCGACCGCCCCCATGCTCGCCGATATCCGGGTGAATGGCCGGCGGCGCGAGGCGCTGGTGCAGATTACCAAGCAGTCGTTCGCCTACGTGCTGGACCGGGTAACGGGGAAACCTATCTGGCCGATTGTCGAGCGCCCGGTGCCGGCCAGCGACGTGCCGGGGGAGCGCGCGTCGCGTACCCAACCTATTCCCAGCCGACCGGCACCGTTCGACCGTCAGGGTGTAACGCCGAACGACCTGATCGACTTCACGCCCGCATTGCGTGCCGAGGCGCTGGCGGCGCTCACACCGTTTCGGATGGGCGCCCTCTTTCAGCCCGCGTCGCTGAACAATGCAGCTGACGGTACCAAGGGCACTATCTCCCTACCGGGAACGGTGGGCGGGGCCAACTGGGAGCACGGCGCATACGATCCCGAGCGTGGTACCCTGTTTGTGGGGTCATTCACGAACCCGGTCATCCTCGCCATGGCCAACGACCCGAAGCGCTCCGACATGAACTACATCATGGTGGGCGATGAAGTGCCGACGGTGCGAGGGCTACCAATCATCAATCCGCCCTACTCCCGAGTGACTGCCATCGATCTCAATTCGGGTAATCACCGCTGGATGGTGCCTAACGGCGATACGCCCGACGAGGTGAAGCAGCACCCGGCGCTGGCGGGATTGAGCATTCCGCCAACCGGCGGCTTCGCCCGCCCGTTCATGGTGGCGACCAAGACCCTGCTCTTTGTGGCCGAGGGATGGCGTGGAGCCCCGAAGTTACGCGCGCTCGACAAGCGAACGGGAGCGACCTTGGCCGAGTTCACGCTGCCGGGCATGGCGAGCGCGTCTCCCATGTCGTACGCGTTGAATGGGGTGCAGTATGTTGCCATCTGGGTGGGCGACACGCGCGCGAATCCGCCCACGCAGCTGGTGGTGATGGCGCTCAAGTGAGCGAGCGCACCATCACCCAATCGGTTTGCACGTCCGTGCCGACGACAAATGGTTTGGTGCCGGCCTGCCGGAAACCGCGCTTGAGATAGAACGCTTGGGCGCGGGGGTTTCGCTCCCACACGCTCAGCCAGATGGCGTGGGCACCCCGGGCGAGGGCGTGTCGCTCGGTGGCCTGCATGAGTTGGTGAGCGATACCCCGGCCGTGCCAAGTGCGATCAACGTAGAAGCGGCACAGTTCAATGGTCGATGTCTCGCGCACACAGGCAGGGGGTGGTCCGATTCGCAGCTGAGCGTACGCCGCCAATTGCCCGTCGACTTCTGCAAGCAGGACCACCTGATTCGCGTCGTCGATTTCCGCGCGCTGTTGCGCGACGCCGTATGCGGCGGCAACGAAGAGCGCGAGATCTTCCGGAGTATTGTCGGCGCCAAAGGTGTCGCAAAAAGTTCTGCCGGCAAAGTCGGCGAGCAACGCGGCATCGTCAGAATCAGCAAGGCGAATGTCGACCATACGTTCGCAGCGAGGGAAGCAGCGTCACGGCACTCAGCGGTGCACGATGGGAGCCAATCCGATTTCTATAGTCCCGCGGTTCGGCTCTTCCCAGCGTGGAAGCTTTAGGCCACGGCCCAGCTCGACCAGCGGCTCGTCCACGGTAAAGCCAGGGTGCATGGTGGCGACCTCGAACAGGACCCCGCCGGGCTCGCGAAAATAGATGGACTGAAAGTATTGTCGATCAAGTACCGGGGTTACCGACACCCCTCGATGCACGAGTTCCTCGCGCAGGCGCAACTGCTGCTCGGCGGTGTCGATGGCGAGCGCAACGTGGTGTACGGTGCCGATGCCATTCTTCGCGTCGCTATCGAGGCCAGAATGTGCGATGTCGACGCGGTGTCCTGGCACATCGCCGTTGACCGCCACGCGAAGTAGACCCTCGCCCTCGCCCGTCACGCGAAAGCCCAGCAGGTCCGTCATCAGCGCGACGCTGGGCGCCGGGTTCTCCACCTGCATCGTCACGCCATGTATCCCGCGGATGGCGTGCTGCGCCTCGACACCCTGCCCGGCCCATGGCGCACGCGGGTCATTGTTGCAGCCGACGATCTCGAAGTGCAGGCCCGACGGGTCGTCGAACCCGAGAACAGGCGCGCCGAATGGCGTGATGCGCTCGCCCACGGCGATGCTGTGTGCCGCCAGTCGCGCCCGCCAGTATTCGAGTGACTCGACCGGAACGGAGAACGACGTGACCGTCACCTGGCCTCGGCCCTTAAGCCCCATCGGCACGCTCCACCCACGGTACGGAAACGTCGTCCAGATTGTTCCCGGGGTGCCCACCTCATCACCATAGTAGAAGTGGTAGACGCCGTGATTGTCGAAGTTGACGGTTTTCTTGATCAGCCGAAGCCCGAGCATGCCGGTACAGAAGTCGAGGTCCTGCTGCGCGTCGTTTACCGTGGCGGTAACGTGATGGAGACCGAGAATGGGATGTTGCATCGTGAGATACTCGCAGTGACGCGCTCCACGGGCAAGTGCGAGCGCCGTTCTTGGGCCGCCGTCTTCGACCGCTGCCGCCTACTTGAATCGCATGCCGTTCGGCGCGACGACGCCCTTGCCCGGTACTTGAGGGAGCGGCTTGGTGGCCGACGTCTGAGGCGCTTCGTGGCCCTTGACGGCAGTCTTCGGGCCCGCACGGTTCTCCCGAGGCTGAGGTGTTCGCCCTCCGGCCGCGCGCTGCTGCTTCGCGTCGGTACGCATGCTGAGTGCAATGCGCCCACGGGCGAGATCGACCGACTGCACGGTCACCTGTACGCGTTGGCCGACCCGCACCACATCGTTAGGGTCGTTGACGAATCGGTCGGCCAGTTGGCTCACGTGCACCAGTCCGTCCTGATGCACGCCAATGTCCACGAAGCAGCCGAAGGCGACGATGTTCGTCACCACTCCCTCCAGCACCATTCCCGGGCGCAGGTCAGCGGGCGTCTGGAGGTCATCGCGAAAGGCGGGTGGCTCGAAGGCGGCGCGTGGATCGCGCCCCGGCTTGCGCAGCTCGTCCACGATGTCGCGCAGCGTTGGGAGGCCCACGCTGTCGGACACGTATCTGGACAGGTCGATCGCGGCCAGGCGGGCTTCGTTCCCGATGAGCGCGGCCACGTCTGCCCCGAGATCGGCCGCCATGCGCTCCACGAGCCCGTATCGCTCGGGATGCACAGCACTCGCGTCGAGCGGATGAGTGCCGCCCCGGACGCGAAGAAATCCTGCTGCCTGCTCGAAGGCTTTCGCACCGAGGCGGGGGACCTCGTGCAGCTCGGCCCGCGATTTCATGCCGCCGCGTTGATCGCGAAGGCGAACAATGGCCTGCGCCAGCGATGGCCCCACGCCTGACACGTACGCCAGCAAGGCTGCCGACGCCGTGTTCACCTCGACGCCGACGCGATTCACGCAGCTTCCCACAATGTCGTCGAGACGCGTCTTGAGCTTTGGCTGAGGCACGTCGTGCTGATACTGTCCCACGCCGATCGACTTCGGGTCGATTTTGACGAGTTCGGCCAACGGGTCCTGTAGCCGTCGGGCAATGGAAACCGCGCCGCGAAGCGATACATCGAGTTCCGGGAACTCGGCGCGTGCTGCATCAGATGCGGAATAGACAGAGGCGCCAGCCTCGTTCACGACAACCACCTGCGGACGGGGGGCGTCTAGTTCACGCAGCGCAGCTTTTGTCAGCGATTCGGTCTCACGGCTCGCAGTCCCGTTTCCGATCGCGATGAGTTCCGGAGTGAAACGGCTGACCATGGCCCGGATGGCGCCGGCAAAGCGGTCTTCCTGATGCAGATAGAGCGTGTCGGTGTGGAGCAGGGCGCCCGTTGTACTGACCACCGCCACCTTAACCCCCGTTCGAAAGCCGGGATCGAGTCCAATCACACGAAGTTCTCCTGCTGGAGACGCCAGGAGCAGCTGCTCCAGGTTGCGGCCGAAGATGGTGATGGCATCGTTGTCGGCGCGTGACTTGAGCTCGAGACGCAGTTCGACTTCGATGGCCATGGCCAAGAGGCGCTTGTAGGCATCGGCGGCCACGAGTGCGAGCTGCTGCGTCGCGCGCCGTCCGTCGGAGAGGTCTCTCGTCAGGCGGGCTGTGATGGCCTCGGAGGGCGCCTCTATGCGCCACAGCAGTTCTGCTTCCGCTTCACCGCGGCGAATGGCCAGCATGCGGTGGCTGGGAATGGTGCCTAACGGTTCGCTGTAGTCGAAGTAGTCCTTGTACTTGGACGCGTCGTTCGCCTTGCCGGGCTGGACCGAGCTGCGTACGAGGCCCTTTGCTCGGGTGGTCTCGCGTACCCAGCCGCGCACGGTCGCATCTTCCGCCACGAGCTCGGCCAGAATGTCGCGGGCGCCGAGCAGCGCGGTATCGGCGTTAGGCAGGCCGAGCTCGGCGTTCACGTAACCCGATGCTGCGGCCGCCGCCTCGGCGTCGTTGAGGGCCCCACTCCAGAGCTGGTCGGCGAGGGGCGCCAGTCCGCGTTCGCGGGCGATCATGGCTCGAGTGCGACGCTTGGGCTTGTACGGCAGGTAGAGATCTTCCAGCGCCTGCTTGGTGTCGGCGGCCATGAGCTGTGCGCGCAGCGCGTCGTCCAGTTTTCCATGCTCGTCCACACTCCTGAGAATCGCCGCGCGTCGTTCCTCCAGTTCACCCAGGTACTCGGCGCGGTCGCGTACGTCGCGCAACTGCACTTCGTCCAGCCCACCCGTTGCTTCCTTTCGATACCGCGCGATGAAGGGGAGGGTGCTGCCCTCAGAGAAAAGTGCAAGCGTGTCGCGCACCTGTGCGCTCGAGATCGACAGTTCAGTGGCGACTCGTGAGACGATGGATGTGGGAACGGCGCGTTTGGGGGATTCGGACATTCGGTAGACCGGGAGGCTTGGCGACTCGTTGGGCGCGGTTCGCGCGAAGGAGCATCGCGACCGACTTGGGGAGGCTGGCAAGCATAACGCCTCGCGGTGCCGTACGTGCACGTTGCGCGCTGCGTTCGTCGTCCCTTGACGTTGGGCGCTCACCGCTACAAGTTAACCACATGGTTAAACCAAGAGGTTCAACCAAGAGATCAAAGGCTACGTCGGCCAGTGGGGTGGCGGGTGGCAGCCCGCCGAGCGACGACCGCGCCACGCGCGAACGCATTCTTTCCGCAGCGCACCGAGTGTTCGTGCGAAAGGGGAGCGCGAACGCGCGGACGCAGGAGATCGCGGACGGGGCAGGCGTCAACAAGGCACTGGTCCACTACTACTTCGGCACCAAGGCGCTCCTGGCCGATGCGGTCTTCGCCGCTGCGGCAGCGGAGCTAATGCCACGAATCTTCGGTATCGTGGGTTCGGAGACGCGCTCGATCGAAGACAAAGTGCGAGCGGTGGTGCAGGAGCAGATCGACTTCCATTCCACTCGCCCGTATCTGGCGAGGTACGTGGTGGTGGAAGCGCACACCGAGCCAGCGCGCCTGCGACAACTCATGTCGCCGCACGGCGCCGCGCCGCTGTCAGCGCTGCGCCGTCAACTGGCCGAGGGCGCGAGCGCCAAGACCATTCGCCACATCTCCGCCGAACAGTTCGTGGTGAACCTGATGTCGTTGTGCGTCTTTCCGTTTATCGCGCGCCCGATATTTGAACAAGTGATCGGGCTGGACGCCGAGCACTTTCCGGACTTCCTCGACGCGCGCCGGCGCGAGTTGGCGGACTTCTTTCTTGCAGGGTTACGTCCGTGACGTTTCTGCTTCGGCATCTTCTCATCATTCCGCTGGCGTTAGGCAGCGTGACGGCGTACGCTCAGGACACGTTGCGGCTGGCTAATCTGCAGGACGCCACACTGGCTCGCGATCCGCGGGCCGCGCAACCAGCGCTCCTCCGCTCTGCCAGCAATCTGAGGCTGACCTCGCTCGACTTCGAGCGTCGGCCGCAGCTCTCGGTCAACGGATTCGCGTCGCATCAGAGTGACGTGACGTCCCTTCCCATCAGCCTTCCAGGCACCTCCGTGCCGACACCGCCGAAGGATCGCTGGCAGGGCACCATGGATCTGCAACAAATGCTGTATGACGGAGGCTCCGTGTCGGCGCGGCAATCACTCGAGCGCGCGCGCTTCGCCGAATCGGCGGCAGCGGTCGACGCCGCGCTGTATCGCACGCGGGCCGAGGTGAACTCGGCATTCTTCAACGCCTACATGTTGCAGGAACGCGCACGAGAAGTGGATGCGCTCAAAGGAGATCTGTCGGCTCGACTGAACGTCGCGCGTGCGCGGGTCGAGAACGGTACGACGCTCGCGCGTGACACAGCCATCATCATGGTGGAGCTACTCCGGGCGGAAATGTCCAAGCGCGACGCGCTGTCGTCCCGCAGAGCAGCGCTTGCCGTCTTGGCGCGATTCGCTGGACGCGCGATCGATTCGTCCGCCGTGCTGGAACTCCCCGATCTGACGGCCGACGTGGAACGTGCGCGTCGTGAAGGTCGGGCCGATGTGCTGAGGGCACGCCCCGAGTTCGCGCAGTATCGCCAGTCGCGCGCGCGCATCGATCGCGAGGCGGCGCTCACGTCGGTGGAGAACCGGCCGCGTGTGGTGGCATTTGGGCAAGCTGGGCTGGGGCGCCCGGGATACAATCAATTCCGCACCGATACCGATCAGCTCTGGCAGGCGGGGCTTCGGCTGGAGTGGCGTCCGTGGACGTGGCGCAGCGCCGAGCGGGCGCACGAGGTGCTCCAGGTGCAACTCCGTATCGTCGATACCGAAGAACAGGCGCTCGCCGAGGCCGTTGCGCGCGCCGTCGAGTCCGATATCGCTGATGTCACCCGACTGCGTGAGGTACTCACGACCGACGAGCAGGTCGTCACACTGCGCATCGACATCGAGCGGCAGGCGCGCGAGCAGTACGCCGAGGGAGTCCTCACTGCCGCTGACTACGTGGAGATTCGCACCGACGTGCTCGAAGCGCGGCTCACCCTGCAACGACATCGCGCCGAGCTGTCGCAGGCGCAGGCACGATTTCTGACCACGTTGGGGCTCCCGCTTCGCCAATGAGAACAATAGCGACCATGACCACCCTCTCACGTGCGCGGCTGGCGGCTGCATGGCTGGTGCTCGGCGCTTGTGCCAAGTCGGCTCCGGATGCCTACGGCAATTTCGAAGCGACCGAAGTCACCATTGCCGCAGAGACAAGCGGCCGACTGCTGCGGCTCGGCGTTGAAGAAGGCGCACGATTCGCGGCGGGCGTCGAGGTCGGGCTGGTGGATACGAGCACGCTCGCCCTCCAGCGACGGGAGCTGGTAGCCCGACGCGAGGCGGCGCGCGCCCGCACGGGCGAGGTGGACGCGAATGCGGCGGTACTCCAAACGCAGCGTGCAACAGCCGAACGCGAAGTGGAGCGCACCCGACGCCTTTTGGCGGTCCAGGCGGCAACGTCGCAACAGGGCGATCGGGCCGAGCGCGACGCGCAGGTGTTGCGCCAGCAACTGGCGGGCATACAGGCCGCGCGCACCAGCATCACGCGCGAGGTGGCGTCGATCGACGCGCAGCTCGCGACCATGGACGATCGATTACAGAAGAGTCGCATCGTGAGCCCTGGTACGGGCACGGTGCTGACGCGATACGTGGAAGTTGGAGAGTTCGTGCAGTCGGGCACCGCGTTGTTCAAGATGGCTGCGCTCGATACGCTGGTGTTTCGAGCCTATCTGAGTGGGGCGCAACTGTCTCAGGTGGTATTGGGGCAGACCGTGCAGGTGCGGGTGGACGCGGGCAGCGACTCCCTCCGCGTGCTCACCGGGCGAGTCACCTGGATTGCTTCCGCAGCCGAATTCACTCCCACGCCAATTCAAACGCGCGACGAGCGAATCACGCAGGTGTACGCGGTCAAAGTGGCCGTACCTAACGAGGGCGGCCGCCTTCGCATCGGAATGCCGGGTGAACTCTCGCTCGGCGTCGTCGTTGGCGGAAAGAAGGACACGGCGCCATGACCGCGCGATCCGAGGGGCACGCCGTCGATGTGAACGGACTCTCGAAGCGATTCGGCGAAGTGCGTGCGCTGAACGACGTCACCTTTCACGTATCGCACGGCGAGCTGTTCGGCTTCATCGGACCAGATGGTGCGGGGAAGACGACACTGTTTCGGACGATGGTCACGCTTCTCCTTCCCGATGCCGGCACGGTTCGCGTGCTGGGGCTTGATGTGGTGAACGATCTCTGGGCGCTGCGGTCCAAGGTGGGCTACATGCCCGGTCGATTCTCCCTTTATCCCGACCTGAGCGCCGAAGAGAACCTTCGCTTCTTCGCCTCGGTCTTCGGCTCCACGCTGGAGGAGGGTCGAGACATCATCGAGCCGATCTGGCGACAACTGGAGCCATTCGCAGCCCGGCGGGCGGGCGCCCTCTCCGGCGGAATGAAGCAAAAGCTAGCCCTCTGTTGTGCCTTGGTGCACGCTCCGGAGATCCTGTTTCTCGACGAGCCGACCACTGGCGTCGATGCTGTGTCCCGCCGGGAGTTCTGGGACCTGCTCGACCGTTTGAGGGCCGGCGGGCTCACGGTAGTGGTGTCGACACCCTACATGGATGAAGCGAGTCGGTGCGACCGGGTGGCACTGGTGCAGAAGGGCCGCATACTTCTCACAGATGCGCCGGCGGTAATCGGCGCGCAGTACCCGCGTCCCCTCTTCGCCGTACGCGCAAATGACCGGCTCGCGATTCTGGGCTTACTGCGCCGCTTTCCGCATGCGGCCGCCGTATGGCCGTTCGGCGAGGTTGTGCACTACACCGATGCGCGCACCAACAGCACGTCGGAACTCATCATTCGTGAGTTGTCCGCATTTGTGGCGGAGGCGAAGATGCCTAACGTCCATATCTCGGTAACTCCGGCCGGTATCGAGGACGCCTTCATGTGGTACATGGCGCAAGGGGAGGCCGCGTGAGCGACATCTCGATCGACGCCCGAGGACTCACCAGACGTTTTGGCGACTTCACCGCCGTCGACGCCATCACTTTCGAGGTGAACGAGGGCGAGGTCTTCGGATTCCTTGGCGCCAACGGCGCGGGGAAGACCACTGCGATTCGCATGCTCATCGGCTTGCTCGAGCCCACGGCAGGATCGGCGATGGTCGCCGGTCACGATGTGGCGACCGAGCCCGAAGCGGTACGGCGCCACATCGGATACATGAGCCAGCGTTTTTCCCTGTACGACGATCTGACGGTACGGGAGAACATCACGCTGTACGGCGGCATCTACGGGCTGCGAGACAGCGAGATTGCCGAGCGCATGCACACGCTGCTGGGCCGCATCGGGCTCGAACATGCCCGCAACGAGCTGGTACGCAAGATTCCGCTTGGGTGGAAGCAGCAACTGGCCTTCTCCGTTGCGCTGCTCCATGGGCCGCGCGTGGTATTTCTCGATGAGCCAACCAGTGGAGTGGATCCGATCACGCGGCGCCGCTTTTGGGAGATGATCTACGAAGCGGCAGCCGCCGGCACCACCATCCTGGTCACCACGCACTACCTGGATGAGGCGGAATACTGCGACCGCATCTCGATCATGGTCGATGGTGCAATCGCCGCGATGGGGACACCGGCGGCGGTGAAGGCATCGTTCAGCGTGTCGTCACTGGACGAGGTCTTCTTGCGTCTCACGCGATCGGGCGTCGTCGCATGAGGGTTGTCGAATGAGCGCCGTAGCATGAGCGCGTTCGCAGCTTTCGTTCGCAAGGAGACGTATCACATCCTGCGCGACCGGCAGACGCTCTGGATCCTGCTGCTGATGCCGCTGGTACAGGTGCTGCTCTTCGGCTACGCCGTGCGCACGGACGTGCACGATATCCGGCTGGCCATCGTGGATCCGACGCCTAACGTGGCGTCACGTGCGCTGGTCCAGCGCTTCGCGTCGTCGAGCCGATTTCAGGTGGTGGGGGTGTATCCGACCACCGAATCACTGGACCGGGGGTTTCGGGAAGGGGTGTTGCGGCAGGCCGTCGTGTTGCCGCGCAACGTGGACCGGGCGCTGCTCGGCCCCGGGCCAATCAGCATCCAGGTAATCAGCGATGCGGCGGACCCCAACACGGGAAGCATCATGCAAGCGTATGCCGGCGCGGTTATCCAACGCTGGCATGCGGAGTCGGCGCCGCCGGTCGCGCTCGGCGTGCGTATCGACCTGACGACGCGTATGCGTTACAACCCAACGCTGGAGAGCGTCAACATTTTCGTGCCGGGACTCATCGCACTGGTCCTGACCATCGTGTCGGCGATGATGACCGCCATTTCCATCACGCGCGAGAAGGAAACCGGCACGATGGAAATGCTCCTCGTCTCTCCGCTGCGTCCGTCGGCCATTGTTGTCGGAAAGGTAGCGCCGTACGTGGTGATGGGATTTTTGAACGTGCTCCTGGTACTTGGAGCGGCGCGGGTGGTTTTTCACATTCCGTTGCGCGGAAGCCTGACTTTGCTGCTGGCGGAGTGCCTGCTCTACATCCTGACGTCGCTGGGACTGGGGATCGTGATTTCATCGCGGGCCCGGACGCAGCGGACCGCGATGATCGCCGCGCTGGCGGGCCTGCTGCTGCCCACGCTCATGCTGTCCGGTTTCATCTTTCCGCTCGACTCCCTTCCCCTGCCGCTGCGGGTGATCTCCGACATCGTGCCGGCCCGCTGGTTTCTCGCCATCGTGCGGGGAGTGATGGTGAAGGGGGCGGGTCTCGCGTCACTCTGGCCGGAGACGGTGATCCTGATGGGGCTCACGGTGCTGCTGTTGACGATTGGCGCGAAGCGACTCTCCGTCCGGCTGGACTAGACGATGCGAACGATTCTCTTCCTCATGCGGAAGGAGTTTCTTCAGGTCTTCCGGGACAGGGCGACGGTCTTTCAGATCTTCTTCATTCCGGTGGTGCAACTGCTGGTGCTGTCCAACGCGGCGACATTCGATATCAAACGCACGGCGCTCGCGGTTGTCGACGAAGATCGTACCACGGTGTCGGCGGGGCTTGTGCGGCGCATGGAAGGGGGAGGTCGCTTTACGGTGGCGATTCTGCAACCCACTACAGCGGGTATCGAGCAGGCGTTACTCGATCGGGAGGCGACAGCGGTGCTGCACATTCCCCGCGGCTTCGAGCAGATGCTGGTGCGCGAGCGGCATGCTCCCCTGCAGCTGCAACTGAACGCGGAAGAGGGAGCGGCGGCCGGCATCGTGCAGACGGCGGCGCAGGCTGTGGTGACCGACTACGCCCGCGAACTGGGGGCGAGCATGTCGCAGACGCCGCGCGTGGTGCGCGGGGCTGCGCTCGATCTCCGGGCGCAGGGGTGGTTCAATCCGTCGCGCAACTACAAGCACTTCATGGTGCCGGCATTGCTCGTATCACTCACCACCATCATCGGTTTGCTCCTGACGGCGCAGAACATCGCGCGCGAGAAGGAGCTGGGCACGCTCGATCAGCTCAATGTCACCCCCATCACCAAGGGACAGTTCATCACGGCCAAGCTGCTTCCGTTCTGGCTGCTCTCGCTGCTGATCTTCGCGATCGGACTGACGATGGGCAAAGTGGTGTTTGGCATCCCGACGCGGGGAAGTGTCCCCTTGGTATTCCTCTCGGCGGCGGTGTACCTCGTTGTCGCGCTGGGCATCGGACTCTGGATCTCGACCTTCACAAACACGCAGCAGCAGACCATGTTCGTGGCCTTCTTCATCATGCTGATCTACCTGCTCATGAGCGGCCTCTTTACTCCGGTGGATTCGATGCCCCGCTGGGCGCAGCTGGTGGCACAGGCGAATCCGGTCAAGCACTTCGTGTTCATCATGCGGTCGGTGCTGGTGAAGGGGGCGGGACTCGAAACGGTGGCCACGCCCTTGATCGGTCTGGCGGTAGGCGGGGCGGCCGTGCTGACACTCGCCGTGCGTCGGTACTCGAAGCAGACGAGTTGACGCGCTAGGGTGTCGCCGGTGCAGTTCTGCCGACGCGGATGCAGGGCTTCTCTACCGGGAGCGGTGTGATTGCCGCGCCGCCGGGTCGTCGATGACGATGGCCTGGCCGCTGGTCGCGTCGTTGAGGGCGCGGCGCAGGGCCTCCATCTGTTCCAGTGGTGCACGAACGCGATACTGCACATCTGCCCCGTAGGTCTCCCCGACCACCGCAGCCTCGAGCGCGGGCATGAGGTGTTGCACCGTGGAGATATGCGTGTAATTCACTATCAGCGTGAACTCGCCGTACTCGACACGTTCACCACGGATCATGGTCGTGAGGGCCGCTTGCACCGTCGCCGTATATGCTCGTGCGAGTCCACCGGTGCCGAGCTTTACGCCACCATAGTAGCGGGTGACCACGGCGGCGAGGTCTCCAACGCCGCTATGCAGCAATACGGTGAGCATTGGCCGGCCCGCCGTGCCATGCGGCTCACCATCGTCGCTCATCCCAACGCGACTTGTACTCCCCGGCGGGCCGACCACGAAGGCCCAGCAGTTGTGAGTGGCGTCGGCAAACTCGGTCTTCATCTCGCGAATGAAAGTCTGCGCCGTATCGCTCGAGGCCGCTCGCTCGATGGTGCAAATGAAGCGGCTGCGATCGATGGTGTGTTCGGCACGGCAGCGCTCGGCCGGAACCGGATAGCGGTGGGAGACCGTCACGCGACAGCCGTGCCTAACGGGCGACGGTCGCCATCCCCGCCGGTGCATACCGATCGCCGGACGCGACATCGCGCGGAAAGGCATCGGATAGCGCCTGCCGTTCATCGGCGCCCATCGGCACATGTACCGATGCGGCGTTCTCCTCGAGGTACTTCACCCGCTTGGTTCCGGGAATGGGGACGATGCCCGCGCCCTGTGCAAGAAGCCAGGCCAGGGCCAGTTGTGACGGGGTACACTCCTTTGCCAGGGCCATGGTTCGCACGATTGCAACGAGGTCGAGGTTGCGCTGGAAATTCTCGCCCATGAAGCGCGGTGAACTACGGCGGAAATCGTCAGCCGCAAAGTCGTCGGGCGAGGTGATGTGCCCCGTGAGGAAGCCTCGCCCGACTGGACTGTATGGCACGAAGCCCACACCCAGCTCTCGGCAGGCCGGTAGCACGTCGTCCTCGGGGTCGCGGGTCCAGAGCGAATACTCGCTCTGGACTGCGGTAATGGGGTGCTCGGCGTGGCCGCGTCGCAGTGTGGTCGCCGACACCTCGGAGAGTCCGAGGTGTCGCACCTTGCCCTGCTCGATCAGGCGTGCCATGGCGCCGACCGTCTCTTCGATGGGGACCGCGGGATCGACGCGGTGCAGATAGTAGAGGTCGATGTAGTCGGTGTCGAGCCTCGTTAGGCTCGCGTCGCAGGCTCGCTGCACGTATTTCGGGGATCCGTCGAGCGACCGGACCGAGGGGTTGTCGGGGTCGCGCTTGATGCCGAACTTGGTGGCGAGTGTGACGGCGCCGCGCTGGCCGCGGAGGACGAGGGAAATGAGTCGCTCGTTCTCGTGCGGACCATAGGCGTCCGCCGTATCGAGAAACGAGACGCCGAGTTCCAGCGCGCGGTGCAGCGTGCGCAGTGACTCGGTCCGATCGGCAGCGCCGTAGAACTCGCTCATTCCCATACAGCCGAGTCCAACGGCCGAAACGCGAAGCGTGCCGAGGGTTTCGTGTCGCATGTGCGGAACGGGGGAGGGGAATGTGCGGTGGCGAGAATGCGATGCAATCTGCGCAATCTCGCGCGGTCGTGCGACACGTGCGGGGCGAGTCGTTGTTGACTCCCGCTTGGCGGGCGGTAGTTTTCGCCAACGCCCCCGCCTTGTTGCGCGGGGCGTTTTTTTGTGGCCGGGTGGTTGGGGAGTGGACTCCCTCATCCCGCGTCGTCTTCATCTAGGCTGTGCTCATGTTCGACTCGAAAACGCGCACCGTTGTCGTCGTCGGCGCCCAGTGGGGCGACGAAGGGAAGGGCAAGCTCGTCGACGTCATCGCTGAACGCGCTGACTGGGTCGTGCGCTATCAGGGCGGCGCCAACGCGGGTCACACCGTTCACATCGGCAACGACTCCTTCGTATTGCACCAGATTCCCTCCGGCATTCTGCATCCCGGTGTTCGCTGCGCCATCGGCAACGGGGTGGTGCTCGACCCGGAAACGCTCTTCACCGAAATCGACGAACTTGTGAAGGATGGCATCGACGTCGAGGGGCGCCTGTACGTCTCCGATCGCGCTCATTTGGTGATGCCGTATCACAAGCTGGTGGATTCGGAGAGTGCGGCGTCGAAGGCGATAGGCACCACGGGGCGGGGCATCGGGCCATGCTACGAGGACAAGGTGGGGAGACGTGGCGTCCGCGTGGTGGACCTCAAGCATATGGACCGTGTCCGATCGCTCATCGAGCGGGGCGTCGACACGGCCAACATGCGACTCGAGCGCAGTGGATCGCCCAAGCGTGCGTCGGTCGACGAGGCGATGGAGCGGCTCTCGGCGTTGGCGCCACGCCTGAGCGCGCTCTCGGACGATCTCAGTCTGTCCATCCACCGCGCCATCAGATCGGGGGCGGCAATCCTCCTCGAAGGTGCTCAGGGATCATTGCTCGACGTCGATCACGGCACGTATCCCTTTGTCACGTCGAGCAACACGACCGTTGGCGGTGCTGCCACGGGGGCCGGTATCGCGCCCACCGCGCTGCACGCAGCGTTAGGCGTGGTCAAGGCATACACCACCCGGGTGGGCAATGGACCACTCCCTACCGAGTTCGACGAATCGCTTGGCGCCCGTGTCCGCCAGTTGGGAAACGAATTCGGCGCCACCACCGGCCGACCACGACGCTGCGGGTGGTTTGACGCCGTTGTGGTGCGATTCGCCGTACGGGTGAACGGGCTCACCGGACTGGCCGTCACCAAACTGGACGTGCTCGACACCCTCGAGTCTTTGGGAATCTGCACCGGCTACAAGGTGGGCGGCGACATTCTCAGCGAGTTCCCGGCCGACATTGCGGAGCTCGAGCAGCTGGAACCCGTGTACGAGTGGTTTCCGGGGTGGAAGTCGTCCACCGCCAACGCCCGCGTGCTCGCCGACCTTCCCTCCACCGCCCGCGCGTATCTCGATCGTATCGAGGCGCTGGTTGAGGCGCCGATTCGCTTCGTGTCGGTTGGTACCAGGCGCGACCAGATCATCGACGTCGCTCCCTGAGGATCGCCCGTGTCGAGTGTTGCGGATTCATACGACGTCGTGGTGGTCGGGGCGGGCCCATGTGGGCTGGCCGCCGCGATCTCACTTGGTAGGGCAGGCTTCCGCACGGTCGTGATCGACGCCGACTGCGTCGTCAGTTCCATCACACAATATCCGACGTATGCGTCCTTCTTCTCGACCGCCGAGAAGCTGTCGTTAGGTGGCCTTCCCTTCGTGATCACCGAGGCCAAGCCGTCGCGCCGCGACGCCCTCGCCTACTATCGCGCGGTGGTCAGATATTTCGGGATCTCGGTGCGGCAGTACGAGCGTGTGCTGGCCATCGAGGGTCGAGCTCCCGACTTCGCCGTTCGCACGCGGACTCGGAGTGGGGTGGTGCGCACGATGTCGGCCAGGGCCGTCGTGGTGGCGACCGGCTACTGGGGATCGCCCAATCTGCTCAAGGTTCCGGGTGAGGAGCTCCCGCACGTGACGCATGCCTATCGCGAAGGCCACGCCGCATTCCAGCAGTCAGCGCTGGTCGTAGGAGGGGGAAACTCGGCGGCAGAGGCCGCACTCGATTTGTGGCGCGCTGGCTCCACGGTCACCATCGTTCATTTTGGTCCCGAGTTTGACCGGAAGATCAAGCCCTGGATTCTCCCCGACCTCATGAATCGCATCGCCGAGGGGGCCATTTGTGCGGAGTGGAATGCGCGTGTTACCGCGATCACGCCTGAGGTGGTGGAGATCCGGCGCGACGACGGCACGACTGCGCGGATCTCGAGCGAGCACGTCTTTCTCCTCACGGGTTTTGCGCCTAACGTGGATTTGTTGCGCGACGCGCGGGTGCCCATCGACGCCGTAACCGGTATACCGGAGCACAACCCGGCGACGTTGGAAACCGCTGTGGCGGGCCTCTTCATCGCCGGCGTGGTCACTGCGGGCTACGACGCCAACAAGATCTTCATCGAGAATGGACGCTTTCACGGCGAATTCATCTCGGCGCGTCTGCTTGGGACGTCGCCACCGTCGCCGCCGCGACTCAGCCGGGAACTCGACACCTGAGTTTGGAGCCTGACATGCACACCGTCCACACCCGCCGCGAGTTCGTGAGCTGTGCCTCTCACCTGGCCCTCGCCGCCGTCTGCATGCCGCTCGCCGTGCGCGAGCGATGGGCGCGCGTCGCGTTAGGCACGGTGGTGGCGGACGAACCATTCGGACGCCTGGAACAGGTGGGGGAGGGTATCTGGGCGCTAATCTCCACGCCGCTCGGGGGCGACTATACCACCACCTCCAATGGGGGAATCATCGCCGGACGGAGCGGGGTGCTCGCCATCGAAGGTTTCAACACCCCCGCCGGCGCGACCTGGCTTGCCAACAAATCGCGCGAGCTTACGGGGCGGTGGCCGACTCACGTCGTTCTCACCCACTATCACGCCGACCACGCGAATGGTGTGGCTGGCTACCTGGGAAACGCGGCACACCCCGTCGTTCGCACCACCACCACCACCCGTGAACTGGTCTTGACCCGCAATACGCCGACCAACGATGCGCGAGTGTCCGCGTTGCGCGACGCGGAGGTCATCGTTCCGATCGACGCCACCCGCATCGATCTGGGATCACGCATGGTTCGGTTGGTGCCGCGGGCGGGCCACACCGCGAGCGACGTCTCGATCGAAGTCGACGATCCAAGTCTGGTATTCTGCGGAGACCTAGTCTGGAACGGGATGTTTCCGAACTATGTTGACGCGACACCGTCGGCCCTTGCTCGCTCGGTGAAGGCGCTGCGTCGCCCCGGGGCAACGACGTACGTTCCCGGACACGGTGGTGTGGCGCACGAGGGCGATGTGGCGCGCTACGTCTCGATGCTCGACGAGGTGGAGGCAGCCGCGCGTTCGGCCAGGGCGAAAGGCATCTCGGCCGCCGAGGCGGCTCTGGCGTTCGCACAACCACCGTCGTTAGGCGAGTGGACACTGTTCAACAAGGTGTTCTACGAGCGGGCCTTCGCGGCGTGGTACCGGGAGCTAGCTGCGTAAGTAGCAGGATGCGAACCCCGTGCGCGACCACGCCGCTCTTGCCGCACCCAGATCGGATCGGCACGGTGTTATAATGTGCGCAGCCCCCTTCTCGTCTTCTCGTCTTCTCGTCTTCTCGTCTTCTGTAGTATTCGTCTTCTCGTCTTCTCGTCTTCTCGTCTTCTGTCGTATTCGTATTTGTCCTCCCGCCTCCCCCACATGCCCTCTCCCGACGTGATGGAAAAACTCGTGTCGCTGGCCAAGCGGCGCGGCTTCGTCTTCCAATCGTCCGAGATCTACGGGGGCACGGGGTCCGTGTGGGACTACGGGCCCCTTGGAGTGGAGCTCAAGAAGAACCTGAAGGACCGCTGGTGGCACGCGATGGTGCGTGCGCGCGGTGACATCGAAGGGCTCGACGCGGCCATCCTGATGCATCCGCGTGTTTGGGAGGCGTCGGGGCACGTGGCCGGCTTCACCGATCCGCTGGTTGACTGCAAAGCGTGCAAGGCCCGCTTTCGCGCCGACAACCTCGGCGATGCCCAGTGTCCGCGGAAGCCGAGCAAGCACCCGGGCGAGCACGCGGAGTGCCAGCTCACCGAGCCGCGCAACTTCAATCTGATGTTCAAGACGTTCATGGGGCCGCTGGAAGAATCGGCCGCCGTCGTCTATCTGCGGCCCGAAACGGCGCAGGGCATCTACGTCAACTTTCTCAACGTGCAGCAGGCGTCTCGGCAGAAGATCCCGTTCGGCATTGCCCAGATCGGCAAGGCGTTCCGGAACGAGATCACCCCCGGGAACTTCATCTTCCGCACGCGAGAGTTCGAGCAGATGGAGATGCAGTTCTTCGTCGATCCGGAGGGCGACCACATGGAGTGGTTCGAGTACTGGAAGGCGCAGCGCATGGCCTGGCACCAATCATTAGGGCTGCATCACGACCGACTCCTCTTTCATCAGCATACGCCGCAGGAGTTGGCGCACTACGCACGCGCGGCCTTCGATATTCAGTTCGACTTCGGTGGCACGCTGGGATTCCAGGAAATCGAAGGGGTGCACCACCGCGGCGACTTCGACCTGCAACGTCACCAGGAATACTCGTCCAAGCGGCTGGAGTACGTGGATCAGCAGGCCAATAGGCGCTATCTCCCGTTTGTCGTGGAGACATCGGTCGGAGCGGATCGCACGACGCTCGCCGTCCTCGTGAACGCCTATCACGAGGAAGCCGTGGCGGGGGAGACCGAGGGGCGAGTTGTGCTCAAGCTCCACCCGCAGCTGGCGCCCATGAAGGCAGGCATTTTTCCTTTGACAAAGAAGGAGGGAATGCCGGAATTCGCCGAAAAGTTGACGGCAGAGCTTCGCCCTCACTTTCCAGTCTTTCTCGACGAGAGCGGGGCCATCGGGCGCCGTTACCGCCGTCAGGACGAAATCGGAACGCCGTTCTGCCTCACCGTCGATGGGCAAACGATGGCCGATGGCACGCTGACGGTGCGTGATCGCGATACGTTGCAGCAGGAGCGCATTGCTGCGACGGCCGCGCGTGAGTACATCGCCAGCCGAATCGGTCGGTCCGGCTAACCGTCGTGAAGCGTCAGCATGCGAATCCTCGCATATGCGCTAGTTCTCCTCACGGCAGCCTTCGCACTGATCTATGTGGTTGGGCGATCGTTGCCACTTTCGCACGTGGCATCGCTCGAAGAGCGCTTCGATGCACTGCCCGACAGCGTGTTCGCCGTTCTCGAAAGCGTCGCCGACTATCCGAAGTGGCGACGTGACGTGACGCGCGTCGAAATCCTTCCGCCGGTTGCTGGGAACCTGTCATGGCGCGAAAGCAATGGCCGAGACAGGGTGGAATACGTCGCCGACCAAGTTGTCGTCCCCGAGCGCTGGGTGACACGCATCACGAGCGAGGGACTTCCCTACGGTGGTCGCTGGATCTTCGAGCTCACCCCCGACCGCGGAGGTACGAGGGTCACGTTCACGGAAGAGGGCGAAGTATACAACCCACTGTTTCGTTTTATGATGACGTACGTTTTCGGCTCGACCATGACGATCGAGCGGTATCTCGAAGATGTGAGGAAGCGAGTGGCACGTCACTGATCTGGCGATCGGAGACTGGCAGCGGCATTGGAACCCCGGCGCGTCCAGCGCTGATGAGATAGGTCGGTGTCCGTGGGCGCGTAGTCGGACTCGCGCCTCTCGTGCGCCCGATGCCGCCCGGTGCCGCTGGTGCCGCTGGTGCCCCCGGTGACTCGCGCGCGCGCCTAACGCCGCGGCGCCCGTTCGCGAAGGTACACCGCCACCGCCTCGGTGCGGTTTCCCACGCTCAACTTCATGTACAGGTTTTGCAGGTGGAACTTCACCGTATTCTCGCTCACTCGTAGCCGACGCGCGATCTCGGCGTTGCTGGTCCCCTCGGCCAGGAGCGCCAGGACCGATCCTTCGCGCTCCGTCGGCTGCCGAGGATCGGAGGCTGTCGTTTTGCCGAGCAGCCACCGCTTGGCGGCTTGTGGAAAGACGATCTGGCCGAGGTGCACCTGACGGATGGCGTCGACGGTGTGGCGTGGTGGATCGGTCTTGAGTGCGTACCCATCGGCACCTCCGTCCAGCGCCGCGCGCATCGATGTTCCGTCGCCGTACGCGGACAGCACGAGCACGCGCACCGGAATCTTCTCGGCGCGAATACGCTCGAGACAGGCCAGCCCGCTCATGGTCCCCATTTCGAGGTCGAGCACGACGACATCGGGCCGGTGCGTGCGAAGGAGTTCCATGACCTGTGCGCCGTCGGCGACTGCCCCGACAACTTGCATGTCGGGCTGCGCGTCCAGCAGGGAACGCAACCCCTCGAGCACGAGCGCGTGATCGTCGGCGAGCAGTATGCGAAGGCGCTCCGTCATGACACGTCTACCTCGACCGTCACCGTGGTCCCCTTACCCGGGCTGCTGACGAGGGCGAATGTTCCGCCGACCATTTCGACTCGGTCCCGCATGCCGCGCAGACCGAAGTGCGCGTCTCCCAGCGCGTTGGTGGTGTCGAAGCCCGCCCCATTGTCGATGATATCGAGCCGCAGTCGGCGTGGATTGTCGTCCCACGGACGGCGAAGCCTAACGACGACCTTGCTCGCCCCACCGTGACGGTAGGCATTGGAGAGTCCTTCCTGCAGAATGCGATAGAGCGCGATGCGAAGGGGTAGATCGGCAGCGGGAAGGTCGTCGTCCGCTTCGAGGACAATCTGCGTGTCGGTCAGGTCTTCATGCTGCAACAGGAGTTCATCCACCAGCTGGCGCAGAGGCCGATGCTCGAACTCCGGGGCACGAAAGGCGCCAATGAAGGAGCGTACCTCATTGAGTCCATCCTCCAACAACTTCCGGATCCTGTCCTTGCGAAGCACAACCTCCGGGTCTAACCCCGAGCAGCGATCGAGGGCGCTCTCCATCAAGTCAACCTGCGAGAGAGCGGCGTACATGTGCTGTACGGGGCCGTCATGAATATCGAGCAGGATGCGCTGTAGTTCCCACTCAGTGATGGCGAGCATACGGCGGGATGCGCCGACCTCACGTGGTCCGGCATCCTGATTGTGCGGCAATTCCGACGACATCACTCGAGTGCGTCTCCCGGTAGAGGCTGCACGAACAATGTGCGACCTGGCGTCGATTCCGGCGAGGGGAGCGTGAGGCGCGCTGCGCTGGTGAGGGCGCCAGCGTGTCGCTAGGCTTGAGAGTTACACCAACGGTCTTCGCGTTCGCGCGGGGCTACTTCTTTCTTGCTGCCTGCCCGGTTCGACCTTCGAATAGCTCACGCACACATGGATTCCATACTTACCTCGCCACATCATGACTCGTGGGACGACGTGACGCGCGAGACGGTGACGCATGTGCAGTCACTTATCCGCATCAATACTGTCAACCCTCCGGGCAACGAGATGGCTGCGGCACGCTATCTCGACACCATACTGCGGGCCGACGGCATCGAGACCTGGCTTGACGAGCCGGCTCCTGAACGGGCCGCACTCGTCGCCCGCATTCGCGGTGATGGGAGCCATCGCCCGCTGCTCCTTCTCGCCCACATGGACGTGGTCGGTGTTGAGCCGGAGAAGTGGACGGTCCCTCCCTTTGGCGGCGACATTCAGGACGGGTACCTGTACGGACGTGGGGCGATCGACGACAAGGGCATGCTGGCCTGCAACCTGATGGCGATGCATCTCGTTAGGCTGGCGATGGAGGCGACCCATCGCCAGCCGACGCGTGACATCGTCTTCGTGGCGACATCGGACGAGGAGGCGGGGGGAACCTTCGGCATCGATTGGATTCTGGAACACCGGCGCGATCTGGTGGACGCGGAATTTGCGCTCAACGAAGGAGGGCGCGTGCGGGTGGTCGATGGCCGTCGCCTCTACTGCGCCGTGCAGTGCGCGGAGAAGGTGCCGCACAACGTGATCGTGACGGCGCGAGGCCCCGGAGGACACGCTGCGGTGCCGCATGCAGGAAACGCGATCACGCGCCTAACGAACGCGCTCGCCCGCATCACCGCACACGTGGAACCCCTGGCCCTGTCGGAGGTGACGCACGCCTTCTTCGGAGAGTTGGCCGCCATCTGGCCCGACGTCGGTATTCGCGAGGCAATGGCCGACCTGACCTCGGCCGACCCGTCGCGCGTTGTGCGTGGTGCCGCCATGCTAAGTGCGATCCCGTCCATGAACGCCGTATTGCGGACCGGCATCTCGCCCACGCTCATTAGCGGGGGGATACGCTCAAACGTGATCCCCACCGAGGCGCAGGCCACGCTCAATATTCGATCCCTGCCTGGCGTGACCATCGAAGACGTACTGGTGCGTCTGCGCTCGCTGGTCGACGACCCCAACGTGACGCTGCACGTGCGGTCGAGCGGGGACGATGCCCCGCTCTCACCCATCGATTCGCCGATGTTTCGCGCCATTGCCGCCTCGGTTGCCGATCTCGACGACGCCATCCTCACCGTGCCCTATCTTTCGACCGGGGCCACCGACTCGGCGGCGCTGCGCCAGGCGGGCATCGCCTGCTACGGGGTGCTCCCGTTTCCGCTCACCCAGCAGGACGAGGATCGCATGCACGGCCACGACGAACGGGTCAGCCTCGACGCCCTCGGCTTTGGCGTTCGCCTCGTAACTGGTATCGTGCAACGAATGACCGGTCTCTGATCGGGTCGTCGACTTCCTTCACACTTCATTCCGTGCGCTCATGAAGCCCGTCGCTCTCATTACTGGTGCCAGCAAGGGAATCGGCCGCGCCGCGGCGCTCCGCCTGGCTCCCGACTACGATATCGTCGCCATCGCCCGTTCCGAAGCAGCCTTGCGATCGTTAGGTGCGGAAATCGCGGCGAAGGGAGGTCGCTGCACCGCAATAGACGTCGACCTGCGTGATCCGTCGGCGATTGCGATGGCATTATCGGGCGTGCACTGCGACGTGCTGGTCAACAACGCCGGCGTCATGCATCGCAAGCCATTCATCGACCTCACCCCCGCCGAGTGGGCGGAGATGATGGATGTGAACGTGAACGCGCTCTATCACGTGACGCGGGCCGTCCTGCCGGCCATGATTGCGCAGGGGCGTGGCCACGTCGTCAATATTTCGTCCATCGCCGGGCGCAACACGTTCATCGGCGGCACCTGCTATGCCGCCACCAAGCACGCCGTGCAGGCGTTCAGCGAGTGCCTGATGCTGGAAGTCCGCGACTACGGCGTGAAAGTGTCCAACGTCATGCCCGGGTCGGTGGCCACCGAGTTATCGCCCGGCGGCTCGAACGTGGCATGGGCGCTGCGCCCCGAAGACGTGGCCGAGGTGGTGGCGCAGATTCTGTCAATGCCAGACCATGCGCTGACGTTCAACGTGGAAGTCCGGGCTGCGCAACCCAAGAAGTAGAGACTACTGCGGTGTGCGGCCGACGAACGCAACCGACCGCCTAACGCTTGCCGCGATCCGTGATCGTCACGAACCACTGCGCCTCCCGCTTGCGGTACCTCGCCGTGAGGGTGGCACTGCCCGCCAATTTGGCTCGCGCCCGTCCGCTTCGCCCGTCGACGTCGAGAACATCGGCCCGCGACGAGGACCACAGGATGCCGCTGGGCGTCACCGCGGCGCCGCCCACTGTCGTCCCGATGGTCGCGTACACGACGGTGTCGTCAACTGTAAGCTGCCGGAAGCCGCGAATCTCGAACGTCGCGAGGTCACCGGCCGCGACCGTGAGGGTGACGACGGCGCGCGCACTGCCGACTGAGGCGGTGATCGTGGTCGTCCCTTCCCCGCGAGCCGTCACGCGTCCCGAGGCGTCTACCGAAGCCACCGACCGTCGTCCTGACTGCCAGCGGATCCGTGGGAGCGCACCGCCGGCCGCACGCGAGGCACGGACCTCCAACACTATGCTTTCTCCGAGCGCGAGTTCGCGGCGGACCGGAGGGCTGATGGAGATCTGCACGGGGGCGTCCGTGGGCGTAACTCCGCTCGGCCCACTGGCGACTTGGCGCTTACCATCGACCAGTGTGGCGGAGGGACGAGTTAGCAGCGGCGCGTCCGACACGATGCCGGTGTCTGCTCGTGTGCCGCCGGGGAGCGAAAAGTTGACCGCCGTATCCGTTTCACCCGTTGCGTCTGCGAAGGATGCGTCCTGTAAGGGCCCTCCAGGAGAACGCTTGTTATGCGCGGCGACGGGAGGTACAGCAGACTTCGCGCTGTCGCGGAAGTCGAGCGCAGGAGCGGATATTCCATCTGGCGTTCGAGAAATCGCTCTCAGTCCGAAAACGAGCGCCAAGGAGAGGACTGCGATGGCGACGACTCCTCGCAGGACTCGCGATGCTACCTGTGGTGCGGGAGCCCCCAGCGCAGGGCCGTGATGTCCCATAGCGCGTGCAGGCGCCGCAGCGTCGGGGTAAGTGAGCGGCGCCGCCACAGAAGGCGTCGTCGTCAACGACCCGGCGCCAGATTCCGGAGATGCCCAGGGCCTACTCGTTGGATTCGAACCTGACAGCACCCGATCGACGCGTAGAGGCCACTCGGCGCGCGCGTCGTCGAGCTCAGCGACGATAAGTGTTGCGCCGGCTCCGTTCGCGGTGAGCGTGCCATCCGGTGCCACGGTCGCGACGTCGGGATGGTGCGTGGACCACTGAATCGCCCTAGCCAGCCGACGTCCCCGTCGGTCTCGCGCCACGGCTTCCAGCACCGCGCTGCATCCCACCGCTAGGCATTCCGGAACGAGTAATGCAATGATTTCGGTTGGTGCGTCGTCGTCGGTCGCGGTGGAGCCGAATTCACCCGTCGTCGGTCCGATCGTCGAATTCCGGGGAGGGCGCGTGCGACGAGTCCTCGGCCACGGGCTCACCGGCGTACGAAGGGCATCGGCCAACGACTCTTCCACGTCGGTGGCATTGGCTAGGCGCACCAACTCGCGCCGTACCGGGTCGCTCAGTGAGAGAGAGACGGGAATCGCGCCTAACGCGGAGAGCGCGGTACCCATGTCGGGGAATCGTTCAGCCGGATTCTTGGCCAACATCCGCATGACGGCGGCGTCGAGATCGTCGGGACAGTCGGGACGCAGCGAACCGATTGGAGGAGGCGCATGCATGGTATGCGCCTGCATCACCGCAAAGGTTGTCCCGCCAAAGGGTGTCTGCCCGGTGATGAGTTCATACGCCACCACGCCGAGCGAGTACTGATCGCTTGCCCCGGTGAGTTCGGTGGCGTAACACTGCTCGGGGCTCATGTACTGCGGGGTCCCAACTACCGTTCCCGTCATGGTCTGCGACGGAACTTCGACTACCTTGGCGATGCCGAAGTCGGTCACCACGGCTTCGCCCTCGGCATTAAGCAGGATGTTGGCCGGTTTGATGTCGCGGTGAATCACCCCTCGCCTATGAGCGTACGACAGAGCCGAGCCAGCCTGATACAACAGGGCCCTAACCACTGAGAGATCCACCAAGCGCCCTTCGGCACGTTCCACACGAAGCATCTGTTGCAGGGAATGCCCGGGCACGAACTGCATGACGAAGAAGTGCAGGTCCTCCTGCTGACGAACGGCGTACACGGCGACGATGTTGGCGTGATTCAGGTTGGCCTGTGTCACGGCCTCTTGGGTGAATCGCTCGATCATCCCGTCGCCCAACATGATGGTCGGCGACATCACCTTGAGCGCGACCTTGCGATTGAGACCGAATTCGTGCGCGAGAAAGACGGCGGCCATTCCCCCGCGTCCTAGTTCCTTCAGCACGTCGTACTCGCCGAGCGTGATGTTGTGCAACCGCTCGAGAATCGAGGCCCAGCTCGCGGCGGCGCGAGCCTCACCGCCTGCTGACCTCGCGTCCGACTCGGTGACGGCGCTTGTGGCTGTTACCGGCAGCTGACAGGAGGCACACGCGAAGTCCCCGGGCTGCACTGGGGCGCCGCAGGTTGTGCATTTGAGTCGAGCTCCGTGGGTCATGGTGGTCGGTCGATCGTCGGCCGCGACGAGTTGTCGGCGCGTGAGAAGAGGTCTGGCGGCACGCTAATGACGACGTGAACGCTCCAAACGTTAAAAGGGTGCGTATGGCGGGAGTACGTCCGGCGTCGAGAAACGCTTTCCCCCAAGAGGATTGTCCGTGCGCTGACGCCACCTCCTCCTTGCATCGTCCCTGCCAGGGTCGCCGACAATCGGACACGGGAAGGGACTTGAGGACGAGGTCCTTCATCTCATTCGACTTGGCGACTGCTGCGACCCGCGCTGCCTTCCGCCGCTAGTGCAGCAAGGCAGCTTTCACGGGTACCACTACGTGCCGTCGGCGGTTGCCGGTGGCGGGCTCGTGCTCAATTTCCTCAACACGGCCGTCGGCATTTCGTGGTCGAACCTCTCCAACGCGGCTACGACCAGCGAAGCCACCTTTTCCTTATGGAGGGGGAGCTCCGGCGCGCCAGAGGGCACAGAAGCCGCCGGTGAGCGCCCACGGCTGCGGCCGGTGTCGTCTCCGCAGCAGACGCAGCGCGGCCACTGCGGGAGCGCCGACTGCGGGCGTGCGTGCGGTGCGCAGTCCACCAGTGTCAGCGCGCGTCGTTGGCATCGGTAGCTCCCAGTC
>ENA-ORBV01004389-ORBV01004389.1-microbial-mat-metagenome-genome-assembly--contig:-NODE-4389-length-27140-cov-4.647083_pt1 | contig 27140 bp, 23 predicted proteins | sample MGYA00237777_ERZ505514 | MGnify/ENA primary metagenome ERZ505514 (study PRJEB26160, sample SAMN06269048) | microbial mat metagenome | isolation source: Oligotrophic lake microbial mat | place...
CGTTCAAGCCGGCGCGCGGCATGCCGCGCAAGCTTGCCGGCTTTCACCCCCCATAACCGCACACTCTACCCCGTCCAGCTGAGGTTTCTAGGTTAACTTTACCATGCGTTCGTGCAGCCAATATTTTCTTCAGACTGGTTGTCGATCTCCCATCAAAGGACGTGCTGGCCTATGCGAGAATCGAGCGCACTCGGCTGGTTGAGGAAGGCGCTTGTCCACTGATTTGGACCTCGATTGGCTGACGCTGTATCGCGCTTACGGCACCGGTAATGGCAGTTGTTTTCGCGCGCTGGAGGCGGCCGGTGGCGATGTGTCGCTGGCGCTGCGCAGGGTGGCCGGCGCGGCGCTTGGGGCGGCGGCGATTGAACGTGCGCAGATCGAGGCGCGGCTGGATTGGCAATGGCTGCAGAGCAGCGGCGTCAGTTTGTTGACTGCCTTTGACGCGCGTTATCCACCCTTGTTGCGACGCATCAACGGCGCGCCCTTGCTGCTCTTTGTGCGCGGTGACGTCGACGCCTTGTGGACACCGCAGTTAGCGATTGTCGGGAGTCGGCAAGCCACCGCCGGCGGTTTGGCCACCGCGCGTGATTTCGCGGCAACTTTTGTGGCACGCGGTTTTGCCGTGGTAAGCGGTTTGGCCGCCGGCATTGACGCGGCCGCGCACCAAGGCGCGATGGACGCCGGCGGCATCACGATTGCCGTTCTGGGTACCGGGTTGGATCGGGTTTATCCGGCGCGGCATGCTGCTCTGGCCAGGACGATCACCGAACGTGGCGCGCTGGTGAGCGAGTTTCCACCACGCACGCCAGCGCGGCGCGAGAACTTCCCGCGGCGCAATCGCATCATCAGTGGTTTGTCCTTGGGCACACTGGTGGTGGAGGCCAGCTTGGGCAGCGGCTCGCTAATCACCGCGCGGGTGGCAGTCGATCAAGGTCGCGAGGTGTTCGCCATCCCGGGCTCTATTCACAATCCGCTCGCCAAGGGTTGCCACCAGTTGATTCGCGACGGCGCCAAATTGGTCGAAACAGCGCAAGAAGTGATCGACGAGTTGGCGCCCTTGGTCGGTGAATGGCGCGCCACCTTGCTATTACCCAGCACGCCCAGCACCCCGGTGACGCTGAGCCCAGCGCGAAGCGCGCGAGTGCAGTCTGACGACGTCGATTACACCGCGCTGCGCACGGCGCTGGGTCATGACCCAGTCGGCATGGATGGACTGGTCGAACGCACCGGATTAAGCGTGCCGGTGTTGTCCAGCATGTTGCTGCGCATGGAGTTAGAGGGCGAAGTGGTCGCCAATTCGGGTGGCACTTACAGCCGCTGCGTTGAGAAGCTCTAGCAGCCCGTCGGGCTTTCCTCGCGGGTGCGCCGAAAGTCCTTTTGGCGATCATTTCTACTCATTTCTACTCATTTTCGAATTGATTTTGAAGGCTATGGCTCTACTTTCGAGTCTGCGCTATGCCAAAAGGCGTCCGGCCCTGCGGGTTGTGCGTCTGGACGGCCTCTGCGGCGTTGCGACGCCAACGGAAGAGCCATTGGCTGCGCGCCGCGCCTTGCAGCCATCCGCTTAAGCCACCCAACGCAACTCACGCGCAAAGTCCGACAGGCTGCTAGCCCGACTGCTTAATCGCATTGCGTGCGGCATGCCGCGCTAGCCGTCGGCTCTCAGCCTTTGCGCAGCTGCGCGCGCATCGCCGCGACGCTGAAACTGGCTAGATCGCCCTGCGGTCCGCGCAGCGGTCGACCCGCTTGAGGCGCCTGCGCCTGGCCAAAAATCACCTCGTAGCTGGCGGGCAAGCGGCCGTTGGTGCGTTCCGATTCATAGGCGGCCAACATGCGTTGATAAGCGCTCTTGCCGGTCAGTCCGCGTGCGCGTTCGGCCAGCGCGTTGCCGGCGCCGATGGCCTTCAGCTCGGTCATCACCGAACGCGCATCCGCATAGGTTAAAACGTAGCGCTCGACATCAAACATCGGGTCGACAAAACCCTGTGCCAATACCGCATCGCCGACATCGTGCATGTCCAAAAACACGTGCACGTGGGCGTGTTGGTCCGCGGCGCGCCAAGCAGCGCGCAGTTCCTTCAGCGTGTCTGGACCAAAACTGCTGAACAACAACCAGCCACCGGGTTTGAGCACCCGGCGGAACTCATACAGCGCCGCTTTTAGATCGCCGCACCATTGCAGGCATAGATTGCAAACCAGCACATCAATGCAGCCATCGGCCAGCGGCAGTGCTTGAGCGTCGCCAGCGACCCGCACAAAAGGTCGCCACCAGCCGGCATTGGTTTTGGCCTGACGCAACATGCCGAGCGCCAGATCGAGCGCAATCACCTGGGCTTTGGGATAACGCTTGCGCAACAATCCAGTCAAGCGGCCGGTGCCGGCGCCGACATCGAGTATCCGCAAAGGCTCTGGTTTGAGGACTTGCAGCCGTTCCAACAGCAGATCGCCGACCTGTGCCTGCAATAGCGCGGTCTGCTCATAAGCGGAGGCCGCTTTGGAAAAAGCGCGGCGAATGCGCAAGCGGTCTAGATGCACGGGCGATCTTTGATCGGAAGTAGGCCGCGCAGGCTAGCAGCCTGCGCGACCCGTTGGGAAATCGCGCCAAAGCAGTTCAGGCATCCCGGGGTTTAACCGCTTTTGCCTTGAGGTGCGTATCCAGAAACTTCAGGATGGCCTCATAACCAGTGCGCTCATTTTCACGTTTCACAAAGCCATGGCCCTCGTCCGGGAACACCAAATACTCGACCGGCACTTGGTTGGCTTTGACGGCGGCAACGATCTCGTCCGACTCGATTTGCAGTACGCGTGGGTCGTTGGCGCCCTGCAATACCATCAGCGGCTTCTTGATGTTGCCGGCATGGAACAGCGGACTGATCCGGGTCAGACGCTCTTTGTCGGCAACTGGATCGCCTAATTCCGCGTACAGCGCGACGCGCTGCGCTTCCCACCATGCCGGAATGCTTTCCAGCGTGCGCAGCCAGTTGGACACCCCAAAGATGTTGACGCCCACATCAAAGGCGTCCGGTCGGAAGCTCAGCGCAGCCAGCGTCATATAACCGCCGTAGCTGCCGCCGATAATGCCGATGCGCTGCGGGTCTATCTTGCCTGTTGCCACCAGCATCTTTTTGCTTTCCACCACGTCATCCAGATCGGCTTCACCGTGGCGACGGTCATCGGCTGCGTAGAAAGTTTTTCCGTAACCGGAACTGCCACGATTATTAATCGCATACACCGCATAACCGTGATTGACCAGATACTGCAACAGCGCTGAGTAATTTAATCGCGACTGACCACCTGGACCACCATGCACCCACACCAAACCTGGCACCTTATTGCTGGCACTGGCGCCGTGCGGCGTGTACAGAATGCCGGGAATTTCCAGGCCGTCGTAGCTGGCAAACCGCACCACTTCACCTTCGACTAAATCATCGGCATTCACCGCCGCGTTGAGTGCCGAAACCAATTGTCGCGATTGGCCGCCGATATCGGCCGTCCACAATGAGGATGGAAAGCGACTGGAGGCCACGTAAAAAGCCAGTGTACTGGCGTCTTTGGAAAACGCGACGCCGGTGATATCACCGGCTGGAACCTCGGGCAGCGTTTGCGGCGCATAGGTCTTGGCATCCAATAAGTGGAGTTGGGTGCGCGCGTCGGCGTTGACGTAGACCAACAGGTAACGATCATCTGGCGAATAATTGGCGCCAACCACATCCCAGCTGGTTTCAAAAATCACCGTGCGTTCCCCGGTTTCCAGGTCCAAACGCAACAAGCGCGCGAACTCGCCATCCCGATTGCTGGTGATCAATAGGGCGCCATCGGGCGTGAATTGCACTTCGTCGTTCTGTTCTACGCCTTGGTGTGCGGTCAGGTTACGCGCTTTACCGGTGCTTAGATCGTGCAGATAAATATCCGAGTCGCTGGTGGTATTGGATTTACTGAGCGCTACAAAACGTTTATCGCGACTGACACTGCCGGGGGAAAAGCCGCTGTCATTTTTGAACAATAACGTGCGCTCATAACCGTCGACCGCATATTCGTAAATGTCGAAATAGCGCTCATCGCGCTCATTGGTGGCGACAAAAAAACTCAAGTCATCATCGGCAAAACCACCGAACTGTGCTTTGAACTTCTCACCCGGCGTCAAATCGCGAATGCTGCCATCCACTTCGCGCACGTAGACATGATTGAGCTCATTACCGCCTTGGTCGGCGGTGTAGAGAATGCGTTCGTCGTTCGGAAAATAGCCGATCGAATACTGCGAGTCGCTGGTTGATTGGGTCAGCGCAAGGGGCTCGCCGCCGGCTACCGGCACCTCATAGAGATTGATGATGCCGCTGGCGTTGGACGAAAACAGCACCTTGCTGGCATCGGGCGACAATGCAGCGCCGCTCAACCGCAGGCTGGATAACAAGGTATCGATATCGTATTGCTTGATCTCTTTGGCGACCACCACTGGGGCCGCGGGCGGCGCGCTGGCGGCCGGCGGCGGCGGGGAACACGCGGCAAGCGTTGCGACGATGGCTAAGCTCATCAATGAAAGGCGTAGGGTGCGCACAGCGGAATCCTTGGCAGCGGGCGAGACCGCGTAGCCTGCAAGATTGCACGCGCCGACACATGTGGCAGAAGTCCGGCTTACAACAGCGCTTGCACTTGGCCTGGCCTATTCATGGCAGGCCAAGCTGCAGGCGCAACTGCTGCACGCGCGTTTGCTCATCGGCCATCAGCACTCGTCGAAAAGCACTCGAAGCTGCGCCCAGCGTGCCGCATCCATGCGCGCCACTGCGCGATCAGTTTATGCGTGCAGCATAGCCCGACGGCCGGAGGTGGGGCAGGTGACACAGACAGAGTCCTTGGTCACCGGTCCGGGTAACGATGCTGAGACAGGCTTGCAAACGCATTGCGTTGCGCGTCAAGGCGCGTCTTTCCCGTGCCCCAACAGCTTTCAGCCCGCCAAAGCCTGCCGCAACGCTTCTTTGACTTCTTCTTGGCTGCCGCGTTTGATCGGTGTGCCGGCTTTGCTCAGTTCAAAACAGATGAGCTCCTGTTTGCCATCGGCGTGTTCGCGCACGATTTTGCTGAGCGCGTAATCACCTTTGCTGCCCAGCGCGATGCGCCGGGTTTTGGGTGGCTCCGGCGCCGTGGGTATGGTGAAGTTAAATTCATCAATGACTGGCGGTTTGCTTGCGCGGGTAGGCACGCTGTCGAACGGTGCCGCTTCGCGCATAGGCACGCTGTCGAACAACGGCGCCTCACGCATCGGCACGCTATCAAACAGCGCTGGCGTTGCCTCGCGGCTCGGCACGGTATCAAACAACGGCGCCGCTGGCGCGCGTGCGGGAACGGCTGGAGTCGCCCCACGCGGTGGCTCCGGGCGCGCTGGCGGTTTTGCGGCCGGTGGCGCTACGCTGTTCTCCGGTTTGGCTGGGGGCGTGGGCGGGCGCACGGCGGGCGGTTTGACTGCGATCAAGCCGGGCGTCCATTCCAGCGGCGGCAATTCCTTGGGGTCAACTAGCGGCGCGTCGGGCGGCGCTGGCACCGTCGGAATCCGCTTGGTCGGTGCCAGCGATCCACTCGGCCGATTTGCTGGCGGCGGTGGGGGTGGTGCGCCCGGCCCCGCATTGGCCATCGCCAAACCCGGATTGGGCCTGGCGTTAGCGAGCGCTTGCGCAGCCAGTTTTTTTGCTTTGTTTGCCAACGCGCTGGCGCGTTTGGCGCGCCGCGCGAGTCCTTCGGCGAGGCGCGATTTGCGGATCGCAAAAATGATCGCGCCAACGATGAGCGCCATCAATAGGCCGGCAATCCATGGCCGTGCTGAGAGCCAGCCGACCACGACGGTGACCAAACCCGCCAGCAGCCCGAACAAGCCGCCAGCCACCCGCAGCGACAAGCTGACCAAGCTGCCCACCACCGGAATCGTCGTCAAAAAACCACCCAGCCACAGGGCAGTGCCGGCGCCACCGATCACCGCTGCTATCAAGCCGACGATACGAAAAAAATGAGTGCGACTTGCATTATCGCCCTGTGCAATCTTGACCAGTTGTTTAGCCGATTGCGTGCCGGCGGCGGCGAGAAAAATCGGGTCGCCATTGCTGGCTCGCCAAGATTGAAGTTGCTCACCCTGTTGGGCAGCCAGCAGAGTCAGCTGGAAATCGTTCGCCAGCGCATAAAAACTGACGTGCAGATCGCCAAGGTCTGGTTCTTCTGCGTTCTGGTTGCCGCGGTAATACACACCCGCTTCCAAGGTATACCAGCGTTTGGCGGTCAGTTCAGTGCTCAACTCCGGCAGGTTTTCGATGATCACCGGCCATTTACCCAGACTGCCCGGTGCATCCGGGTAATCGGCATCGCGCAGCGCTTGTTCGGCGACTTCCTTGTTATCAAAACGATAAGGACCAAAACGCGCGTCGGCGGCAAAAAAACCGTCACTTTCTAGCGCGGGTTTTGGATTTTCATGCCCTTTGGGCTCGTGGAACTGGCTGGAATCTTGGTATTCCCAATGCCAATCCTGTTCGTAATAGTAAGTGGTCTTTTTCTGCGCGCCGCGACCTTTGCTGTCTTGGTATTCAATCCATTGGAACATCTCGACGTGCCGGTACAAGGCAATACCATCGGTGCGCACGCCGAATACCGCATCGCTGGCGCCGGCGTTGCTGTGTACCTTGGCAGTTAAATGCACCGGTTTGCCATCCAGCGCCGCGTTAATCGTGGTGCCCGCTGGCTGCACCTGTGCAGCCGCCTCAAGCAAACCATCGGCATGGCGCTTGCTGTAGGTTTCATTCCAGAACAGTAGTGCTAGCGCGCCAACCAGGATGGCAGCGGAGCTCAGCGTGCTTGCGCCGCTGCGTAGCTGCGCTAAACCGCTTTGCTCCTCGACGCTGTCGCTTTCGTCTGCTTCAAAATCTACGTCATCAAGCACGGCCAATTACCCTTCTTCGCATTGTGTTCACAAATGTTAGCGGGGATGGGTTCAAGCACGCAAACGGCGTAGTTCGCTGTCGCGCTCAGTTTGGATGCGTTGTTCGACCAGTTCGTCGGACATGCCGGTGCCGGCCAGCACGCGCGCGGCCAGCTGCAGGCTGGCTTCTACGGTTTCCGGCACCACTTCGCTGGCGCCGTGGTGCAGCAAACGACGGGCATGTATGGCGTCACGGGCGCGGGCATAGATCGGCAACTGCGGCGCAAACTCGCGCACCGCCCTGACGATGTGATCGGCGGCGCTGGCGCTGTCCATGGTCACCACCAGCGCGCGCGCTTGGTCCAGCCGTGCGCGGCGCAAGATGTCCAGTCGCGATGCGTCTGCGTAGTACACCGGCCGACCCAAACTGCGGGCGCGCGCCACCTCGTCGGCATCCAGATCAAGCGCTACGTAACCGATCTGTTCCTTGTCCAATACCCGCGCCAGCGCATGACCAACCCGGCCGAATCCGGCGATCACCACATGCCCTTCGACCTCGTTCAGATCAGCTGGATCAAATACAGCGCCGGCGCTGGCCCGCATTGCAAGGCGCTGCGCGAGGCCTCTGGCAAGGATCGCGAGCGGTGGTGTCAACAACATGCTGAGCCCAGCAACGATCAGCATGAATTGCGTAAGTTGCTCATCTAACAAGGCCATTTGGCCCGCCAGGCCTAAGACGACAAAAGCGAACTCGCCCGCTTGTCCAAGCAACAAACCGGTTTCCACCGATACCGCGAGCGATAAGCCAAAGGCGCGACACAACATTGTAATGATCAATGCCTTGAGCGCAATTAAGCCAATCACCGCGGCGAACACTGGCAACGCATTATTGACAATCACCCGCCCGTCGATGCCCATGCCAACCGAGAGAAAAAACACGCCGAGCAATAGACCCTTAAAGGGTTCGATGTTGACTTCGATTTCGTGCCGAAACTCGGTTTCGGCGAGTAACAAACCCGACAAAAACGCGCCCAGCGCCATCGATAAACCAGCCGCGCCGGTGAGCGCGGCGCCACCGAGCGCGACTAGCAAAATCGCCGCCATGAACATTTCCGGACTGCGGGTACGCGCTACCAAGCGCATCAGCGGGCGCAGCGCCAGTCGGCCAACCAAGTAAATGGCCGCCATCACCAAGGCCGCTTTGGCAAAAGCGAACAGCAGCAGTAGCCCGACATGGCCGCCGCTTTTGGCACCCAGCACACCGACCAGGAACAAAATAGGCACCACCGCCAAATCCTGCATGAGCAGAATCGCAAAACTGCTGCGCCCCAATGGGGTGCCAAGCAAACGTCGCTCAGCTAACAACTGCATAACGATGGCGGTCGACGACAACGCAAATGAGGCGCCCAGCAAGATCGCCGCGATGACGCTATTGCCAAAAAGCAACGTCACTGCACCAATGGCCAGCGCGCACAGCGCGACCTGTAAAGTGCCCAAGCCAAACACCAGTCGGCGCATCGCCCAAAGACGCTCAAACGAGAGTTCCAGGCCAATCACAAACAGCAGGAACACCACACCCAATTCAGCAATATGTAGCACGCCGTGCAAATCGGTGATGGTCAGCGCCGCCAGCATAGGAAACTCGCTGGCGTACAAACCCAAACCATAGGGACCAATCAATGCGCCCACCAGCAAATAGCCCAACACCGGACTGATACGCAGGCGATGCAATAACGGCACCACGATGCCGGCCGCAATCAGAAAAATCATCGTCTCGCGCAAATACGGCAAAGGTCTTCCTTAATTGGCCAAGCCACAACCGGGTAACGCGTCGCGTAAGGTCTGTGCCCAGGCCGCGGCATCGGCAGGATCGGGCTTGGCTAACGGCACGATGCGACGCTCGTGCTTAGACCAGCAAGCATAGTTATCCGGCCAGCGCGGCGCGGCGGGGTCGTATAAACGCGCTACTTCAGGACCGGTCAAATGCTGAAAATGGCGTTGTTCAAACTGCGTAATCATGCCGCCAGCAATGCGTAGATGGCGCTCACTGATATCACTCGGCAAACTAGGCAATAGCCGATCCAACAAACCGTGTTCTTGCAAGGGTGGCAAGGCCATCGCCCCTTGGCCATTGCGCAACATGACAACTTGACCGTCGGTTTCTGGCACCAGCAACAGCGTGTAACCCCCATTTTGATTAACGTAGTCCGGCAACGCCGCCACCAACGCTGCTAGGCTGTCTTGCGCGCGCCAAACCCGCGTCAGTTGTTCAATCAACAGCGCAGCGCCCGCCAATACACAGACGCCAAGTGCCAGCACGGCGCCTTGTTGCGCGCGCTTGAGCGATCCACTTGCCAACACGCCGATGCCCAGCGCAAACCAGGCGATCGGCCCATAACTCAGGCGCCCGCCTTCGCCGTGGGGCAACAGTGCGCCCAAATTCAACACGGTGGCCAAGGCCATGCCAGCGCCGGCGCCGAACAAGGCCAGCGCGATGAATCGCTGTCGATGGCGACCGCTGACAATGAGCAAGCAAATGGCGATGGGCAAGATCAGCAAATACATGGCGCTCAGCACATTGGCCTGCGCAGTGAGCGCCGACCACCACGGCCCTAGCGACAGCAGGGCGGCGTACAAACGGCCCAGCCAGTCGATTGACACTGCTTCAGCACCGGGCGTCGCATACACCCAAAACGCGTGCCCAAACAAATGCGCGCGCCAAACGAAAAAACCCATCAGCAGCAAATAGCTGCCGATCAAAATCAGCCAGCGCGCCGCGCCCAAACGGCTGGGCCAAAAAAACGCAAGCAGCGTCAGTTGCAATGGAAATACCGCCGCTGATTCTTTGAAACCTAGGCCCAAAATCAGCAAGCACAGGGCAATGCCCACCCGGAGGGCGTTTTGGCGTCTCAAATTGCGATCGACCAGGGGCGCGCCGGCAACTGGCTGCCTTTTTGGCGGCCCAATCCATATAAAGAGCGCGCCTAGCGTTAACAGCGTAACCCAACCATCGGCGCGTGCCGATAGCCAATAGACGCCCTCCGCCAAGGTTGGCGCTAATCCAAACAACAAGGCCGCTAACGCGGCGGCCAGATGCCCGGCCAAACCATTGTGCGCCGCCAAACGCAACACCAATAGCGCGATGAGCGCGCTATTGGCTAAATGCACGACATAATTGCTGGCATACCAGCCCGCATAATCACTACCCGCAAGCGCATAATTGGCTGACAGACTTAGAATGGACAAAGGCCGATAGGCCGAGCCCTCTACCGAAATACCCTGAAAAAAGCGCGCCCAACTATCTGACCATAAGCGGCCATCTTGCGCCCAGACAAAATAATGATGCAAATTGGTGAGATCGTCACCAATCCAAAAACCGCCAAAACCCGGCGCGTAAACCAAAGCCACCAGAAGTAGCGGTAGGCCCAAGGCCCAAACAATCTGCGGATTAAATGCACTCTTTACGGTCATCGCGAAACCAATTCCACCAGCCGTGCTCGGTCACGTAATACATACTGCGAGATCACAAAAGAAATGGGCATATTGATCACAATGGCTACCGCGCCGGCAACACGCGGGCCCAAGCCGCCAAAGCGAATGCCCAAATAGATGACAAGGCTGCTCAGCCCGTACAGCAAAAATTGCACCAGTGCATAAGCGAGCGCTTTGCGACGCGCCAGGGAAACGCTGAAAACTAAGCGCGAGTGGGTGTAATAACCCAAAAAAATACCGATCAAAAAAACCATCGTCCAGGCTATTTGCGGGTGTAGCCAAATGACTAGCAGGCAATAAATCGTATAGGTGATGATGGTATTGAAACCACCAACCAGCAGAAAGCGCAAGCCTCTGCCTAACATGAGCGCTGACCTAGCCGGAGCGCCTGGAATTGCGCGTAATCGCGAATATAGTCGTCAGCGTCATACACTTCAGAGGCCAGCACCATTAACACGGCGTCCGCGCTATAACGATATTGTGTACCCCAGATCATCGGCGGGATATACAAACCCACGTCCGGCCGATCCAATCGATATTCGGCGCGCTGCTGCCCATCATCCACCATTGCCGACAGCTGACCGTGTACGCAGACCAAAAACTGCGCGCAACGCCGATGCGCGTGCTCGCCGCGCACCTCCGCGCTGGGCACCGCGTACACCAAAAAACAGCGCTGCGGAACAAAGGGCAATTCGCGTTCCACCTGCGCCGCGGCCAGTGAGCCGCGCATATCGACCGCATGGGTTAAACGGCGCAGCTCAACGCCAACCACCAGGCCATGCATTTGATTGGGCAAAGTCGGCGCAGCAAGGCTAATCGCCGTGCTGTCCGTGTACCCGACGATGCGCGCCGGATTACCCACGACAATGGCGTTAGCCGGCACCGAACGTAGCACCACCGCGCCCGCACCCACCATCGCGCCGCTACCGATGCTAATGCCCGGTAACAAGGTGGCATTGGCACCGATCGACGCGCCACGCTGCACCAGGGTGGGCGGAAAGTGCGTTGGGATTTGCCGACTGCGAGGGAAACGATCGTTGCTAAAGGTGGCGTTCGGGCCGACAAACACATCGTCTTCCAGGCGAACACCGTCCCACAGCTGCACGCCGCATTTGATCGTTACCCGATCGCCGACAATGACATCATTTTCGATGAATACGCCATCGCAAATATTGCAATCCCGACCGATCCGCGCGCCCGGCAATACATGGGCAAACGCCCAAATACGCGTGCGCTCACCAATGAAAGTGCTTTCGCAGAGCGCTTGCGGGTGGATATAGGCCGTCATGGTGGCGTTTGCTCAGCGGCTGTTTTCATCGGCGTTTCCCGCAAACTGTTGCGTATGCATCACCACGGCCAAGGGCCTGGCTTTGGTATTTTCGTAAGCACGCCACACGTAAGAACCAATTATACCTAAACCCAGCAGATTGATCCCAGCAAAAAATAAAATCGTCAAAACCGTCGCCGCATAACCGGGCACGTTAACGGCGCCACTCAAGCGGGCGATGAGCACAATGCAGGATAATACAACTGATAGCAGCACGCCTAAACCACCGAGTAATGTAAATACGCGTATGGGTAGGTCAGAAAAGGCAAATACGCTATCTGACAGGTATTTGAGCTTGCGACCGAAAGTCCAAGCGCTGCGCCCAATTTCCCGTGCTTGCCGCACGTAAGGTAATGCCACCCGCCTAAAACCCAACCACAAGATCTGCCCAACCAATGAGGTGTGTGCTTCGCTAAAGCGCAACAAATGCGCGCGAAATGCCGCGTTGCAGGCAAATACATCAATACCACCGGGCGGCAATTCGCGCTGCACTAAACGTCGGTAACTCCACCAAAACAGGCCAGAAGCCCAGCGATCAATGAGCGCGTCCTGGCGCGCGGTGCGATGCCCAACCACCACGTCTGCATGATCTTGTCGCAGGCAATTGAAAAATGCTTCGATTAACTCGATTGGTTCTTGCAAATCGGCGGCCATGACCGCGCAAAAGGGCGTGCGCACCTCGTGCAAGCCAGAACGAATCGCCGCAAATGAGCCAAAATTGCGCGACAACAGTAACAGTTGCGAAGCAAAGCCCTGTTTAGGTAATTCGCTGGCCAATCGCGCGTAAGAATCGTCCGGACTGCCATCGACCACGCAAATCACCTCAATGCCTCCGCCTACCCGGGCGTGTAATTCCGACAGGCGTTCCAACAAGGGCGCGATGTTTTCGGCATTGCGATACACCGGAATCACCACGGTGCATTCAGACGAAGCTATTAACGGCGTTGATGACACGCGCGATCTCCTCGTCATTCAGCGCCGGATGGCAAGGCAAACTCAGCACCTGCGCTGTGGCCTGCTCAGTGTGGGGTAGGTGGACCGCGCTGCGCCAAGCGGGCTGCTGGTAATCGGCCAGCGGATAATGTACCGCGCTGTGTACACCACACTCAGCAAGGTGCGCGCGCAGCGCAGCTCGGCGCGGGCATAGCAGCACATACAGATGCACGACATCGTCCAAACCCGCACGACCGCTTGGCAATCGAATCTCACAATGGCCGATACCCGCATCAAAACGCTGCGCGATGCTGCGGCGGCGCTGGTTATCGGCATCTAATCCGGGCAATTTGACACTCAATAGGGCGGCCTGCATTTCGTCCAAGCGCGAATTACGACCGTGCGGCAAATCCACCTGATATTTGTGCGTCCAGCCGTATTGGCGCAAAGCGCGCAGGCGTTTGGCGAGTGCGGCGTCGCGGGTGATTAATGCCCCACCATCGCCCAGCGCGCCGAGGTTTTTGGTCGGATAAAAGCTAAAACAACCGATTTGCGCAAAACTGCCGGCACGCTGGCCAGCGCGCTGCGCGCCATGCGCTTGTGCACAATCTTCGATCACCGCAATACCGCGCGCCGCGCAATCGGCAACGATGCGTTCAATCGCGGCCAAACGGCCGTACAAATGGGTGACGATGACCGCCGCCGGCGCGCTTTTCAGCGCACATGCCAGCGCATCGGCATTCATCAACAAGCTATCTGGATCAATCTCCACGTACACCGGCAGCGCGCCACATGCGCGTATCGCCGTTGTTGCATAGGCACCGGCGTTGGCAACGGTCAGCACGCGCGCCCCCACGCCGACGTCAAGCGCGCGCAGCGCCAGTTCCAGCGCATCACTGCCGTTGCCGACACCCACGGCATGCTCAACCCCGCACCAGTGCGCAAATTGCGACTCAAAATCGCTAACTGACTTGCCCAGCACAAAATGGCCCGCGCTGAGCACCGAATCGAAGGCAGCGCGCATCGCCAACAGATAGGGTTGTTGGACTCGCACCGCATCAAAAAGAGCGATTGGCTGCAAGTTTGCATATCCAAGGGCGACAGCGCCCGAAATCTACACCAAGGCGACGCCAGTGCCGCGTGTACCGCAGTTATCGCTATTCTGACCCCCTCCCAAGTCTACGGAAGAGCGGCATGTGGCAATCGGCTGAAAGCTCCTTGCAAGGATTGCCGGCGTTTCTGGCCTATTTTGGCTTGGCGATTGGGCTGAGTTTGCTCTATTTGTTGATCTACACGCGCCTGACGCCGCAGCGCGAGTTCACGCTGATTCGTCTGAATAACAACGCGGCGGCGACTGCCTTGGGTGGCTCTATGCTGGGTTTTGCGTTGCCGCTGCATTCGGCCATCACCAACGCCATCGGCTTGCTCGATTGTGCGTTGTGGGGTTTAGTGGCGCTCACCATCCAGGTGCTCACGTTTTTGATGCTGCGGCTGGTGCTGAGCGGTCTACCCGATCGCATCGCCCGCGGCGAACAAGCCGCCGGCAACTTTGTCGCCAGCAGTTCGATCACCGTCGGCCTGCTGAATTCGGCGGCGATGACCTATTACTGAGCTATAGGCGCGACTTTGACCGCGCCCAGTGCTTCGCCTCGCTTGCTCGCAATCGACAGCTATTCCTTCGTCACGCCCAGCAGCCGATCCACGCGCGCGAATACTTCGGGGCGCGAAAAGGGTTTTTTCATGAAGTCGTCGGCGCCGATTTTCTGCGCCCAAAAGTGCTCGGTCGCTTGTTCGTTACCGCTCATCATGATGATCGGTATCTCGGCGGTCAGCGGTTCACGGCGCAGTGCGCGCAGCGCGGCAAATCCATTCATGCCCGGCAAAACAATATCCAGGAAGATCAGTCGCGGTAAGTTTTCCTTGGCCATCTGAATGCCACTTTCGGCGTCGAAAGCCTCCAGCGGCTCGTAGCCATTTTGCTCCAGCATGCGCCGCAGCATGGTGACCACGGTGGTCGAGTCGTCAATGATCAGAACCTGCGTGCCGCGCTTGACGCGCGGGCGATTCTGAAAACGGCGATCTTCGTTACGTTTGCTACCGCCAAACAAGCCGCGAAAAAAATCTAACAGGCCCATGGTTTCCCTTCCTTTCCGCCGTAATCGGTTCAACGCCTCGCCGAATCTGCTTGCTGATTCGCTATAGCCCTGTTCCGCGTCTTTTTTAAACCAACCGCTAACTCTGGTGAAGCATCCGCCAAACAGGGGCCGCTGCGCTAGCGAATGCTGACGAATATTCGCGCGAAGCTTTGAAAAGCGCAGCGCGCTGCGCTGGTCGGGCCTATCCTTGTGGTCTTTCTTGCCAACTTTGGAGCCGACGATGGATTTTCAGCGCATGACCGACCTTGAATTGGCCGGCAAACGGGTGCTGATCCGTGAAGACCTGAATGTGCCGATCAAAAACGGCAAGATCAGCAGCGAGCAGCGCCTGCAAGCCAGCTTGCCCACCATTCGCGCCGCACTGGCTGCGGGTGCGCGGGTGCTGGTGATGTCGCATCTAGGCCGACCAAAGGAAGGTGTTTTTGACGCTGCCGCATCGTTGGCGCCGGTGGCTGATTGGCTAAGCGCGCATCTGGGGCAACCGGTGCCGTTGATTCGCGACTGGTTGGATGGGGTCGAGGTTGCACCGGGCGCGCTGGCTTTGTGCGAAAACGTGCGTTTCAATGTGGGTGAAGAGAGTGACGATGAAAGCCTGGCGCAGCGCATGGCCGCTTTATGCGATGTGTTTGTGATGGATGCCTTTGGTACCGCGCATCGCGCACAAGCCTCCACCCATGGCGTCGCGCGCTTCGCGCCGGTCGCCTGCGCCGGGCCTTTGTTGGCTGCAGAATTGGATGCGCTCGCCAAAGCGCTGCTGCAACCCAAACGGCCGCTCTTGGCGATCGTCGCCGGCTCCAAAGTGTCGACCAAACTGGAACTGCTCGGCAGTTTGGTCGACAAAGTCGATCAGTTGATCGTCGGCGGTGGTATTGCCAACACCTTCATCGCCGCCGCCGGATATGGTGTCGGCAAATCGCTGCATGAGGCCGATCTGCTGGACGCCGCACGCGCGATCGTCGCCAAAGCCAGCGCGCGCGGCGCCAGTATTCCGCTGCCACTCGATGTGGTTACCGCGCTTGCGATGTCCGCCGATGCAAAAGCGACGGTGGAGGGCATAGACGGGGTTAGCGCCGACGAGATGATTCTCGACATCGGCCCGCAAACCGCGGCGCATTACGCCGAGCTGATCGCCAATGCCGGGACTGTCGTTTGGAACGGCCCGGTGGGCGTATTCGAAATGGATCAGTTTGCTGCCGGCACTCGCGCAATCGCGCAGGCCATCGCCCAATCGGCAGCGTTTTCCATAGCCGGTGGTGGCGATACGCTAGCAGCGATCGAAAAATACGGCGTGCAAGACCAGATCGGCTATATCTCAACCGGCGGCGGCGCATTCTTGGAGTTTCTGGAAGGGAAAACCCTGCCGGCAGTGGCGATGCTGCAGCAGCGCGCGAAGGGGTGAGAAGAGCTTTCGCGCGCCGTCGAACGCCGCGGGGGAGGTCAGGAAGCTAGCAGCCTGGCAGGCTGCGCGTGAGATGCGTTGTGAGCTTAAGCGGATGGCTGTAAGGCGCGGCGCGCAGGCAATGGCTCTTCCATTGACTAGCGTCGCAGCGCAGAGCCGTCCAGACGCGCAGCCCGCCGGACGGCCTTTTGGCATAGCGCAGACTCGAAAGTAGAGCGGAAGCCTTCAAAATCAATCCGAGACTGAGTAGAAAACGATCGCCAAAAGGACTTCCGGCGCATTGGCGAGGAAAGTCCGACAGGCTGCTAGGTTTTGCTGGTGGCGATCTGACCTTCCCGCAGCCCCGTTATCACTCCGCGCAGCAGCTCGTTCAAGCTCGCCGTCTGAATGCTAGCTGCGCTGCGGATGGTCTCACTGGCGTTGCTGGCGGACTGGATTTCCTGTTCGAACCAAGCGCGGATCGCTGGGTCTAGCTCCTTACGTTGTGCTTCGCTGGCCTCTGCTTTGGCGATGCGCAGCTGCGCGATCATCGCGCGTTCTGCTGCGCTGACCCATGCCGTGTTTACCAGTTGCTCGAACTCGGTGGGCGGTTGGCTGCCGGTTTCGCGAATAAAGCGGCAGGCTAACAATGGCCGCAGCACGTAAAACACCTTTTTCAGCCGTACTGGATCGCCGGCTAGATGCGCGTCAAACACGCCTTTGGCCATGCCTAAATAATGGTGGTAAGCGGCGGGCGCGCGAAACGCAAAAGGCAGCAATGTGCGCAGTTGTGCGACCAAATCGCCCACTTCGGCATAGATGATTGGTGAGCCTAACCACTCGTTCAGCGCGCTATTGCAGCGCAAGAACAAGCGCAGGGTTTTGCGCAAATCCCAGCCCGACAAGTCCAGATCGCCGGGCAACATCGCTTCGATTACATCGCGCGGTTCGTCGATGCTGACGTACCAGTCGCGCTGGTGGACGTAGATGAAGCGCACATCAAAATCGCTGTCAGGTGACGCAAAGCCCCAGGCGCGCGAGCCCGATTCGGCGGCGTACAGCACGCGCACATCGTGACGCGCTTCGATTTCAGCAATAGCCTTGGCGATGGCAAGTTCTACAGACATCGTTGCTCCCAGCTTTGAGTCAGTTCACGCAGTAAATGGTCGACCGCAGCAGCGTCGCAGTCCTCCGGCAGATCGGCACGGTCGCGCAACGCCGCGCAGCGCGCTTTGATCTGCGCGGCCATCTCCATTACCTGCGTATAGCTGAACCGACCGGCGCGCACATCCAGCAGCGTGCTGCGCGCCGAATTAGTAAAGCGCACGATCGGCCAACCATGTAGAAGGATCGACTCGCCGGACAGCAGCAAGCGGATCGTGTGCATCAAATTCTTGGCGTCGTAATCGAGTTCACCCGCCTCTTGCTGACGCCAGCGCGCCTCGTTGCGCTGTGCGCGCCAAGTCCAATAGTTGCGATGCTCGTCTATAGCTTGCCGCCAAGCACGCTCGTTGAACAGCAGCAAACCGACAAAACGCGGCGATTCCTGGTCTAGCGCGATGGATTCCAGTGCGATGCTATTGCCGCGAAAAACGCCACGTGCAGTTTTGCCAAAGTCGTAGAGACGATAGATGTCCTGCGCGTGCTCCAGACGCGCCGCGTGGCACTGCGTAAGCTCAATTTCGCTACATTCCAGTGCCACCGGTCGGCAAGGCGCGCCTTGCAGGCCGGCCAGCGCCGCGCGGGTGAGTACTTGGCAAAAGTCCTCTTTGCGCGGTGCGCTCTGCGGTTTGGGTTGATTGATCCATTTGTTTTGGCCGCGCGCCTTTTTAATTTGGCTGAAGGCGTAACCAATATGGGTATCGGCACATTGGCGGGTGATGAACATGGCACGCACTTCGCGCAAACGGCGCATTTCCGGCGAGTCGAACCGCACACAATCCTCCGGCATATACAACAGCTCCAGGATGTTTGGGTTCGCCACGGCCAATAACTCCAGCGTGCGTCGCAGGCTGTAATAAACCGTGTTGTGGCGCTCATCGGCAATGAGCGCAGTTGGTGCGAGCAGCGCGATGAATTCGCTGGGTGCCTGCGCATACACACCACGAATATCGGTATCACTATCGGCATTTGCAGTGCCATAAGCGCGGCTGCCCGATACGCATTCAAACAGAATGCGATGCCGCGAGTGCTCTGTAAGCGTGTGCAAATCCACCACTAAAACTCAAAGCCGCTGTTGAAATAAACATCGGCGTCTGGCGTGCTGATCGCTGCGCCGCTGTCTTCATAACACCAGCCGTTGATCGTGGCCGGAAAGCCAAGCGCCGCCGAGGTGCTGAGTTGCAGCCAGCCGTAATGAATGGCCTGGGCGCTTTCATTGCGAAAACGCAGCCCCAGATAACCCGTCACGCCGGCTTGCCAAGCGGCGGTATTGCCAGTGAACGCAGCACGCGTGAATAAGGAATTTGGCCCAATGAGCTGGCCCGCTGCGAGTACCGCGTAGGTGTCGGCAAGCAGCGCGACACCGGCGCCGCCGCTGCTTTCTGGTCCCCAATAAAAGCGCAACTGACCCGACGGATTGGTGCTCGCGGCAGCGTAAATATCAATATCAAAGCCCGGCGCGCCGCCTTCATTGGGCGCCGAAACGCCGTTGACCAAATTCACGTACAAACCTTCGGTGCTGTTCGGCACACTCAGATTGAGGTTGGAAAAACACCGCTCAGCGGCCGTCGCTGGGTTATTTGCAAGGAACGCGGCAAGCACCACGCTGAGCAAGCACAATCGGCTATTCAGGTTCATCGGCGATCTACTCAATGGAGTGTCTTGGTGCGGGATCATGGCGGGAGTCAAAGAGAGGATTAACGACTTTTCTGCATCAATTAAGGTTTTGATAATCAACCAATTACATTGTTTTTGGTGGGGGCGCGCGGGACGCGCGATCGGTGCTGATGAGAACACAGAAGGCACTGAGCGCAAGCCAGCTCGCTCCCAGCGCTGCTGCTCTCAGCAAACACGATGTACTGGTTGGCCGTCGCAACGGCGTCTGCGGCGTTGCGACCCTTGCCCATGGAAGCACCATTGGCTGCGCGCCGCGCCTTGCATCCGTCCGTTGCGCCACACAACGCATCTCACGCGCAAAGTCCGACAGGCTGCTAGCCGAATTTACCTTGATGGCGGCGCAGCGTGCCGCTGACTTTATCGAGTGCCTTGCGCAAGCGCGCCCGAAGTGGATGTTTTTTGCTGCCGGCAAAATGCGCGCTGTGCGCCGCGCATAAGTGCTTAGCGTCGCCCCAGGTGTCGATCAGCTGTTCTGCCCAGTGACGAAAATCCTGCGCGGCGCCGGCGCGTTGTTGCAGCGCACTGCTCAGGGTGGGGTGGAAGCTCAAGGCATCGGGAAAACCCAGCCAGGGCAGGGGCATTGGCAGGCGGATATACATCAGCGTGTCGTCGACATGTATGGTTTGGCTGGCAGCATGCAGCGCTAACACGGAGGAAAAGTGCACGTTCTCGTTGGCAGAAATAAAATCCACCCCGGCAGGCACGGAAAACTGTAAGTCATCTGCAAATTTGGCATGCAATTTAGGCTGTTCGGTGCGCAGCTCTTGCCAAGGCAAAGCGGGAAACTTGCTCAGGTGACGTGCGGTGCCAAATAGCTTGGCTTTCGGGAAGCGTTCGTGCATGTTTTGCACATGCACCGTGTGAAACGGGTGCAAGTTTAGGATCGCTTCGATCTTCTTGTCACCCCCGGTGATGGCTTCGATTTCCTCTAGCTGACTATCGCTCAAGGTATACGAATCAAGAAACAGAAACTTGCCGTTAGCGAGCCGAATCAATGAGATATGCGTGCCGATATCAACCAGCCCAGCAATCTTGAACGACCCACGTACATTCCAAAAATCGTCCGCAATGCGGATTATTCCAACAGCAGCCATCGGTTAACTCCCTAAGCCGGACGAGCCGGAACCAAACACAAAAGTCTTCGCATAATTTGTCAAGACTAAACTGGTTAGTGACTAATGTGCGTCGTCCGTGGAGAGCGTAGCGCAGCAAGCCCAAGCATTTGACTTAATCAACATTTCTGCATTGACCTGTCGCTTCACTCCGCTCTTGGCATCAACCCTCAGCTTTACATCTCGCCGCGATTAAAGTCGCCGATGCCGGCGACTAGCGCGGCCAGCGCATCGCGTTCGATGGGGCTCAGGTACGGATTCCAGGTGTCCATCAGCAAGATAATGCGGCGTTGCGGGCTGCGGTTCCAAGCTTGGTGCTCGTAGGTGTCGTCGAACACCACCAACTCACCCTCGCGCCAGGCGTGCATCTGGCCACCGACTTCAAGCGCACAATCGCTCGGGATGACTAAGGGTAAGTGGGCTACCACGCGCAAATTGCTCACCCCGGTGTGCGGCAAGATGTGCGTGCCGGGCGCCAGCACCGAAAAACAAATCTCGGGTGCGTGCTCGCGAATCCGCACCAAAGGCAAGGCTTCCAACAGCGCCGCGCTGCGCGGACAGCGCTGGTGGTTTTCCGCATAGCGATTGCCATCTCGATAGAAGAAAAACGCATCCCACGCGGGCGTGCGCTCGCCACCCAAAAAACGTGCCAGTTGTTCGGCCGAATCGACCTGCAAGAACGGCGTTAAGGCATCGTCGACCGCTAAGGCTTCCTCGCGCAGTGCGCTAAAACCGGCCTGCAATTGATCCGCGAAAGCAAACTGCGCACGCTCGAAATAGCGTGGCGCTGGCAGATCGGGAAAATACAAAAAGCGTGGCCGTTGTAGGGCATCGGCGGGCAATAGCGACAGGGTTTTCAGATGCCCTTCCAAACAGCGTTTGACGCGCTGCAGCGGCGCCGCTCCGTGACTGTCCACCAAGGGTTGCAGCACACCTTCCAGCGTGCGGCGGCGCTCGCGATCAACGAGGTCCATAGCGCGCAGCACGGCCGCTTGCAGATGCGGCGGGGTGGATGTTTCGTGCAACCACAAACCGCGCGCTTGTGCGCTGAGCAGCGCTCGGTAATAGGTTTGTGCAGCGGCAAGCAGGCGGCCCTGACGTTCCAGTACCTGGCCCAGGTGCAGTTGATTGAGCGGATCTTGCGGTTGCAAGCGCAGCGCTCGCTGCAACTGCGCCGCGGCGCCGTCCAGCGCGCCCACCGCCATCAGCGCGACACCCAAGCTCCGCGCAACGGCGGCGTTGTCCGGGGCCACGCTAGCGGCTAACTGCAAGTGTTCGATGGCTAGCGCCGGTTGGCCGGCGAGCATCGCGCAGCGTGCGCGCCCAACACGCGCCGCAACCGACATCGGCTGTTCGATCAGCAGCGCATCAAACAAACGCGCGGCGGCCGCAGGCTGGCCGCCTAAAGTCTGCTGCGCGGCGTGCAATCGGTTTTCAAACTCGAATGTGGTTTTTGTCATGTGCTAGCGCAGACTCGAAAATAAAGCGGAAGCCTTCAAAATCAATCCAAGAATGAGTAGACAACGATCGCCAAAAGGACTTCCGGCGCACTCGCCGGCACAGCCCGACAGGCTGCTATCCCCGCCCAAATCACCGGCTATTCTGCACACTCTACCCCCAGACATGACAATGGAGGTCCCATGGCAGCGCCTAAGCAACACCCTATCGATTTGGGCGCGGCGCTGGCGGCCTTGCAAAACGCGCAGCCGGCGCTCGCCGAACACTGGGCGCGGCTGGCCGTGCAGCAAAATCCATACGATGCCAACGCATTGGCCGTGCTGGCGATCAGCTTGAGCCAGCAACAGCGCGCTAGCGATGCGCTGCCGCTCTATCAAAAGCTGGTCGAACTACAGCCCAATATCGCCGAACATTGGAGCAATCTGGGTAATTGCCTGTGTGAATTGGGCCGCGAACGCGAGGCGCTGGTGCCTTTGCAAAGCGCGCTGCAGCGCGGCGGCGATGGCACCGAGCTGCACTACGCGCTGGCCCGCGCGCTGATTGCGCACGGCGAGCCGCGGCGCGCCTTGCCGCACAGTCAGATCGCCTGGCAGCGCTGTCCGCAGGATCCGGAGTTTGCACTGCTGCGGGCGCGCGTGCTGGTGATGCTGGACGACTATGACGCCGCAAGCTCTGCCATTGATGCCTTGCGCAGCAAGCAGCTGCCAGCAGCGATCTCGGTAGACGCTGGCAACTTACTGTTACAGCTTGGTTTTTTTGAGGACGCCGCAGCGTGTTTTGAGCAGGTGCCGCGCGAGGCGCCGGAAGCCACGGATGCCTTGCTCGGTTGGGCGGCGGTGCATGAGCGTTGCAACCGGCTGCCGCAGGCGCTGGCGATCGCGGCCACCTTGGACCAGCAACGTGCCTTCCTCAATCCGCGACAACTGGAGTTACTGCTGGAGCTGGAAGCGCAACTAGCCACGCGGCGCGGCGATCAACACCTAGCGCGTCAGCGCTTGGAAGGATTGCTGCAAGGGTCAATCAGCGATGCCAGCACACGCGGCGATTTGTGGCTGAAGCTCGGACGCTGCTGCGATGCGCTGGGTGATATTGATGCGGCCATGCGCGCCTTTGCCGCAGGCCACGCAGAGCGTCACGCGCAGGTGATCGCCACGCATAGCGCGCTACCGCAGGCCGACGGTTTGTTGGCGGTGCTAGATTTGCCGGTACCCACGCTGCAGCCGCGGCGCTTTGCCAGCGCCAAGACTGATCCGGCTGACCCGTTGTTTCTGGTCGGTTTTCCACGTTCCGGCACCACTTTGTTGGAACAACTACTAGACGCCCACCCCGCATTAGCGTCGTTTGACGAGCAACCCTTTCTGCAGCGCCTGGTTACCCGTATGGGCGAACGTGCGCCGGGTTACCCGGAAGGCTTAGGCGATTTGCGCGAGGCCGATTGGGTGGCGCTGCGCCAGCACTATTTTCGTGATGTAGCGCGCGTGTTGCCGCAGTTAGGCCAGCGCCGCGCGGTGGATAAAAATCCGCTCAATCTGGTGCGTCTGCCGCTGGTCGCCACGCTCTTCCCGCAAGCGCAAGTGCTGCTCGCTTTGCGCCATCCCTGCGATGTGGTGCTCAGCTGCTATATGCAGAATTTTCGATCGCCAGCGTTTTCGATCACCTTCGAGACGCTGCTGAGCACCGCGCAGATGTACGCCCGCGTGATGAGTCATTACCAGACCTATGCCGATCACTTGCAGCTGCCGGTGTTTATCGTGCGCTACGAGGATTTGGTCGCCGATGTCAGCACGACGGGCCAAGCGCTGTTTGGTTTTCTGGATTTGCCCTGGCACGCGGAATTGCTGTCCTTCACCGAACACGCGCGCCGCAAGGGCGCCATCAGCACGCCCAGTTACGCACAAGTGGTGCAACCGGTGAACCAACGCGCCGTCGGCCGTTGGCAGCGCTATCGCCAGTGGTTTGCAGGCGCGCCGCTCGCCACGCTGCAACCGTGGATTGAGCGCTTTGGCTACGCGATTTGAGCTAGACGAGCGCTCTCACACTGGGGTTTTGCGCTTCGCCCTGGGGTGCGCGCGGTCGTAGACCTCGGCAAGGTGCTGAAAGTTGAGGTGGGTGTAAACCTGCGTGGTGCCAATATCGGCATGGCCGAGTAATTCCTGCACGGCGCGCAAATCACCGCTCGATTCCAGCAAATGGCTGGCAAAAGAATGGCGCAGCAAATGTGGGTGCACGCGTTGCCAAATGCCTTGGCGTTGCGCCCAATATTTGACCCGCGCTTGGATGGCGCGCGGACTCAAGGCGCCGCCGCGACCGTTGCCGAACACCGCTTGGTCCAAGGCTTGACCGTGCACAGCAGCCAGATCGCTGAGCGCTTCGATGGCCAGTGAACCGATCGGAACAATGCGCGTTTTGGAACCTTTGCCGAGCACCCGCACGCTGGCATCGGCCAGATCCAGATCGCCCCAGCGCAGCGCAGCCACTTCCGACAAGCGCAAACCACTGGAATAAAAGAGCTCCAGTAGAGCCCGATCACGGGTCGATAAGCGCTCATCAGCGGGGATTTCCACCAACCGAGTCACCGCATCGGCGTCCAGCACGGATGGCAAGCGTTTGCCCACTTTCGGTGGTTTCACGCCCTGCGCCGGATTCAGCAAGTCGGGCAAGCGTGCCTGCCGCAACCAGCGGTAGAAACTGCGGGTCGCCGCCAGCATCAACGCCAAACTGCGCGGCGCCAATCCGCGCCGATGCGCGCCAGCGATCACCGCGCGTATCTGATCGCGGCGCACCATCTGCCAGTCGCCCACTTGCGCACGCGTCAACGCCCAAGCCACTTCGGTCAACTGATCGCGATAGGTGCCGGTGGTGCGCGGCGACAAGCGCCGCTCAACGGTCAGGTACGACAAAAAGTCGTCGATCGGCTGCAACCAGACGGCCGCGAGTGTGGGCGATTCAGTTGCGGTGTTCATGGCGAGCGCTCTTTTTTTGCCGGTGGGAGCGAGCTTGCTCGCGATTCCTTGCTTTTTGTGTTTCATCTGCGCCGCGCGCAAGCGCGCTCTTACCAGAGCCCGACAATGCACGCGGATGAATCTCACGGTATCGATTGAGCCGTGGTGGGTTCCAGCTGCGCTTCATCGGTCGAACGCTTTTGGCCGCCGAAGCGCGCAAGCGTCCGCGCACGGCTCGGACCCATTGATGCTTCGCGCCACTGTCAAGCTTCCCTAACGCGCCGCCGCCGCTAGCAACGCGGTTTCGATCAATTCGGCAATCTGGCGCAGGAAAACCGTGCCCATGCCTGGATGGAAACGATTCGGGTCGGCACTGCCGATTCCTAAAAATCCAGCGCTGCCAAACGGCAGTAACACCGCCGAAGACACCTCGCCGGCTAGTTCGCCAAACAGGAACTGCAGCAGTTCCGGTTTTAAGCGACCGCAGACGGGCTCCTGGCTTTTACGCAACTCGCTAAATGCGGCGAGTTCGGGCCGCGCTGCGTCCACTTCGATCAGCCAAGCCTCAGCTAGGCGTAAGCGCGGCATGCCAGTCAGACAAATGCGCACCAGATCGGTGTGAAAATCTTCCCGCAGGCTGGCCGCCACGGCGAGCACCGTATCGGTGAAACTGCTGGCGCGTAGCATGCGCAGCGCCAATTGGTGCACCCGACCGACCAGCGCTTGATTCTCTTCGGCCACGGTCACCAAATCCTTGAGCCGCTGGCTCATTGATCGGTTTTTCTCGCGCAGCACTTCCAACTGATAATGGGTGATCGAGGTCGCTACGCCCGCTTCGCGCGGCATGATCAGGCTGAGGGCCAGATCCGGATACTCGGCCAGAAAGTTGCTATGGCGGCGCAAATAGCCGGCAATATGGTCAGGGTTCAAATCCAGATAATCACTCACAGGTAGAACTCTCCATCAAAGACAAATTCGGCCGGGCCGGCCAGATAGACCGTGCAGCCCTCACCTTGCCAGCGCACACGCAGCCGTCCACCCGGCAAATCGACCACCACGTTTTGGTCAACGGCGCCCAACAACTGCATCGCCACCACCGCCGCGCTAGCGCCACTGCCGCAGGCCAGGGTTTCTCCGACGCCGCGTTCCCACACGCGCAAACGCACATGCGCACGATCGACGATCTCAACAAAACCGACATTGGCACGATCGGGAAACTGCGGATGAGTTTCGATCATCGGGCCTAAGCTTGCCACTGGCGCATCACTGACGCGCTCGACCATGCACACCGCGTGCGGATTGCCCATCGACAATGCGCTGATCTGCACCCGCTGGCCGGCCACATCCAACGCATAGCGAGTTGACCTAGACGCCGACAAAAACGGCACCTCAGACGGTTGCAGTCGCGGCACACCAAGCGCCAATTCGACTTGATCCTCGGCCAAAAAGCGCACCACAATCACCCCGCCAGGGCTGTCCAACATTGCGCCATCGGCCAGATTGTGCCGATCGCGCAAATAGCGCGCCACACAGCGCGCGCCGTTGCCACATTGGCCGGCGCTGCTGCCATCGGCGTTGAGAATTTGATAGGCAAAAGCGCTGCCGACGTTTACGGCGCGCTCAATCAGCATGATTTGATCGCAGCCAACCCCAAAGTGGCGATCCGCCAAACGCCGCGCCAGCGCGGTGTCTGGCCAAGCTGCGCCTAATAATCGATCCAAAATGACAAAGTCGTTACCGGCGCCATGCATCTTGGTGAAGCGTAAACCGGTCACGAAGCCGGCTGCTCCGCTTTAGGCGCATCGTCGCTAGGTAAAACCAAGGGCCCCTTGCTGCCGCACGCGGCCAACGCGGCAAGCAGAGCGCAAGCAATGACAAAACGAGCAAAAGACGTGCGCATGGCGTGGCCCAGTAGGCAAGCAAGCTATGAGTATAGGGTTGGTTGGTGGTGGGTGGTTGCGGGTGCCAATCAAACTGATGTGGAGTGTCAGAGGTACCGGATCGGCGTTGGGGACTCGGGTAACGAGCGAAGGCGCCGAGCCGGGAGCGGGGCGAATCAGATCGCCCAAGGCTGGCAACTGCGGATTTGCCTGGCGCTTTTGCTGTGCGCCCCAACCGGGCAAACCAAGGTAGCCCAGGGCAACGCCCTGGGGACGGAATGCGCAAAAGACGACGAGCCCTGAAGGGGCGAACTATGTTCAACCCCATCAATAGTTTCTGTTGAATTTGATCGCGTGCAGTTCGAGCAATTGCCACTATTCCTTGGCCGATTGGATCGCCCCTTCAGGGCTCCGACGCGCACAGCAAAGCAACCCAGGGCTTAGTTCGCCCTTTCAGGGTTTAAACCCTCCGGCTTCTCGTCGTTTCCGGCAACCACCAACAACCCACCCACAACAACAGCGCAGAATCGCCCATCTCATTCAACCTAAGCCGGACGAGCCGGAACCAAACACACAAAAGTCTTCGCATGATTTGTCAAGACTGAACTGGTTAGTCACCCTCATTGCGCCTTGCCCTGCACACCCATAACCGCACACACTACCCCGTCCAACTGAGGGTTCTAGCAGCCTGTCGGACTTTCCTAGCGAGTGCGCCGGAAGTCCTTTTGG